>ERZ773134.3436-NODE-3436-length-10017-cov-3.245935_pt1 | contig 10017 bp, 5 predicted proteins | sample MGYA00580856_ERZ773134 | MGnify/ENA primary metagenome ERZ773134 (study PRJEB29015, sample SAMEA2737823) | human gut metagenome | biome: human gut; feature: human-associated habitat; material: faeces | place: China | collected 2012 ... | reverse complement strand
AAAGATGGTCAATCGTACCATCTTCTTCATTTTTCATTCCATAATCGAAAGATTCCAGCAAGAAACCGTCATTTTCCGTATCGCCGACATATCTCAAAGAGAATGCAGCATTGTTGTGTTCGCCATTCAGATCGACAATGTCATAAACAACGCCCAAACTGTCTTTTGACAGATAAGGAGGAAGAACGTACGATGTACCATCCACATCCTTAACAGAGATAGAAGCCAGCGTGTAAGGAGCTTTCAGCACATAAAGAGAATCACCGCGATGAACAGCCTCTACAAATGCCAGTCTTACATAGCCGTCAGACATAAACTTGTCTGTAGCAGAAACTTTATCGATAGAAGTACGAACAGAATCGTTCAAGTTAACCAAGAAACGACCGCTTACATAACCCGGATAAGAAACAGCATGGTCACATCCCGGATTGATACCGTGTTTTTCTGTAATGCAATATGTGTAAGCAGGTACGCTATCTGCTGCTGTTACAAACAAATACTGCGGCATGCGTGCATTGGATTTTGCAACTTTGTCGACATAGAAAGAATAGCTCTTGTCTGCACCTGTGTTCAAGTTTTCATGAGACAGATAGTTCAGGCCCGGAGTTTCATCTTCATACAAATAACCGCCTGTGCGATCCACACCTAATTTCAAGCCTTTTTCTTTGTTGTTTACCAAATTGCTATAAGCTGCTCCGATTACGTCGTCACCTTCCAGATTTGCATACAAAGGACGAGGATCTCCTGCCAATTTGAATACATCAGATGATGTGCTGCACAAGTTGTCAACCTTCGTCAAGAAAGTAGATGCTTCTACTACCAACTTTCCAGCTGTGGTATTGACATTTTTCAAAGATCCGGTTTCTACCCCTACTGCATTTACCAAAGAGTAATAATGATCTTCACCTACGTGATTATTGTTCTTCAGATAGAACAAAGCCCAAGTCAAACCATCCTTACCAGCCTGGATATCTTTTTCGTCAGCAACTACGTAGCGGTGCATATGATCCAAGGCTACATAAGTATGATCGTTGTCTATTTTGTTTGTATCTTTTACCTTAACAGCGTAAACAGCTCTCTTCAAAGTGTCAATGCCAGCCAAGCCCGGTTGAGTAGTCTTTTGTGCCGGAGTATAACCATAATCCGTAGCTTCACCGATCAAGTGCAATTCGAACATAGTCGGATCTTCTTTCAACAAACCTAAGTTCTTGCTATCTGCACTAATACCCAGATACCATGCTGCTTCGCCGTTTACCAACTGCTGCAATGCATAGACGTTTTCTTTTAATACATCATCTGAAATCACTTCATAACCAAAAGTAGTCTTCGGATCTACGGCAGTGAAAGTCAACGTATCGTGACATGCGAATTTCTCTCCCCAGTAATGGATATCTGTACCTTCATTCCACATTCCGTCAGAATACTTATGATTGATGAAATAGTACTTATCCTGCCCATTGGCATCCTTACCGGCAGAATACAACTGACCTACGAAACCTTCGATACCATACTCACGGTTAGTAATCTTGACTAAAGCAGCTTCGTTCGTATTCACATCGTTATCATACACATCACAATTCAGTTCTTCAACAACCCACTGAGTGGCAGGCATATGAGTAAAGTCCTGATTAGCATCTTTAACATCATAAACCAAATGGCCAGCCATATCAGCTACGATATAAGAACCGTTATGACGTTTTTCCGTATAAGTAGGATCATCCTGAACAGTTGTAGACAACTGAATGAAATACAGACCGGATTTGACAGTCGTGCGTACCAATGGAGTGCGGAAGTTGTCAAAGCTTATCTTCACGCCCATGTTTGCCAAGTACTCAACAGTGCCTTTATCACCTACATGATTAACACAATAATTAGTCACATAAGCAGGATTTCCGGCAACTGAACTTTTCGAACAAGCAAATTCTTCCTTGCACAAAGTCTTATATTTAGCCTGGGCAGCTGCAATGTTAGAAGGAACTGAAACTGTCAGGATTTCGCTTGCATCAGAAGTGCTCGTTCCATTGTTGATGGCACCTAAAGCAACCGGAACACCAGCAGCCTTGTTAAACAAGACATTTCCCCAAGAGCCATTATTATAAGCGATACCGGAATTAACCGTATTGAAGTAATCTACCATCTTTACAGCATCACCATCTTTACGCACCAAGTCACTCTGCAAATAGTCGATCTCTTCACTTTCTTTTACAGAAGCATTCAACGGTTCGATCACCAAACTGTCGTTTGTAGGATAATAAGTGAATTTGAAATGATAACGAGCTTGATGAGCATCCAAATTACCGATGACATCCGGCAAGATTGTTGGATCGGCATTCACCAATGCGGTCGGATTTGTTTTACTATTCAACTTCTGATAATCAGCATCCTTCAACAGCAAACCGCCATACACACCTGGAGCAGTCGGTTTTTCAAAACGATCAGGAGACACCATCAGGTATTTACCTGTCTTTACGTTTTGAAGAAGGATGTCGTAACCGGAATAAACTTCATTAGTATTTTCCTTCCACTCATCACGGTCCAACAAACTATAAGGGCTTGCCACAGCCTTGTAAGTTTCGGTCAGCGGATTTTTATCTAATGTCTTGCTGAACTTGAAATTGACTTTCGTTCCTCCTAACGTAATATTCTCAGAGGTGTTACTGTTAGCGATATCAGTAAAATTCTTATAAGAACCGTCAGCATCGATCATCGAATTGATTTCAGCCGCATTCAAAACCTTTGCACCGGCAATGATCGGACGAACAGCAAGCAGTCCCTTAATACTTTTTGCTTCGTCTTCAGCCTTTACCGCACTCTCCTTTACCAAAACGACTTCGTTGTTCTGATTCAAAACCATAGCCATCACAGAGTCTTTGCCATGGAAAAAAGAGAAGACAGTTTTCTGTGCGAAGTTACTCGTTTGAGCCTTGTGAGTATACCATCTCCAATTATCCGTACAACCGTTCAGGATAGTAGCCTCTACTTTTTTAACAACAGTTGTTGCATCTGAACTTCCATTTAGATCCAAAGCGTTGAATTCATCGAAAGTCAGCTTATAGCCAGTTTCCATGTTTTCATAAGCAAACAGGTCGCGAGAGTTCACGTTATCTCTAACCGTTGTGATCTTCCATAAAGAATGAGTCAATGCTGCTTTTTCGATTTCTTTTACGGTCAAAGTCAAATTTCCGGTAGTGTAATCACGTTCCATTGTCAGCACTGTCATGTTTGCCCCAGTGCCGTCTACGTGATTAGCTTGTTCGTCTTCTTTATCTCCTTCTTCAGAGACAACAAGCTGGTACCACTTTGTTTCATCAATAGAGTTTACCCCATTACAATGGTAGGAAGAAACTGCACTCTTCACAAGATCCGTACGATACGGCACTTCTCCGTTCGCAGTGTGATGAATCATGGCTCCTACAGGAAGCGTACCGGCTAAAAACAAGCCGGCTACAAGAGTAGAAAACTTTTTGTTCATAATCATTTGAATTAATATTAATAATACATATACTAAAAGTTCGATCAGCATCACGTACGTCCCTGTGTTTTCGTCTTTTAACTAAACTTCTGTATTTTGACGAGAGAAAACGTACGTTTTTTTTAGTCATTTTTGAGGGGCTTTCTGGAGGGTTTGTGTTGGAAAGTCGGTTTTTCGTACTTGTTAAGTTATCTGATTGATAAGAAAGAATATAGAAAAGGGAAAATAATTGGAAGAAAGGATTGCAGGTTTAAAAAGTAGTTGTATTTTTGTGCAGTGAAAATGGCGAACAAAAACGTACGTTTTCATTAGTCATTTTGAAAAACACCTCTATATCACTATTATTCAACAACATACGAGTACAAAATCAAGTATTTATTATATATGTACGCATGTACATTAGTTAAATTGATAACAGATAGGTTATCAGACAGATACTACTCTTTAGCACACTTAAGGATTCCACTGAAAAAAGAGAGAAAAACAAGGTATTTTTGCAGAATAGCGACTTATGTGTTATTTTTTCTTTCAGTCAACAACTATTATTAAAGATTACATCTCAATAGTGTTGATTTATTTCTTGGCAAATTTGAAACATGAAAGAAGATCTATCGGTGAGCAAACGGACAAGCCTGTGGAAAGGTTCAAATATTCTTACAATTATCCTATTATTCCATAAACTTACTATTGATTACGAAAACAACTGTCATACTATCATGCTTTGCTTTTAATATCATGAATATCAATACTTACACGAAATGATAGTAGACATGACGGATGGTTTTTCAACTATCATACCATCATGGATACAATAGCTTTTTTACACGTAGCATATAGCTTATTTTCAACAATATAGTTATATTTTTTTGTCGAGACCTGGGTGTCCGACACCGGCAGATCCGGGTCTCAAGACTGCTCAGATGGAGGTGTAAATGGCCCTGATATGGGTATTTTGAGGAAAATATCTAACGTCTTTCTTACAAAAAAGTAATGTGTTCCGGAAAAAAAGGCTTATGCTTTCCGCAAAACATTCCGTTTTTAACGCTTTTGGAGTATGTCTATTTCGAGTAAAACAGCCGAAATGATAGTTAAATAGCTGATTTATGATAGTTGCATGATAGTTGAAAAGGGAACTATCATATCTATACAATATGATATTCAATGTTCACACAAGAAACATGATGGTATGATGGAGAATTTGTAAATAATGGGAGTCCGTAGGGGCGGGGTTACTCCGCCCATTAGGAATCAACATCACCATAATTAAATGGCAATAGGCAGAACAGAATCCAGCCCCTACAGAAAAATCCCCACTCTTATTCGACCGGGTCTCCAAACAGAGTTGCGGAAGAGGCGCGGTTTATGCGTACTTTTATAAATTGTCCTACGCGATAATTCTTCTTGTCAAAAATCACAACCTTATTCTGGCTGGTACGGCCGAACAACTGTTCGCGCGAACGTTTGGAGAAACCTTCGATCAGAACCTCGAACACTTTGCCGATATCACGCTTGTTACTTTCTTCCGAAAGCTGGTTCTGCAAGTCGATCATGCCTTGCAAACGGCGGACTTTCTCTTCTTCACTGACCGTATCGGGAAGATGCTGGGCCGCATAGGTTCCCGGACGCTCGGAATATTTGAAAAGAAAAGCACTATCGTAGCCTACTTCACGCATCAGGGAAAGCGTTTCTTGATAATCCTCCTCCGTTTCGGAATGAAAACCGCAAAACAGATCGGTCGAGATAGCACAGTCCGGCAGGATACGACGGATAGCGGCAATACGATCCAGATACCATTCGCGCGTATATTTACGGTTCATCACTTTCAAGATACGGGAACTTCCCGATTGTGCAGGAAGATGGATCATCTTACATATATTGTCATGCTCGGCGATCACGTGCAGGGTTTCATCGCTCATATCCTTCGGATGAGAAGTGGTAAAGCGGACACGCATTTCAGGCACTTCCTCGGCGACACGCTTCAGCAAGGCGGGAAACGAAATTTTCTCCCCCTCTTTCTCAAAAAGATAAGAGTTGACATTCTGCCCCAGTAAGGTCACTTCCTTAAAACCTTTATCGCGCATATCGCGTATTTCGTTCAGGATACTTTCGATGTCCCGGCTACGCTCCCTTCCGCGGGTATACGGCACGATGCAATAGGTACAGAAATTATTACATCCGCGCATGATGGAGACAAAGCCCGAAATATGCACGCCTCCCAATTTCAATGGGATCACATCTTTGTAGGTTTCCTGCGTGGAAAGTTCTACATTGATCGCCTTTTCGCCGTGCTCGACCGCCCCCACCAGGTTCGGCAGGTCCATATAGGAATCCGGGCCGACTACCAAATCGGCATGATGCACTTCGATCAGCTCCTCCTTCACTCGCTCCGCCATACATCCGAGCACGCCGATCACTAAAGATTTTTTCTTTCTTTTTAAAGACTGGAAATACTGAAGCCGTCCGTAGATTTTCTGTTCGGCATTATCGCGAACCGAACACGTATTGACGAAAATAGCATCAGCGTCTTCAATCTTGTCAGTCACTGCATACCCATCCATTTTCATGATGGAAGCGACTACTTCGCTGTCTGCCACATTCATCTGACACCCGTAGGTTTCGATGAACAACTTCTTTTCTTCCGTTACGGCTGCGGATTTTAAGTCCACGCCATTCTCTTGATTCGTCATCTTATTTACTAATTACTGTTAAATATAAATGTTTTTGAAAAATAATTCACTAAACACTTGCACAGTCAAAATACCACGCTTATATTTGTAATCGAAAAACGTAAATTTTTTCATAGTTAAGGTTTTGGTTAAATCGAATAAGGGTGGCTGTGAAGTTACCCTTATTTACTTTTATACCCTTTATAATTCTTACCTCTTTCACTATTCAATAATTCTTCGTACATTTGGAGTGCAAAAATAATCAAAGTTATGGATAACGTAGGCGATTGGATCTATATTGTTTTTCTGATAGTTGCAGCGATAAGCGGTTTATTCAGTTCAAAAAACAAAAAAAAACGCCCGACACAAGTCCTCGGACAGCCCGGACACGATACATACCCGGAGGAAAATACCTCTTCGGGAAAAGGTTTTTGGGAAATTCTGGAGGAGGCAACTACCCCTCAAAAGCCGGAAGCACCAACTGCACCGATCCATAAAAAGAAAAAAAAGACACCTGCCTCAAAACCATTTTTATCCACCGAGCAGGAAATCCAAAAGTCAAAAGTCAGTTCATCCCAACCTATGAACTTCCCCATCGAAGAGGAACATTCCATGCTGGAAGATATAGAGTTCAATAACGCCGAAGAGTTAAGAAAAGCTGTTATTTATTCAGAAATACTCAACCGCAAGTACTGATCTATATTCTTTTTTAATACCTTTGCAGCCGTTTAGCTGACTAACAAGTATTTATCTAATATAAAAACAGTATAATATCATGGCTTTAAAATTCATTACAGCTGAAGAAGCTGCTTCGTTCGTACATCACGACGATAACGTAGGATTCAGTGGTTTTACCCCTGCCGGATGTCCGAAAGTTGTTCCGGGAGCCATTGCTAAAAAAGCGATGGAGGAACATGAAAAAGGTAATCCTTTCCAGATCGGTATGTTTACCGGTGCTTCTACCGGAGACAAGCTGGACGGTGAACTGGCTCGTGCCAATGCAATCAAATTCCGTACTCCATACCAATCAAATAAGGATCTGCGCGCTTTGCTGAATTCTCACGGGGCACAATATTTCGATATGCACCTGTCTGAACTGGCACAAGACCTGCGTTACGGTTTCCTGGGAAAAATCGACGTTGCCATCGTTGAAGCTGCTGATGTAACCGAAGATGGTGAAATCGTTCCGACGAGCGGTGTAGGTATCCTTCCGACTATCTGCCGGATGGCTGACCGCATCATCATTGAATTGAACAGCCGCCACCCGAAGGAAATACGCGGTATGCATGATATTTATGAACCGGCTGATCCTCCTTACCGTCGTGAAATCCCTATTTATACTCCTTCCGACCGTATCGGTACTCCTTATGTGAAGGTTGATCCGGCTAAGATCGTCGGTATCGTTAAGACAGAAGAGCCGAACGAAGGCGGTAAATTCTCTCCGCTGGACGATGTCACAATGGCAATCGGTAAAAATGTTGCCGACTTCCTGGTAAGTGAAATCGAAGCCGGCCGTCTGCCGAAAGAATTCGTTCCGTTACAGAGTGGTGTAGGTAATGTTGCCAACGCTGTTTTGGGTTGCATGGGAGCCAACAAAAATATCCCTGCGTTCAATGTCTATACAGAAGTTATCCAGGATGCGGTAATCAGCCTGATGAAAGAAGGCCGCGTTAAATTTGCCAGCGGTTGCTCATTATCTGTAAGTAATGAAGTAATTCGCGAAATCTATGCAAATCTTGATTTCTTCAAGGATAAGATCCTTCTTCGTCCGCAGGAAATTTCCAACAATCCGGAAGTAGCCCGCCGCTTAGGTTTGATCGCTATCAACACAGCATTGGAAGCTGACATCTTCGGAAATATCAACTCTACTCATGTATCAGGTACAAGAATGATGAACGGTATCGGTGGTTCAGGCGACTTTACCCGTTCAGCGATGTTGTCTATCTTCACAACTCCTTCTACAGCGAAAGAGGGAAAGATCAGCGCTTTCGTTCCGATGGTATCTCACCTGGATCACAGCGAACACTCAGTGAAGATCATCATCACCGAATACGGTGTAGCCGACCTGCGCGGTAAATCTCCGATCGAACGTGCCAACTGTATCATCGACAATTGCGTTCACTCGGATTACAAACCTCTGTTAAGAGAATATCTGGCAATGGGCGTAAAAGGCCATACCCCGCAAAACCTGAAATGCTGCTTCGCATTCCACGAAGAACTGGCTGCTAGCGGCGATATGCACAATGTAGACTGGAGCAAGTATAATAAGTAATTATCGTATATAACAGCACGCAGAATAGATTACCGATCTATCTGCGTGCTGTATTTTTTCCACTTTCCATTTCTTTTTGTCACGAAACAGACCTTTTCCAAAACATAACTATTTTTCTTTTTCTCCTTCCAGACAAACACAAATCACAATTATTAACACATTATTAAAAGGATATCCAGCTCCCATTTAATTTAAAACAAAATGCAAACTCGTTTAAAACGAGAAAAATTTCCTTTTAAACGAATTGATGGTTTATTTAAAGAAAGTTTTTTTGTTAATTATAGCAAAAAACACATGATAAAGCAGTTGGACTCACCGTAAAAAACATGCTGTTTAGCAGTTTTCACCTTCTATTTCACACTTAAAGCAGGAACAAATACAAACATCACAAGGCTCCTGTTAGAGACAAATTCATCACATATTCACAAATATAAATTGAGAACTAAATCAGATCAACACAATAAGCGCTAATTTTGCAACATAACAATATTGCACAAACGCTGTAGAATCGCATCTGATTCAACACGTCCGATCAGAGACACATTGAGAGCAGTCATAGAAGGGGTAAATTGACGTTTTGACATACTCAATAATAACTATTGTCTAAATGAAAATAATATAAACCATTTATTAAATACACTTTTCGAACCATCAAGCAAACCATTATTTATTCCATATAAATATATACTATAAACAAAGTTTATTTACTAATTCTCAATTTATTAAAGTATTAATATACTTATAAAAAAATAAAGAACCGAAAGTGTAGTTATTTCCTCATCAGACAAACTTATATTTACAATAATCTTATAAGATAAACCAAAAAAAACAAAAGTTCAAAAGAGACTTTCGATCTGATCTGCTCCACCAACAATGCATAATAGAGATTATGCTTGACTCACTCAAAAAAGTTAGACGATTAACTCTAACTAAACGATTTTATTCGTTTACTGACGATCATATTAAATAATGACTACCTATAGTTGTTATTTAATCTCTACATTAGAAGATGTATTTTTCTTCCAACGAATACTAAATATTATCAATCATTAATTCACATCTCATGAAAAAGAATATTACTTTTAGCTATATATTAGGAATACTTATAATCCTAATAATTAATTCATGTTCAAATGAAGTATTAGATAATTCTAATAATGTTATGCAATATAACAAAATTCAGACAAAAGCAGTAACATTAGACCCTCCTCTTGATTATCTTAATGATCTTCAAGGAATCCCTATAAACATATATTTACCTCCGGGTGCATCTGGAGTTGGTAAAAAATATTTATCTGCAAATAACAAGGATAATAACCTATTGGCTTCAGATCAAGACTCAGGTTCTGGACAAGAACGGTGGATCTTACATAATTTGAGTTCAAATAATGAGAATCGATTCTCTATTAAACCACAAACCGGAAAGTTTCATTATATATCAGCATGGCAAGACCCTAATGACAAAGAAGAGATATACTTATATATGCAAAATGATGAATACCCTGCATATGACAACGAATTTACCGGTTGGAGATTTATCCCTGTTGACAATAAATTCCTCATTGAAAGTGCAACTTCTCCCAAAAGATGGTTAACAGTGTGGTACG
>ERZ773134.3435-NODE-3435-length-10020-cov-2.847065_pt1 | contig 10020 bp, 4 predicted proteins | sample MGYA00580856_ERZ773134 | MGnify/ENA primary metagenome ERZ773134 (study PRJEB29015, sample SAMEA2737823) | human gut metagenome | biome: human gut; feature: human-associated habitat; material: faeces | place: China | collected 2012 ... | reverse complement strand
CTGAATATGTCGGTCAGTTTGAACCGAAAGGTAGCGGGAGCGAAGGAAAACCGGTGATGGTCGATAAATATGGAGACGGAGGGAAGCCTATCTTGCATGGAGACGGTCAGAAACAACATACGATACTGCTGGAAGGACTTGAGTATTGGGAACTGAATAATCTGGAAGTTACCAATAAAGGGGAAAAACCGGATCCCGGTAGAAATGGTATTATTATTTATGCTTGGGATAAAGGCGATGTGCATCATATCCATTTGAAGAATCTGACTGTCAGGGATGTGAACGGGAGCTGTATAAAGAATGAAGGAGCCGGAAACGGAATTTACTGGCATAACGGGGGAGATGAAGTGCCGACCCGTTTTGTTGATTTACTGATAGAGAACTGCCATATTTACCGTTGCCAACGGAATGGAATAACCGGTAATGGTAATAGTGACCGTGATAAATGGTTTCCCAGTCTGAATGTCGTTATCAGGGGGAACCTGATCGAGCAGGTTCCGGGAGACGGGATTGTTCCTATAGCCTGCGACGGTGCATTGGTTGAACATAATATAGTAAGGGATAGTCCGGATCTTCTGCGGATAGAAGATGCCGCTGCCGGTATCTGGCCCTGGGGTTGTGATAACACGATTATCCAGTTTAATGAGGTAAGCGGACAGAATGCCAAATGGGACGGGCAGGCTTTCGATTCGGATTACAATTGCCGTAATACCGTTATCCAATACAATTTCAGCCATGATAATGCCGGAGGTTTTGTGATGGTGTGTAACGAGGGTAATACTTTGGGTAAACCTTATAATATAGGAACGGAAAATACGATAATCCGTCATAATGTAAGTATCAACGACGGTTTGCGTGCTTATCCGACACGTCCCGGCTGGTTCTCTCCGGTTATACATATTTCCGGACCGGCTAAACAGACCGCTATTGAAGAAAATGTGATTGTTATTATGAAAAAGCCTTCACCGGAGATAGACCGTTCGGTACTTATCATGGATAACTGGGGAGGGCCCTGGCCGGAAAATACGGTGTTCAATAAAAATATTTTTTATGTAATAAACGATGATCTGGAATATAAGTTCATAACAGGTGGTAGTAAAGCCACTCAGTTTGATGGAAATGTCTTTTACGGTAATTTTATAAATAAACCGGATGATCGGAATGCTATCGAAAAAGAACCGGATTTTACTTCCGGATTTCCTTTTCATGAGAATTTCCCTGACTACTTGAGGGAGAAAGTGATTAAAAGGTTAAAACAACAATAGGGAGTGTTGTTTAAAAGAGAGTGAATTCCTTGAAGGATATTAGAATTCACTCTCTTTTTTATTCTATTCTGACAACGCCTCCAATATCTGTCTTCTTGTTTCCCGGAAATGATCTCCTTCCGTGTCGTAAAGTGTCCAGTGGAATACTGTCAGGCGGCAAAGTTCTTTGGCCAGTTCGGGATTTTTCTTTTCCAGCATCTTTAATAACGTGTAATCAGCGATGCCGTCACGCATGGCTTCCAGGCGGATGGAACCATATAATTTTCCGTTATCCGGATAAACTATCCAGCTATCTCCGCCGGGTAATGTGTTTCCGCTTTCCGTATTCATTCTGGTTGTTTCCGTATAAGGATCATCATCAGAGAACCATTGATTGAATCCCCAGTGCAGATAACCGGTTGCACCGTATTTGAAGTTCAGCCAATGGATTAACCGGGTTTTGATAAGAGGCTGTTCCAGGAACCGGTTGGCAAAATCTCCTTGGGGAGCCAGGCACGTGTAAAACCATACCTCGTCGCCTTTCTTCTGCCGATCGCAATAGAAATCATATCCGTCTTTGTAATAATTCAGCTGAGGAACCCATATATCCAGCGTGTTTTCCAAATCATGTGAGTGACAAGCCTCGATGATTTTGATTTCCGGAGCCTGCTGTTTGACGAATCGGGCAATTTCGACATAACTTTTTATATTCGAACTGATTGGCTCGTCTGCAATATGTTGCGCATAGATTTCTCCCATTTTATGCTCTTTTAAATGAGCCATCAGGCTGGGGATAAATTGCTTGTAAAAGTTTTGTGCTTTTTCGGAAGCCATCGGGTATTGGACCATTATCTTTTTCCCGTCTTTATATTCGGGTATATACGGTTCGAATTGGCTGTCCCAGTTACCGGAACGCCCGGCAATATGTCCTCCCTCGATCATCTTCAATACGCCGGCCTCTTTGAATATCGAGATCATTTTATCGAATTGGGTATAGTCGAATGCATAAACTCCGTCCTTTTCGATAAACTCGATGTATTGCAGCGGGGAGATAAGTATTACATTGGAATAGCATTCCTTTAGTTTCAGGGCCAATTCTTTGATCATCTCCCAGTAAGCGGGAGAGTAAAGTTCTACATCCTTGCCTCCGTTGAATGTTTTCATTTTTTGAGGAGATGTTCTGAACCAATTGGTTACCCATAAAGAAGGTTCTTCCATAACGACCGGATATACCTTTATTTGAATCTCTTTTTCCAGCCGGAAGTTTTTATTGGCGGTTTTTCCGGTTAGGCGGAAGGTTGCTTTATAGACTCCGGGAGTGGCATCCGACGGGATAGCGGCGGTCAACCAGATAGGTTGTGCCATATCGCGGTCGACATTCCACTGGTCTTTTTCAATGATGGGGTCCGGATAATAACGGGATAAAGACGGGATTGCGTCTTTGGCCCGGTCGGGTGTTTGACGGCTGACCCGTACATAATCGACAAATCCGGGACGTACGGCCGGTAAGGTTGCTCCCTCTTCGTTTGTGAAAGGGGAAACTTCTATGGAGAGGTCTTTTAATGCGGCCGCACTACGGATAGCAAATTGAAATGTAGCATGTTCTCCGGCTGCCGCTACTTCCGTCTCGTTATATTCGGGAAAGAAGTTTGATTCCTTGAATATTTTCAGGAAAGGATCAACTCGTTCAAAACTGATAATATCTTCTGTGTTTGAAGAATTTGTACATGCAACCAACATAATACAAAATAGCAGATAAGTAAGATGTTTCATGGTATATAGTTTTTAAACTTATGATTGATACAGAAATGGAGAAAACTCAGTAAGGATTCTCACGAATACTTACTGAGTTAATTGAGTTATCGATGTATGCTGAGAAACTTTATTCCAATGCCGATGAACTAGCCGTTGTTGGCCAATACGGATTCTGATAGAGATAAGTACCCTCCAGGGTTCCGTCCGGCGAAGCCAGTGTCATATCCAATACGGATATCGGAGACAGATAATAGGCTTTCTGCCATTGGTAACCGTTCCATACCTCGTTGTTTTCCTTAATCACCCGGTACGGACGCAAATACTTGCTGTCGTTACGGTTGGAAACGTTGGCGGAAGAAAGACCGTCGGCCTGTTCGATCAAACCGGATTCGGAAGTGATGTTTCCGGCCTCGTCTACTTTCAGGTAGGCCCTGTTCTTGTATAGTTCAGTCCAGAAATTCACGCCTTCGGGAATATAGGTTCCCATATTTTCCGTAAACAGGGCGTCAAATGATCTCCAACGTAACAAATCTCTCTGTCTGAAACCTTCGCCGATAAATTCGCAACGACGTTCACGGCGTATATTATATAAGGTTTCATCCACTTTCTGAGAGCCGGAATAAACACCCCAGTCGGGTTCTTTGGAGAGATCGGTAGCCGCAATCGTTTTGCTGAAATCCGGATCTACGCCTGCGCGTTCACGTATCTGTCGCCAATAAGTAGCAGCCGTATTGTCTATTGATCCGTTTTTCACGTAAGAAGCCTCGATATAGTTCAGGTAAGCTTCAGCGGCACGGGCAACAATCAAACCGTTCGTACCGCGGATACCACTTCTGATCTGGGTCATATCATAGCAATAATGTTTGCGGATGCGGAAACCGGTACGGTCGCGGTGTTCCGTCAACCCGATTACGGTGGGTGCATCGTAGTAACCGATCGAATCTTCGCTAGACAATGCAGTCGTTTCCCCGAAGAGGAACAATTGCAGACGGCCGTCGCGATTTGTTTTCTGTTCATCGATACTTACATCACCTTTATAACCGGAGTTTGCCGCATAAATAGGCAAGCCGTTTTCCATCAGGTAGGCATCGACATAACTTTTAGTCATACCGTTGTTACCACCTTGTTGAATATAAGGCATATATCCGTGTGTCACACTCAGGTCTGCATCGAACTGTCTCCATAAGATCACTTCATTTACCGAACTTGGGTCCGGCATACTGAACATCTCGAAGTATGGATTCCAGCCGTATAGCTGGTTGACCGCCGGGTTTTCTACCTGGGAATTCTGAACCAGAGAAAGATTATCAGCAACTTCTTTTGCCGCATTCATTGCTTCGGTCAGGAAAAAGTTGATTTCGCTGTCGATATTGAATGATTTTCCCTGATTGTATGACATGGTAGCTCCCGGCCATCCCTGTTCACCCGGAACACGTGGTGTGCCTTGATGGTATTTCTCGAATGTACCTTCAAATAAGGCTACTCTCGATTTCGTCAACAAGGCAAGTTCCCGGTTGATGCGTACCTTATTATAAGCACTTCCTGTTTTCAACATGGAGATGGCCTTGTCGAGGTCTTCCAGGATGAAACGGGCTACTTCATTACGCGGGGCGCGTTTGCTGGCCTCTACCAGTTCTTCTGTCCGGTCGGGATATACTTGCGTAATGATCGGGAAGTCGCCATAGGTAGTCATACGATCAAAATAAACAAGGGCACGCATGTAATAGATCTCGCCGATATAGTGTTTTATATCTTCTTCGGCACCAGTGATCACACCTGCTTCATATTTCGGCAATACGGTTTCCAGGAAATAGTTCATAGCACGGATCAGGCTGAAATCGATTTTCGAGCTTGAAGGAACCAACCAGCGTCCGGGAGCATAGTAATTCGTGTTCGCTTCACCTACAACCATATTATCCGTATCGCCGTCGGCGTTGATAGGACCGGCATTATATCCGCCGGCATAGTTGGCAATGATCGTTGTATAATAATTCACGGCATACGCGGCCAATTCCTCTGCTGAATTGAAATATTGCTCCGGCGTAATGCTTGAGACTGGTTTTCTGTCCAGGAAATCGTTGCAGGCCGGCATAACCAGTCCTATGGTTGCAACCATCGAACAGATACATATATTTTTTAAATTCAGTTTCATATAATTGATAATATTTAGAAGTTAACATTCAAACCTACAGATATTGTACGTGACAATGGATACAGTTTACCGTCACCCCAGTCACCACCCAATGTTTCGGGATCGAATACCCCTGTGATATCGGAGATAGTCAATAAATTGTCACCGGATAAGTACACGCGTACAGAAGACATTCCTGCCTTTGAAGACCATTGTTTCGGTAACGTATATCCTATTTGTAAATTCTTCATTCGGATATAAGCTGCATTTTGTAAATAACGAGTCTGTCTGTATTGGTTTTTGCCTCCGTTAAAGCTGGCTCGCGGATAATAAGCGTTCAGGTTAGCACCGAGCGCATCATCTTCGCCACGCCAGAAATCCCAATGTTCTGTAAATCCGGCAGATTGCCACATACCTCCGTTTGCTCCCCAGAAATACGGACCGTCCAGCCAATAATCGCGTTTACCGATACCCTGGAAGAAGACAGAGAAATCAATGCCTCTCCAAGCAGCATCCAACGTCAAACCGAAATTATAACGAGGCGTGCTGTTACCGATTACTTTCATATCCCCCGGGTTGTCTACTGTATTGGCACCGTTATTTATCACACCGTCGCCATTCAGGTCGGCATACATGATATCACCGGCACTCCAGCTGGAACCCCAACTCGGTTTGTTATTAACCAGATGTGCGTCCATCTCGGCCTGTGTCTGTGCAATTCCGACTGTCGTATATCCCCAGAGTTCATTCAGCTTCTTCCCGCCATAATGACCGGAAGCCAATGTTTTCGACTCGTTCGGATAATTCATGATTTCCTGTTGTGCATCGGATAAGACGAATCTGACACCATAGCTGAAATCGCGGATGCGGTCTCTCCAGGAGAGTTCCACTTCAAAACCGTAGGATTTCATATCCGAGTTATTGATCTTCGGAGCAGCAGCACCTAAAACGGAAGGTAATTCGGGAGCCGGACCGATCATATCATACGTGTAACGTGTAAAATAGTCAAACGAACCTGTCAAGCGGTTACTCAGTAAAGACCAGTCTAATCCGACATCCCATGATTCGATTGTTTCCCATGTTTTCAAAGAGCTCACGATACCCGGTAGACCGGCAAGGTTCGGTTTTGTGCCACCTACCAACCAGGAACCGTTAGCCGTGCTTGTCGGCATTGTCTGATAGAAAGGATACCAGGCATCATTTGTATTGGTGTTTCCTAACTGTCCCCAGGAACCTCTCAGCTTCAATGTACTGAAGATATCAGCCAAATCACCGAAGAATGCTTCACGTGCGATGTTCCAACCGGCAGAGAATGACGGGAAGAATCCCCAACGTTTATCATCGATAAAACGGGATGAACCGTCATAACGTCCGTTCAGTTCGACCATATAACGGTCTTCGTAATTATAGTTGATACGACCGAAGAAACCAGCTACGGAGTTTTCGGCACGACCACCGCTCACTTTCTGTTCGCTTGTAGTCTGACCGAGATAAGGCGTTTCTGCTGAAATCAGTTTATCACCCTGACCGGAAGTAGAGTCATACTTAGTCAACTCGGCATTAAAACCGACCATGGCTTTAATGAAATGCCCGTTGAACGTTTTCGAATAGTCGGTATAAATATTAGTCGTGAAATAATCTTCTTTATAGCGATATTCGTACACACGGCTGGCACCCGGAGAATAGGAGGCTCCTCCATCCCAACTGATATAATAAGGACTTCCGTCTGCATAATGAGCCGATACCGGTAAAACCGCATAATGCTGGTTATTAGTATAGGTACGCATATTTCCGTCGGCGTGGATGAACCAGTCTTTTACCGGTTCGAACACAAAACCTAACTGCTGGGTGTAATAATTCTTCTGGTGCGTTTGAGTACCTCCGTCTTGCATCTGAAGTAATTCCATACCGTCTGTCAGGTAACCGTTGTCATCATACACCGGACAAGTCGGCCAGCGACGTGCGATATTATGGAAGAACAATCCCGTCATATAAGTCGGGCGGTCGTAATCTTCGCGTGTCCATTTATTGGTATAGTTCATTGTTGCCCAGTCTGTCAGTTTAGCGGAAATCTTCGCATCCATCGTATAACGGTTGAATTTGTCTTTTCCGTAACGGATCAAACCGTTCTGGTTCATAAAGCTACCGCTTACACGGTAAGTAACTTTTTCACTACCTCCGCTGACACTCAGATTATGTTCATGCGAAGGAGCCCAGTTGCGATAAACTTCTCCAAACCAGTTTGTATTGGCATTTGCACCTGCATACATATTCCATTTTCCCTGCGAGTTGGGAGTGGAAACCGTTGATATCTTCCCTGCCTGGTAATCGACAATACGCTGCATTACTTCGGCACTGAAAACGGCACTTTGACCGGCATTTGCCGCTGCTGCATTAAAATATTGTGCGAACTGATAAGAATCCATCATTTCAGGAATCTGCAAAGCATCTGTAAAACGGACGTTACCGGAATAGCTGACATTTGTTTTTCCGGCTTTACCGCCTTTGGTTGTGATCATGATAACACCGAACGATGCACGTGCTCCGTAAATAGAAGCGGATGCCGCATCCTTCAAAACTGAAATTGATTCGATATCGTTCGGGTTGATCGCATTCATGTTTCCTTCGATACCGTCGATCAGGATGAGCGGGGCTGATCCTGAACCGTCGCCAATCGTACCGGTACCACGGATATTTACATTCATTGTATTATCCAGCGAACCGCCACCACTGTTTACGGAGAAGTTCAGACCCGGAACAACTCCCTGTAAGGCTTGGGAGACGTTCTGAACTGGTCTTGATTCGATAACTTCTGCATTAACCATGCTGACAGATCCTGTCAGGTTTACTTTCTTTTGCGTACCGAACCCTACAACTACCACCTCATCCAGTGTTTGGGTGTCTTCTTTTAATTGTACTTTGATAGGGCTTTGGCCGGTGTACTTAATTTCCTGTGGTGTATAACCGATGAAGGAGACTTGTATCACATCTCCTCTTTTGACATTGGAAAGGCTAAAATTTCCGTTCATGTCTGTGACGGTTCCGTTTGTGGTTCCTTTTACTACAACAGAGGCCCCGGTAACAGGCCCGAACTCATCTTCGATAGTTCCTGTGATTTTTTCTGTTTGTTGTGTGATCGAAGTTCCAGTACTGACTTCAGAGGCGTGAACATTCCCTCCAAAAGAGAGAGCCAGCGAAAGTAGTATGAAACTAACTGTTTGCGTTTTTTTAAGCATAGTAGTACTTTTAATTTTGTTTAAATTAAAACGTTGTTAACTCTAAGGTAATCCCAAGCTTTTCAGCAGTTTACGCGTTAGCGCAGAGCATTTCACTTTTGTTTTTTGTATTAGTTCTGATAGAACTAATATCTTTTGGGCAGATTTGAAAAAGGGAAAATAACGCGTAAGCTGTTGTTTTTTCAGTGTAGTAGAATGGCGGGGAGTATAGGTCTAATTTTTTAAGTGATATTTTAAATATATTCTATAATTATAGGAATAAATTGACGAAATATTGAAATACATGATAGAATATTAAAAAATATATTATATATTTGTAGCGAATATTTAAATAGTTCTATCAGAACTCAGGTCGTTTTTATACTTCTTTTATCTTTGTCTTTTTTATCTTTTTATTTTTTGTAAATATCTACATTTCAGTAAATTGGCTTTCCTTTTTTGGGATACTCCTTCTAATATGATCATATAGGGGAAAGATTATGTGCAGGCATCCGTCAGATAAGTTCTAAACTAAAGTACGTTATGAAAATAATTAGAGCATCAGTGAGGTAAATGTTATTTTGTTATTTGCTAAATTATAAAATATCGTCTTATACTGATATATCAAAATGATATTTTATCTCGTTGTAGTTGCGTTGTGTTGGGTAAAGGGCGGGGCGATTGAGTTTTATGCGATTGTCGGGATTTTGTGATATGACATAATGGTATGTTGTGCGTTGATTTGATGTTGTTATATATTATTCTTTCGCGTTTTAGTGTCAAAGTTTATGCTGTCAGGTTTGTTTGTGTTCATAATGTATTTTTAAAACGCTCTGTTATAATGTTGTTCCAGATCGTAAAACCTGTTGGATAACATCTATTTCCCACTTATAAAGTTGTAAACGACTATTCGTTTTGACTATAATTAACATTTTTCTTGTTTAAAACAAATTAACAATCCGTTTAAAACGAAAAAAAATTCGTTTTAAACGAGTTTGGAAAAATGATTAGGAAAAGTAGGAAATCTATTTGAAGAAGAAAACTGTTAATATATATTTATTTTGATGTGCTAGAATGATTACTTGGCTTGGTTGTGCAGTTATATAAATAGGCTTAATATGCTATTTGAGTCATAAAATGATCTTTTTAGCTATCGTTTTGTTATTTATGCTTTTTCATGCAATGATATTGAAGGCCAATAAACTTTTTAATGTGAGCAAAAATTCGTAATATTGCTTATTACTAACTTTAATACATAAGGTTATGGAAAAGAAAGCATTTAGAAAACGGATGATAACTCCGAAACATCTCTCAATCGCTGTTTGTGTATTGATTATTTTGGGGTTATTTTATTTGAATAATCTTCCTTGGTTTACTTATATTATAGTACTGGCACCGCTTATTATTGCCTTCCAGCCTTATTATGTAGATGACAAATATTTGACGCAAGGTAATTTCATCGCTGTCCCAGTTGAATCCATTGATAAGATATTAGTAAAAGAATCTGGCAGTGTGGTGGTCTATTACAGCAGACCTTATAAAGACAAGGAGTACACCAACACGGTCTATCCGGTCGATACCGAAGGATTTGTGGCTGCTTTACAACAAGTAAATGAAGAAATGACTATCTTGCGCGAAAATTCGTAAAATGGATAGAGTCTTTAAATCTAAGATC
>ERZ773134.3432-NODE-3432-length-10025-cov-2.567101_pt1 | contig 10025 bp, 8 predicted proteins | sample MGYA00580856_ERZ773134 | MGnify/ENA primary metagenome ERZ773134 (study PRJEB29015, sample SAMEA2737823) | human gut metagenome | biome: human gut; feature: human-associated habitat; material: faeces | place: China | collected 2012 ... | reverse complement strand
CGGCCGTCTGAATGGCTTCTTCCGTATTGCCCTGCTGTAACAGCAGGTTCACCAGATCCAGATAATACCCTTCGTTCTGTGGCGAGACTTCCACCAAGTCCCGGAGCAAAGCGACGGCCTTCTCTTTGTCGCCGCTTTTACGTCTTTCCTGATAACTTTCCTCCAGACGGTAAACATAATCCCGTTGCACGGTGGAATCATTAGGATAGATTTGCCTCAGCCTCCTGAGCAAGCGGTCGGCTTCTTCTACATTGCCCTGTTTCCGATAAAGTTCTATCTTCTTCCGCCAAAGTCCTTGCCAGTAAGGGTTAATCTCCAAAAGCTCATTGACATAACAAATGGCACTGGAATAGTTTCGGGTTTCATCCTCCACCTTAATAAGCAACTGTTTGGCTTCCACATTCTCCGGGTTGTCCCGCACCGCCCGTACAAGGAAGTAACGGGCGGTATCATAATCCTTCTTCCTATAATGGTAACGACCGCAAAGTTCATTCAAGCCATTGACATCCGGATAGATGCTCAAACCTTCATCCAACAGTTGTTTGCCGGCCTCCCACTGCTCTCGTCCGAACATCGAACGCACGTTCGATTCGTAATAATCAGGCGTATGTACATCATCTTTTTCAATAATGTTAAACGCATATACCCCCACAATACTGACAAAACAAATCAAACCGATCAACAAACAACCGAACTTCCTCATGACTCACCTCCTTTCTCCCTCTCTCCGGACTTCTCTTTTTTCTTACTCCCGGCAAAACCCTTACGGCTCATTTCGCCCCATACGGCTTTCTTATTGAGCAGGAAATTACAATACCCCTTAATGGAAAAAACCACAATGAGAGGGTGATAAAGAAAAGGTTCCAAAATAGCCGCTCCTATAATCCAAAGGTAGGACTTGACTTTACGGAACGATCCCCCAAGCGAATAATCGTAAAACAGAACGACCAACGAAAGACTTATACAGAAAGCGTAAAGTCCGAAAAATATGACGACAGCCGTCTTCCAGTTTACGACACCAGTAAGAGCCTGATATAGGAAGGTGAGAAGACCGAAGAATTCAATAACCGGAGCAAGACATTCGAAAATAAGCACATAAGGCAAAGTCACCATCCCCAATTGCCTGTATTTCCAATTAAAAAGGAACCGACGATGACGCACAAAAGTCTGTATCAACCCATGCCCCCAACGTACCCTTTGACGGTAGAGCACTTTCAATGTGGGAGGAACTTCCGTCCAACAACAGTTAGCCGGAATCTGTACGACACGGTATTTTCGTCCGAAATCGCAGCAATAACCGACCATACGTATCAACATGTCCATGTCTTCGGCAAAAGAGTCTCCACTATATCCCCCCGCAGCCATCACCACATTCTTGTCGAACATACCGTAACCTCCCGAAACATTAGGCATGGCATTGATAGTAGACCACCCCATCTTTCCGATAAAAAACGAACGCATGTATTCCAGGGTCTGAAACAATGGACAAGGAGTATGCGGTGGTCTGAGTTCCACCATCTGCCCCTTTTCTATCCGACAGCCGTTCGAAGCTGCCATGACTCCACTGACGGCTATCACGTCCTCAGATTCCAAAAACGGCATGATACAACGCGAAATAGCGTCTTTGGAAAGAATGCAATCCACATCGGTATTGATGAAATACGGGTAGGAGGAAGCATTAAGCCCGGCATTGACGGCATCGGCTTTCGTTCCTCCGTTTTCCTTATCTACCACAATCAGCCGTTTATATTCGGTCCGGGTTGACTTGAACAACCGACGATAAGGTTTCGTATGTATATATTCCACGTAGGCAAACGGCACCTCTACTAACGAGAAATGTTCGATGAGCAGTTCCAATGTCTTATCACGACTACCGTCGTTGACAATCACCACTTCAAATATCGGATATTCTTGTGCCAGCAGCGAATTCACATTGTTAACGATGGTCTTTTCTTCATTATAAGCCGGAGCGATAATAGACACTCCCGGAGTATAAGGACTGTTGTCCATGATATATTTGGGATACACCGAAAGATGGGAATGTTTGCTACGGAGTATGCCTAATTCTGCAAGCCACATCAGAATCACGTATGAAACCATGAGTCCCAAGCTATAAAAGAAGATCACATAGCCGTAAAAATAGAAAATGATATCTTTCATAGGCTCTCATTGTTAATTATGGGGTTCTCTACATGCTCGAACAATATCTGGTTCTCACTACTTGCCTTGACTTTAAGTCGGAGAAAAACATTACGCCCCTCGTCGTTGTACAGCCACAAACAACGCAAGGCCGTACGTTTGGTGTAATTAGACACGGAGTTTTCATATACGTCGGCGAAAAAATGTACACGGATACCCGAACCTATGGCCAACAAAGCATTGAGTATAGACCGACGCAAAATCTCGGTCTGTTTATAGAAAAGCCCCAACATGACTTCTTCCGCTTCATCAAACCGACGGATTCCCATACAAGCGAATGCAGCATTTCTACAAAGAAAATTGGGAGAATCAAAATAAGAGAAAAGGTATTTCACCTCTTGGTCCGTCCCCCAATAGGCAATCTCGTGCATGAAAAAGACAACTTTACTGGTTGCCTCCGTTTTCTGCAATAAAGGAACAAACAAAGGAACCGGCCTACCACCTTCACGTATCTTTCTAAATATCTCATGAAGTTCCATCTTATCCCAAATAGAGAAGGCCGTATTCTGAATACTACTCTCCTCCAGAAACATATAAGGTTCCTCTTTGTTCGTGCACATATAATACAAACGGGTTGCCTTACGTAACCGTATATCTTTATCGTTCACCAAACTCGCCACAATACTATCCGGCAACTGCATGTTGGTCAATCTCACGGCTTGCATCAAAGCCACTTTATCTTTACGTTTACCTAATATGAGTTGTCTTTCCACGTAATCCGTAAAGCCGATAAGTTTCATGACACGTTGTATGTTCGTCAAGTTCGGATTTTGCACATTCGTATAAAGACTCAATTCCACCAGCACTTCCGACCACAGACGCATCTCCCACGTCTTCCATTTACGTGGTTTATATTCCATACGTCGGCTAATCTCCTCAGTAGAAAGGTTCTCCACCTCTTCATGGACGATGGCTTTCAACTTATCAAAATATCTGTCTTTAATCCAAGCTTTCCTCTTTGCATTGCGGTGCCGAAGATAGACATGAACTCCCATAATGCAAAAAATGACGGCAAATCCCAAACAACTTACAAGAATCACTCCGTATGCCACTCTCACCACCCACGGATAATCTACCAAAAGATGTCTATACAGATAATAATAATATCTCAATATATTCCATCCCCAAAGTTGATAGACATCATCCGCCCCCGAATATCCTGTATGACTGGCCTGCAGAACTCCTATATTTGATTCTGCCAGGCAAAAGACGGTATATACCATCTGTAAAAACATTCCTACAAGAATTCGTTTCATACTTTTCTTATATTACAGCTCTCACAAAAGGTACACAAAAGACTATCTACTCCCCCTCATTACCAACTTTCACCCAATATTATAGACATTCCATAATGCACATCTCTTACTAAGAGATAAATAATAAATGTTAAGTCGTTGATAAACAGATTATTGCTAGCCTTTCGAAGACTCGTTCGTAAAACACATCATTAAAAAAGTTATGAAATATCGCTGATTTTTCTTAGAAATATTATATTATAAATAGCTTATTTCCAGATTATTTTATTATCTTTGCCGCCAACAAGATCGCTCTCTTAGTAAGAGAAAAGACAAAAGACGGCACAACAGAAAGTAGAGCTTTTTACAACACAAAAAACACTCTACCTACAAATAAAAGACAGATTTTCTATCGAATAAAAACCTTAATGCTCTACACTACTCATAAATTTTGTAACGGTTGGCAAGCATCTTCTTGTATTGAATCACGCAAAATAAGAAGTGATTCGGGTCCCATATTGAACAAAAGATCGACGACACTCAAATTGGGCAAGAAACCATGTTTTTCCCGAAAGACTTGATAATATCCACGAGGAATAAAAGTAACATCAGCCTCAACTGATATTTTAGGACTTATCAAATTACGGAAATCGGCAACACAAACATCCGACCTGCCTCCAAAATCCATAAAGCCATAAGAAGCCGTCTGCGCAACTTTTGGGTGCAAGTCTATAAGTTCGCACACCTTGGCACGTATCGCTTCGTTAAAATCAAAAAGAAAGTCCCACTTCTGCGTATAAAACGGTAGGAAGTCATCAGCATAATACTCAAAGAAGGGACTGTTGCGATAAGCCGTCTCCAAAGCATTCCAATGCAGGTGGCGCCAATTCCCATGGTCTGAGATACGGATATCCTTCATGGGACACTTATCTGCGGCAGGCTTCACCACAGGAATGGTCAACGCCTGCACGCCGGAAGGAAGCAATGAGGCAACGGTTACGGTAAGTTTGTTTCACATAATGCTCGTATGCCTCGACGTACGCTTCAGCATAAGCATAAAGTTTGGTGTAATATTGTACCGGTGCCAGATAAGCGGAAGAAAGCAAACAAATACGACTCATCATCAAGGATTTTGGTTTTGAACGGACACGGTTATGCCTACGGAGCGGCCGGACGGACTTTGTCCTCCTCTCGGTTTGTACGTGTTTTCGCGCCCGACCTTCATCATCGTACGATGGGCACGAAGCCGGGCATACCATGGTGCTTCAGTATCCCAAGAATAAAGAATACGGCTCAAACGGCCGATAATATAAGTGTCGGGCACAAACCCGAAAGTACGTGAATCGGCGTGGTTACGCTCATTAGCCGACGACATCCAATAATAGTCGTGGCTGAAACGGAAACTCGACACGAAATGCCCTGACACACAAAGCGAATCGGCAATGACTGCGGCACGCACTCCTTCGTGAAGATTGATCATACGGCAATACCATTGCATATTATCGGGAGTAAGTGTCACGTAAGCGTTCCGGCGGGGAAGTTCCACCACCCTGCAAGGACGATGGTCACGAGGACGGTTTCGATACACTTTCCCCAACGAATCTATCCACAGGCTATCTCCCGGAACAGCATAACAGAATCCCACAAAGACATCTCGCTCGTCTATGTATCGCTTGTCCTGCCCGCCGGCAGAAGGTTCATTAAAAGCTACCCATTCGCCCCGCGGCACAGGACTTGTGCCCCAACGCATATAGCCCCACCAACGCATGGGCGAAAGACGCAGCCCGTATGCCGTACGGTCTACCGCCACACGATCACCCGCCATAAAAACAGGCCGTTCGCCATCTTCGGGTATCTCTATGAGAAACACCCAACACCCTCTGACCAAGACTACCCCGATGGCAGCGGCCAGCAACACGGCACACAGTCGTCCAGCCTTCTTCAATATCCTTTATCTATTTGATGTGATCCACCAGGCGGAACAGGCGGTTCCAACGCACATGACCGTCGAACCATCCGCGATCTTTATCCAACGAAAGCCAAATGAGTATCGGCTTACCCACAATGTGATCCTCGGGAACAAAACCCCAATAACGTGAATCGGCCGAATTATGGCGGTTATCACCCTGCATCCAATAGTAGTCCATCTTGAATGTATAGCTATCCGCCTCTTTCCCGTTAATGAAAATCTTCCCATCCTTCACTTCAAGGTCGTTATGTTCGTATACTCGGATAGGACGTTCATACACGGCTATATTGTCCATAGTCAGTTTGACGGACTTTCCTTTGGCCGGAATCCATATAGGACCGTAATTGTCACGTGTCCAACCCGTCCAGGCATTGAGCGGATACAAACCGTCGGGTACGGAATTTACATTATCGTAAGCGATACTGTCTACAATGTCCGTACAGGCCTTCAGACGCTCGTAAGCGTACTGTGTCAGCGGCATGGTTCCTGTTTCGGACAATGAAGCCAAATCTTCCCCACTGATGCCCAGTTCCCGCACTAATTCGTCCGGTATGGCCTGTTTCAAACGTACGAAGTAATCGTACTGCACATTGTCCGGTTCCTTGTTGGGCTTGCCGTCCAGATAGACCACATGGTCCTTAATCTGAAGCGTCTGTCCGGGCAGTCCCACACAACGTTTCACATAATTCTCCCGCCGGTCTACCGGACGCGACATCACTCCGCCGAACACTTGGGGATTCTGGTCGATATATTGACGTCCCATGGCATAAAGCTCGGCAAAGAAGTCGCGCTGTTGCTGCCGGGTGAGCGAATCCAAAAGCGGATAACCGCCATGTAGTTGCATATATTGCTGACCGCCGATGCCGTATGCGATGGCATAAAAATCCATGTTTTGGTATTCCGGGTTCACGGTCACCGTATCGCCCGCCGGATAATTGAACACCACGATGTCGTTCAACTGTACCCGTCCGCCCGGGACACGCTCGTAATCCCACTGCGGCCATTCGATATACGACTTGCAACCCACAAGAGGCATCGTGTGCTGCGTAAGCGGCATGGACAAAGGCGTCTGCGGCTTGCGCGGCCCGTAGCTCATCTTGCTCACGAACAGGTAATCGCCCACCAAAAGCGACTTTTCGAGCGAAGACGATGGAATCGTATAATTTTGGAAAAAATAGATATTGACGAAATACACAGCCACTAAAGCAAACACGATGGCATCCACCCAACTCATCACCGTGCGCGTCACGGGACTTTCTGCTTCTTTCCACCATGTCCAAGGGATGCGTTTCGTGATGTAAGCGTCATAGATGAACGGTACGACCAACAATCCCCACCAACTTTTGATCCATACGAGGAAAGCAAGATAGAGGGCTGTTACGACACCCATCTTTATCCATTGTGCCCGTGTGGGCTTCTGCCTGAGTTTCTTCATGTCTTTCTTTCAAATGTCGTTTAAAATTGGAATAAATCATCCATCGTAAGCAATCCCTCATGTGTGGCCGTATATTCGGCTGCCAGTACGGCCCCCAACGCAAACCCTTTCCGGTTGTGCGCGTCATGAGTAATCGTAATACTGTCTGCCTCGCTGTCATACACCACGGAATGAATGCCCGATACCTCGCCACGACGTACGCTGTCGATACGCAATTCATTTGTCGCACACGCCTCCGTACCGCTCACGGTTCCGTCCGGTGCCGTAAACGTACCCTTCACCCATTTGTCTTTACGACCGATAGCATGGATAAGGTCTTCGGCCAACGTAATGGCCGTCCCGCTCGGTGCATCCAACTTATGCACATGGTGCACTTCCTCCATCTTCACATCGTAGGCCGGGATACCGGACATGATGCGTGCCAGATAACGATTCACGGCCCCGAAGATAGCCACGCCGAGGCTGAAGTTGCTGCTCCAGAAAAGCGTATGTCCCTTTTCGCGACACAAGCGGCGTACTTCTTCGCCATGTTCGGGTATCCATCCCGTACTGCCCGACACCACTTTCACCCCGGCGGCAAAAGCCTGAAGATAATTGTCGTACGCCGTTTGCGGTGTAGTAAACTCAATAGCCACGTCCGCACTCCGGAAAGCTTCCGAAGCGAAATCTCCACGGTTATCAATGTCGATGATACTCACTATTTCATGGCCACGTTCCAAAGCGATTTGCTCTATCATGTGACCCATCTTGCCATAGCCGATTAATGCGATTTTCATATTTTTCAAGTAATATGCTGATATTTTCTCTCGCAAAGATAGGGATTTGACTTGAATTTCATTACTTTTGTTAGTAAAAATAAACTTTTCAGCCCCAGCATTATGGAAAAGCTGTTGCACTACATCTGGAAATACAAACTGTTTCCGCTCAAACCGTTGCAAACCACAGACGGCCTGACGCTGGAGGTCATCGACCCGGGAACACTCAACCGAGACGCAGGCCCTGACTTTTTCAACGCCAAAATCAAACTGGACGGTACGACATGGGTGGGTAACATCGAGATTCACGGACGGGCTACCGATTGGTACGCCCACGGGCATCACGAAGACACCCACTACAACAACGTTATCCTGCATGTGACGGAAACAGCCGACCGCCCCATCGTCACACAAGACGGGAAGACGCTTCCGCAACTCATCGTGGAAATGCCCGGCTACCTGCGTGAAAACTACGAAGAATTGTGCCGGACAACGGATTATCCGCGATGCCATCGCATCATTCCCCAAATCGACCCGTTCACGGTGCACAGTTGGATGAACGCCCTGCTTTACGAGCGGTTGGAACAACGTGCACGGACCGTAGCCGCCCGTGTGGAAAAACTGCAAGGCGATTGGGAACGGGCCTACTTCATCACCCTGTCCCGTAATTTCGGTTTCGGTATCAACGGAGATGCTTTCGAAGTGTGGGCACAACATATCCCGTTGCAAGCCGTGGCACACCATCGCGACAACCTGTTCCAGATAGAAGCTATATTCATGGGACAGGCCGGACTGTTGGACTTCGAGACTATTCCGAAGAAATACCGCAACGAAGCCATCGACGACGATTATTATCCCCGGTTGAAACGGGAATATGACTATCTGGCACATAAATTCGCCCTTACGGCCATGGATGCGGCAGCATGGAAATTCCTGCGTCTGAGGCCGCAGAACTTTCCCCATGTGCGTATCGCTCAGCTCACCCAACTGTATTACAACCAGACGGCCGGTTTCTCCCGATTATTGGAAGCCCGGACATTGGAAGAACTGCACGACATGCTCTCCACGCATGCCACCCCCTATTGGGAGTCACACTATACTTTCGGATGTCCAAGCCACAAAAATGCCAAGGCTCTGACGGCAGGTTCATTGAACCTTATCGCCATCAATACCGTCGTCCCGCTGCTGTATGCCTACGGACAAACCCACGGCAACGACAAATATTGCGAACGGGCTTTGCAATTCTTAGAACCAATCAAGGCGGAAAACAACTATATCACGCGCCAATGGGCCGAATGCGGTATCAAAGTGGACAGCGCGTCGGATTCGCAAGCGCTCATCCAACTGAAAAAAGAGTATTGCGACCGGAAATATTGTCTGCATTGCCGCTTCGGTTATGAATTTCTGAAACGAAAAAACACTTCTGAATAAAATGAAAACGGATTATATCTTTGAACTGGAGATGAAGGTACGCGACTATGAATGCGACCTGCAAGGCATCGTAAACAATGCCAACTACCAACATTATATCGAACACACCCGGCACGAGTTCCTGCTCGCACAAGGCATCAGTTTTGCCGACTTGCACACACAAGGAATAGATGCGGTAGTGGCACGGCTGAACATGGCTTTCAAAACGCCCCTGAAAAGCGGAGACCGCTTTGTCAGCAAGCTGCGCGTTGAGAAAGAAGGCATCAAATACGTGTTTTATCAGGACATATTCCGCCTGCCGGACATGAAATGTTGCCTGAAAAGCCAGGTGGATACCGTTTGCCTGATAGAAGGCCGTTTGGGAACCTGCCGCGAACTGGACGACATCGTGCCGAAACCGGAAGACTGACCTTTCCTGCCAACCTCTTACCTTACCATGAACTTATGACCGAACAGGAAATTATCTACACCATGGCCTTGACACGGGTACCGCGTGTCAACACTGCCGCCCAACACCGCCTGATGGAGGAGTTGGGCAGCGCCTCGGCTGTGTTCGACCACCGCCATCACATCCGTGACTTTTATCCCGAAGCTTCGGACAAGCTGTCTGCCGCGCTGCAAGAGATGGAAATCCAAGTGGCACGGGCTGAAGAAGAACTTGAATTCACCCGGAAACACCATATCAAATGCCTGTGCTACCACGACACGGACTATCCTTCGCGACTGCGGGAATGCGACGACGCTCCCCTACTGCTTTACTACAAAGGAAACGCCGACCTGAACCGGACACATGTCATCAACATGGTAGGCACGCGCCACTGCACGGAATACGGGAAAGATATTTGCCGCCGTTTCGTGGCCGAACTGGCCAATCTTTGCCCTGATGTGCTGGTGGTAAGCGGACTGGCCTACGGGATAGACATCCATAGCCACCGTGCGGCATTGGACAATGCGGTAGACACCGTAGGCGTATTGGCGCACGGCCTGGATCAGATATATCC
>ERZ773134.3431-NODE-3431-length-10030-cov-2.779649_pt1 | contig 10030 bp, 7 predicted proteins | sample MGYA00580856_ERZ773134 | MGnify/ENA primary metagenome ERZ773134 (study PRJEB29015, sample SAMEA2737823) | human gut metagenome | biome: human gut; feature: human-associated habitat; material: faeces | place: China | collected 2012 ... | reverse complement strand
ACATGCCATTCATCGTCTCGCAAGTCTCTAACGGCAAACGGCTGATGTCCTGTCCGGACAATCCGGCATTATTCTCTCCGGGCAAATCCCGTTCAAAAATCTGAATATCTTCACCGGCAAAAGGTACCTGGTGATGGTTATTACCGATCAGACAAGCCGGTTGTAACCGATGGATCATGGCATATTGCTCAGGCAACTGCCAATCGAATCCGGGATCCTGATCATGGTCCCACCAACCGTCGAACCATATGGCACCGATCGGTCCGTAATTGGTCAGTAACTCAGTAATCTGATCGTTCATAAACTGATAATACGTTTTCCATTCTCCATGGGTCGTACGTCCCGTACCACGTCCGGTCCGCCCCAACGGATAATAATCGTCCCGGTCCCAATCCAGATGAGAATAATAAAGATGCAATTTTATCCCTTGTTTATGACATTCTTCTGCCAATTCCTTCAAAACATCCCTGCCGAAAGGTGTCGCCTTGACGATGTTATAATCCGTAAACCGGGAATCGAACATAGAAAACCCCTCATGATGCCGGGTAGTAAAACAAATATATTTCGCACCGGCCGCTTTTATTGCAGCCACCCATTCAGCCGCATCGAAACGGGAAGGATAAAAAGCAGAAGCCAACTTGCGATATTCCATGTGGTCCAGGTTCTGGTTCGTCATCACCCATTCTCCCTGAGCCAACATACTATACAACCCCCAATGTAAAAAAATACCGAATTTACTATCCTGAAATTCTTTCCGGGCTTCCAGATTTTCAGGAGACGGTACATAAGCATCCTGAGCCTTTCCACCCAAACAGAGCAGAAGTAATCCTAATACAACAAATCTTTTTTTCATAATTATGGTTATTTACTTAATTCTAAAATCCAGCATCGTCTTTCCATCCAATGTCATTTGCACTTTATCGCCCGGGCTGAGTCCCCGGAAACGGAAGGGGTGTCCGCAAAACAGATAATCACCGATTTTCAACGTATGAAACTCAGACGCAAAAGCAACCAATTTTTCAATGCCCACCGGTAAATGCTGTTTATTCCCGGAAGTAACGACTTCACCGTTCACCTTCATTTCATAGTTTGCCTCTCTGGTTTCCTCTATACCCATCAAAGCACTGATAGCACAAGAGCTGTCAAAAGAGGCTGCCATGATCCCGGGTAATTTTTTTGCAATCAGCTGTTCCTCCAGCGAATCGGCATAAAACCGGACTCCGACTCCGATCTCTTCAAAATAACGGCCGGCAAACCGTTCTCCCACACTTTTTCCCAACTTACAAATTCTGACAACCAACTGAGGCACACCGCTCACCTGTTGTGTATAATCCGGTATATAAAAATCCCCGTTATTCCTTAACAGCACATCATCCCCCACCGGTACGACAGCCACCTCTCCGGCGTCGTTATATTCTGCACACAGTATTTTCATACTTCAATCTTATAAATCAAACTACCGGCTTCCCGTTTAGGTACATGATGGACACCATCAGCATCCCTCCAATACCGATAATCCTCCCCTTTCATTTGTTCCAGCACCACCTTTTCTTTCGGTTTTCCCAAAGCAATCACGTAGTTGATTTTCAGCTCTTCGGGTAAGTGAAACAGACGACGTAAATCTTCATTCCGGAAAGCCTTGATTATACATCCTCCCCACCCCTTTTCTACCGCTCCCAATAAAATCGTCTGGGCCTGAATACCGTCATCACACAAACAATTTTCAACAATCCGGGTATCTAACAACTGGATCAGGTAAGCAGCCGGACGTTCTCCTTCTTCAGGTCCGTCCCAATCTTTCAGATATCCCGCCCAAGCCAGCTGTGGAAAAACCTCCGCACACTTTTCCTCCTCATGAACAATTACATATTTCAAGGCTTGTGCATTCCGGGCGGAAGCACACAAACAAGTCAAACCGACCAATTCTGTCAATTCTTCCTCTGAAATCCGTACCTCTTGCTCAAACCGCCGATAACTACGATTTCTCAATAATAAATCTTTCAACATATCTATTTACTTTCAGGTTTATCCTATTTTCGCTGTTTTAATCATTATAAATTGTAAATTTGCCGATACCAGTAGTCCCTACCGACTATTCAACAAAAATAACAACAAAATACAATAAGCCCAAATAACTCTTTAACTTTTAATTCGATATATGGCTTCTTTTCTTCAGTTACTGGCAAAGGATATTATCCGGAAATACGGTACGGATTTCGCCGATCTGACTATTATTTTTCCTAATAAAAGAGCCGGTCTCTTTTTGGCCGAAGAACTCTCCCGCCAAATCGACCGTCCGGTGTGGATGCCGGAGATCCTGACCTTGACAGAATACATCGAAAAGCATTCGGGACTGAAAAAAGCCGAAACACTTTCTTTAATTATCAAACTCTACAAATCTTATACGGCCGTATCAGGCTCTTCCGAGAAATTCGAAGATTTCTATTTTTGGGGAAATATGCTACTGGCTGATTTCGACGATATCGACAAATACCTGGTAGATGCCAAAGATCTTTTTTCTAATCTGATAGCACTCAAAGAATTGGATTTGAACTTTCCGTATCTGACCGAAGAACAAATCAAGGCCATACACCGATTCTGGAAGAGCTTCAATCCGGAAAAATTCAGCCGGGAACAACAAGAATTCCTAAAAGTGTGGGATAAATTATATGCCACCTATACTCATTTCAAAACTCACCTGGCTGAAACCGGAATCTGCTATGAAGGAATGAACGAACGGTATTTTTGCGAACATATAGAAACCTATGCCCATCCTGCACATATATTAATCACGGGTTTCAACGCTTTGAACTTATGTGAAAAAAAGATCTTTTCGTTTTGGCAAGATTCGGGAATAGCCCGTTTCTACTGGGATTACGATATTTATTATACCGCTGATGAACATCAGGAAGCAGGCCATTATATCCGGGAGAATCTAAAGCTGTTTCCGAACGAATTGGATATCGAACATTTCAATAACTTCAGATACAACGGCAAAACCATCGAATACCTGGCTGTCCCCTCGACGATCGGTCAGGCCAAGCTTCTTCCTGCCTTGACCGAAAGTCTCCGGGAAGAGAATCCGCGACAGACAGCCATCGTGTTATGTGAAGAACAGATGCTGATTCCCGTGATGCATTCGATTCCGGAGTATTTCTCAAAAATCAATGTTACGATGGGGTATCCGGCACGCAACACTTCGGTGGCGGCCCTCATTTCTATGTTATGCGATTTAAAAAATTATGCCAGGCAGGAAGGCGACACCACCTACTACTATTACAAACCGGTCATCGCTCTGCTGAATCATAAATTAATCAAAGACCTATGTCCTGAAGAGATTCAGCAAATCACCAACTATATCAATCAAAAGAACATCGTCTATGTTATAGAAAAAAGTTTACACTTTCATGAGCTCACCCGAGCTATTTTTTCCTCCGATCAGCACGAAAAGATACCTGTATATCTACTGAAAATCCTGAATTTGCTGACCCGGTCGGTATTGAAAGAAGAAGCCGATCCTATCGAAAAAGAATTTGTCTTTACGGTATATACCCAAATCCAAAACCTGCAAAATACATTCGAAGAAGAAGGCATCGAGCCGGAGAACAAACTTTATATGCAAATCATCAATAAAGTGATCGGTAATCTCAGTATTCCTTTTTCGGGAGAACCTCTGGAAGGCTTACAACTGATGGGATTAATGGAAACCCGTATGCTGGATTTCAATCATCTGATCATCCTTTCGGCCAACGAAGGTATTTTACCCAAGACCACACTTCCCGCTTCGTTTATTCCTTATAACCTCCGATTCGGTTTCCGTTTGCCCACCCCCGAACACCAGGACGCTGTTTTCGCCTATTACTTTTACCGGCTTTTACAACGTTCCAGAGACATTTATATTTTATATACTTCAGGCGTAAAAGGGATGAACGGAGGGGAAATGAGTCGTTTTCTCTATCAAATCAAATATGAATCGGGACTTACCGTAGTGGAAAGGAATTTCCAAAACCCGATTTCTACCCAAAATCCCAAAGAAATCAGAATCGGTAAAACCCCGCCGATACTCCATATTCTGGAGCGGTATACCCGATCGGAGGATCAGACGATCTCTCCTTCGGCCCTAAACACTTATATGGAATGTTCCCTGAAATTTTATTTCAAATACATAGCACAAATAAAAGAGAAAGAAGAACTGGCCGAAGAACTGGACCACCGTCTTTTGGGAAATATCTTTCACGAATGCTCCGAATCACTGTATGCCACGATACCTGGAGGCGAAATCACGAAAGCGGCCATCGATACCATTCTGGCTAACGGATCTCTGATCGAAGAACACATCCGCCGTTCTTATCTAAAAGTATACGACCCGAAAATTTCCAGGCTGATCGATAGCGGCAGCAACGAACTGATCCTGGGAGTAATCAAAAAATACCTCCGGGAGATGTTTTCTTACGATAAAAAAATATGTCCTTTCCGGTTGCTGGCTATGGAGAACCGTTTTCACATGCCTGTAAAAATCGGTATCGAAGGCCAGGAAAAGACAGTTTTCGTCGGAGGTTTCATCGATCGCATAGACCGTACCGATCAAGGCATCCGGGTAATAGACTACAAAACAGGAGCCGATACGACGGCTTTCAAAACTATCGCTTCGGTTTTCGATCCGGCAAATCCTACCCGGAATAAAGCAGCTTTTCAGACCATGGTGTATTGCCTGATGTACGATCATGTTCATCCCAGCGAACAGCCTCTGATCCCTGGAATTTACAGTACCAAACTGTTATTCGGGAAAGATTATGATTTCCGGTTAAAATGTGATAAAGAGCTGATACAAAATTTCCGGTATTATCAGCAGGAATTTTCGGATCATCTCCGGCAGTTACTGGAAGAATTATTCTCCCCGGAACATCCTTTTTGCCAAACCGATAACGAAAAGAAATGCCGGACCTGCAGTTATGCCGGAATATGCCGCAGGTAAAAACGAGAAAGGCCACCGTTTAGCAGTGGTCTTTCATTTCGTAATTCATTGTTTCAGCTCATTCCAGCGTCTTTTGTATCAATACTCGTCCTCATTGAAGAAGAAATCATCTTTACTGGGATAGTCAGGCCAAATGTCTTCAATACTTTCGAAAATTTCTTCATCATCCTCTATATCCTGAAGATTTTCGATAACTTCCATAGGCGCTCCCGAACGAATTGCGTAATCGATTAATTCATCTTTAGATGCAGGCCATGGTGCATCTTCCAATTTTGAAGCAAGTTCCAGTGTCCAATACATAGCTATATAGTTTTTTTAGCGTTCCCATAAAATTTTCGCAAAAGTAAGTTTTTTTTGGTAATATACAAGTATAAAACAACTAAATTAATAGTAGCCCCCAATTTTAGATTTGCGATTTCCACCTCTAATCTCCCCTGCTTCTCCTGACAGAACTGGTTAGCGGGTGATTTATAATCTAGTTTTACAACGATACGAAGGTTTATAAAGTTACATTTTCAAGGGTTCGATATGGATAGTCGCATCGATCTTCAATTCTGTTTTTATCTGCATTTCGATAAGGGTAGCTTTTCTATGAGCTTCCTCCACGGTCTCTTCCCCGGGCACTTGGATATGAAAAGTGAATTCGATATGGTCCCCATAATGATGAATGTGGTAATGATGCGGATAAGCCACATTTCCCATTTCAGCTTTCACGATCTGTTCTACTTTCCCGATCACTTCTTCCGAAGGCTCTTCTCCTAAAATTTTATTTACTGCTTCGCGAATAATCCCATAGGCGGCATAGAATAACATGAAAGATATCAACATACCCAATACACTGTCGATCCACCAGAAATAGGGACTGAGAAAAAGTCCGGCCAAAACCATCAGTGACGATAAAGCATCGCTCCGGTGATGCCATCCGTCCGCTTTTACAGCAGCGTTACCGGTTTTACGGGCGATATAAAAAGCATAGCGGGCCAATCCTTCTTTTAAGACAATCGAAGCAACCGTAGCCAGATAAGCCAACCAGCCGAAATCAGCCGCCTCATGTCCCCTCAATTTTGCGATAGCGTCTTTCATAAACTCTACTCCGACCAAAGCCAACAAAATAGCGATAATCAATGCAGAGATTTGTTCCCAGCGGCCGTGTCCGAACGGATGCTCCTTATCCGGTTTCTTCGAGGATAATTTAATTCCAAGAATTACGACCAAAGAAGTCAGGGAATCCGAAAGGGTATGCCAGGCATCGGCAATCAAAGCAAGCGAGGCCGACGCAATACCGGCATAATATTTTAAAACAAACAAGAGTAGATTCAGAATAATGGAAACGAGTCCTTCCCGATACCCCAATTTTGAATGCTGATCCATATGATTCTATTATTCGTCGGAAAAATGTTGAAGCACCCTTCTGTAAGTGTTGAATATCTTTGCTTTCGAAACAAACCCGATATATCTTCCTTCCTCGATCACAGGTAAATTCCAGGCTCCTGTATCTTCAAATTTTTTCATAACCAGGTCCATCGAATCCGTCACATCGACAATCGTAGGTGGAGTTGTCATAAAGTCGCGGACAAAGGTGACATTGTACAAATCCTGATTGAACATGATCTTACGGATATCGTCCAGCAATACAATCCCCAGCAATGCTTCGTTTTCATCGATCACCGGGAAAATATTTCTACTGGAACGGGAAACTTTTTTCACCAGATCCCCCAAAGTAGCTTCTATGGATATCGTCTGTAAGTCGGTCTCGATGACTTTATTCAGCTTCATCAAAGTCAGCACGGCTTTATCTTTATTATGGGTAATCAGATCTCCTTTCATAGCCAGCCGACGTGCATAAATAGAGTAAGGCTCCATTCCCCGCCCCGTTAAATGGGCTGTCACCGAGGTTATCATCAAGGGCACCAGCAAACTATAGCCACTGGTAATCTCAGCGATCAGGAACATAGCTGTCAACGGAGAATTCATGACACCCGACATCACCCCGGCCATACCTGCCAATACAAAATAACTGACAGGAACCGTGATCACTCCGGTCATATTGATCAGGTAAGCAATCAGGAATCCGGTAACTCCCCCAGTGAACAAACTGGGAGCGAAAACACCTCCAACCCCCCCACTACCGTTGGTGAAAGCTGTAGCTACTACTTTGATAAATACCAAACCGATCACATACAAAACAACGACGAATGCATAGTTCCGGAAATCGAAAAAATAGGTATTGTTCAACAGTGCATCTGCATTATCGGTCAGCAAAGCTTCCAAAGAAGAGTATCCTTCACCGTAGAGAGGCGGAAAAATATAAATCAGCAAACCCAATAATGCTCCTCCTACCAAAATTCTTTTGAATTGGTTCTTTATCCCGGTAATAAATTTCTCGATTCGGATATTCGTCCGGATAAAATATACAGAAACCAATCCACACAATATCCCCAGAATAATATAATACGGCACATTAGCCAAGGCAAAATGTTCGTGTACGGCGAATTCGAGGACCACCCCTTCGCCCATCAGAAAATATACAATAACGTAAGATGAAATGGCAGCAATCATCAAAGGCACCAAGGAAGCCATCGTCAGGTCCAGCATCAGTACCTCCAGGGTAAATACGATACCGGCAATCGGAGCTTTGAAAATTCCGGCGATAGCCCCGGCTGCCCCACACCCGATCATCAAGGTCATCACCTTGTAGTTCATGTGGAAAAAACGGGCCATATTCGAACCGATGGAAGCACCGGTCAGTACAATCGTCGCTTCCGTTCCCACCGATCCGCCAAAGCCAATCGTAATCGTACTGGCAATCATGGAGGAGTAGTTATTATGAGGTTTGATCATACTATTACGCCGGGAAATCGCATATAATACCTTTGTCACCCCATGACTGATATCTTCCCTCACAAAATAACGAACAAACAGGGAGGTCAACCAAATCCCTATAAAAGGAAGAATAAAAAACAACAAACTTCCGCTATCTATCTGCAAACGTTCGGTCAGAAACTGGTGGGTATAATGGACGGAATTTTTCAGGAATACCCCGGCCAGTCCGGTGATAATACCAACCAGAAGACTCAGGATGACGATAAAATTCCTTTCTTTGATATGGCGTACCCGCCAACTCAAAAAACTCACATACCAGTTATTCCACCACGACATAATTCAAGTACTAATACTAATGCAGATAGCCTGTATCAGCGATTATTTTTTCCGAATACTTTTCAAGGATCCGAACTGCGGATAAAATTCCAGCATCAACCCTTCGCTACTAATCACATCCACAGGAAATTTCTTAATTTCTCCCAATTGAGGAACAATAGCAGGATAACTCATTATTTCTTCTTTCCCTTTCAGTAACTTCAACGTAGCTGTAGCAGGTACCCTATAATAAACAGCAGCCACTTCACCTCCTCCACTCACCGGTGACGAAGCCGGAACCACAGCCTCTTCAATCTTCAGAAAATAAGCCTGAGCGGCAACATTTTTCGTATCTGTCACTCCGTTTTGTTCAGAAAACCGGAAAGCGACAACCGGTTCGTTAGCCTTTTCCGGAATACACTGGAATACCCGTTTTACCTTTACAGTTTCTCTTTTACCTAAGAAAAGACTCAGGTAGTTTTTTTCCATACGATCGAATTCTTTCAATATGATCTCTAAAGATTTTCCATCAGGAACATTATTTTCGGCTCCCAATAATTTTACTCTTTCCGAGCGAATCCGGAAAATCTCACTTACTGCTTCTTTTACATTGTCAGCATCGGTCTTAACAGCATAATGTACGATCGGATCCCAAATTCTCTTCATCTCACCGTCCACCTCCTGATAAGTATAATTGGTATCCAACACTTCTTTCAGCTGATTATAAGTATTCAGTTTCATGATATCGATCCTCTCTTCGTCTCCCAAGGCCTCAGCGATATACTTCATCTCTTTTTTTTCATTGAAAACTTCCCCTTTACCGGCAGCGATACCTGCCAGAAAACCTTCAGCACTAAGGCTCAGTGTCACCGGCCAATAATCCCCGTTGGCAGAAACAGAATACACCGCCTTTTCATCCGGAATATACTGTGGAAGAACATTTATTTTTTTTATGGCCCATTTTTCGGAGACTTGTGTCGCTTCAGGACGGATTCCCAATTCTTTCTCGGCATAATTCTGATAGGGTCCGGGAACAAAACGTTCGCATTCCAAGATGACCTCTACTTCATAGGCTACTTTAGGTAAAGTATAATTTACGTTCACTAACGTAGTCAGTTCTTTCTTTTTTTGAGCTGCGGCAGCCAGACAAACCACCAACATTAACGATACAATAAAAACTCTTTTCATAGTAATTGTTATTATTTTTCTAATCTTTTCCAGGCCTCTCCCATTCTCTCGGCTATCATTCCGGCACAACATCCTCTCCGGCCTTCTTTTTCCGCGACACAATCACCGGCCAGCCCATGGGCAAAAACTCCTATCCGGAGCAAATCCAACAAATTCAATTTATTGGCAGCCAAAGCCAGCAGCACTCCTGTTAAAACATCCCCCGCCCCGCCTTTAGCCATTCCCGGATTACCACTCATATTGAAGAAAAGCCGGCGATCCGGAGTAGCGATAACGGAATGAGCTCCTTTCAACACGATATGCACCCGATATTGATTTGCAAAAATGCTTAATTTATTTAATCTCTCAAAATCATTTACACTTTTTCCTGCTAATCTTTCAAATTCTTTCATATGCGGAGTAAGAATACAGCCTTCATGGAGTAAATCCAATAACTCCCGGTGTTCCGCTATAATATTCAGCGCATCTGCATCCAGAATCGTCGTCCCTCTCCAGGTACGTAATAATTTTTCCAATCCACCGACAGTCTCCGGTCCTTGCCCTATAGCAGGTCCGACAGCAATCGCATCGTAATCTCTCAGTTTACAGACGGCAGAAAACCGTTCGGCCGATTCATCCGGATCAGGAATCGCTTCCGGCACAGTCGTCTGTATCACCTCGATTCCTTTACCCGGAATATGACAGTACAACAAACCGATACCCGAGCGTACAGCCGCTTTAGCTCCCAAA
>ERZ773134.3429-NODE-3429-length-10031-cov-6.496893_pt1 | contig 10031 bp, 10 predicted proteins | sample MGYA00580856_ERZ773134 | MGnify/ENA primary metagenome ERZ773134 (study PRJEB29015, sample SAMEA2737823) | human gut metagenome | biome: human gut; feature: human-associated habitat; material: faeces | place: China | collected 2012 ... | reverse complement strand
CGTGAAATATTGAAGTTCTCCAACCCTTATACCAGTATAAGCTAACACCTTCATGATCATATGGTCCTGTATCATTCCTTTTTTCTTAGACATTCTAAGCATTCTTTTAAAATCTGCAGGTTCAAGAACATCTTCTATTGAAGTTCTTTCTTGCTCTTTTATTGTTTTTAGGCAATAATCTGAAACGTGATTTTTTAACTTTTTCTTTGAATAATCATCATTTTCATTCAGCTCTATGTATTTAATGAACTTATTAATGATTATTATGTAGTTATTTACAGTCTTGGTTGAATACTTTTCTATCATCTTTGATTTGTAATCAATCAAAGATTTTTTTGAAATTTCTTCATTTATTTCTTTTCTATTTTCGGCAACACCATCTCCAGCAGGCGGTTGACCGATTCTTCCAGACTCAGCTTCGAAGTATCCAATGCCAGGGCCGGATGTTCGGGCACCTCAAACGGTGCGGAAATTCCGGTGAAATTCTGAATTTCTCCCTTGCGCGCTTTGGCGTACAGTCCTTTCACATCCCGCTTTTCACACTCTTCCAGCGGGGTGCTTACGAAAACTTCCAGGAAATCATCTTTTCCGATAATATTCGCTGCCATTTCACGGATATCATTATTGGGACTGATAAATGCCGCAATCGTAATGATCCCGCTGTCCAGAAACAACTTGGATACTTCGGCGATACGACGGATATTCTCTACACGGTCAGTTTCGGAGAAGCCCAGATTATTGTTGATACCGCTGCGGATATTGTCTCCATCCAGAATACGGCAAAGCAGTCCGCGCTTATGGAGTTCACGTTCCAATGCAATCGCAATCGTACTTTTACCTGATCCGCTCAGACCTGTAAACCAGATCATCACGCTATGCTGTCCCAGAAGTTCTTCTTTGTCCTCCCGCGTCATCATGCGGTCAAAAATCGGATATATATGATTTTTTTCTTCCATTTATAGAATATGTTTATTAAAAGTTCCAGATCAACGGGATCAGGATCACAGAGATTAAGAAAGTGATGATATTGAGCGGCAGACCGATACGGACAAAATCCGTAAACTTATAGTTGCCGATACCTTGCACAATCAAATTAGTCTGATAACCGATCGGTGTGGAAAAGCTGGCAGACGCAGCCATACAGATCACGACAAAGAAAGGTGTCGGACTTACGCCCAACTGCGCCGAGATGGACAGTGCCAACGGGAATGCCAGAGCCGCAGCCGCATTGTTCGTGATCAGTTCCGTAAACAAATTCGTGATGACAAACAATATAGCAAGTAATACATGCGGTCCGTAATCGTCACTCAAACCGATGATAAATCCTGCCACACAATCGGCCACACCGGAGTTCACCATAGCCTTGCTGATGGCAAACGCGCAGGCAATCGTAATCAGAATATCCCACGAAATATATTTAGTATATTTACGGGCAGGGAACAGATTCGTCCATGCCATAATAATAGTAGTAATAGACACAAAGAAAAACATATCCAACTTGATATCCGGAAACATCTCCTTCGTTACCGGAAGCTCCCCTACCGTTGCACCCACAATCATCAGCACCAGCAACAACAAAGCAAACCAACGCTTCTTCTTCCCGCTAGTATCCGGTTCATTCCCGTTTGTCAACAAGACAAACACAGAAGATTCCCCCCACGTCGGGATAAAAGTATCATCAGCCATCACAACAAGCGTATCCCCTTCATGAAGTACCACATCGTCCAAGTTAGTGACGAAGCGCTGTCCGTTACGTGTCTTGATCTCTTTTACCTCTGCACCATAATGACGTTGGAAATTAAAATCCTTCAGTTTTTTATTGATACCGGGAAAACGGGCACCCAAAACAGCCTCTACCCGATGCAACTTCTCCCCTTCTTCTACTTCTTCATCCGGCACAGCCGTATCCGGACGTGCATCCGGCAAAAGACGTTTAGAGAAAAGAAATATATAAATGATACCGGCAATAGCTATAAAAATACCCACCTTTCCGAGCTCGAACATAGAAAAGCCTTCAAATCCGGCCTCCAATATCATACCGTGCACCACCAGATTGGTAGAAGTACCGATCAAGGTACAGATACCTCCTAAAATAGTCACATAAGAAAGAGGAATCAGAAACTTCGTAGCCGGAAGATTCACCGACTTAGCCCAATGCTTGATAATCGGGGCAAAAATAACCACAACAGGCGTATTATTCAGAAAGGCAGAAATAAATGCCACCGAAGGTAAGATACGCAACTGTGCCTTAAATACTGTCGTCTTTCCTTGCGGAAGCAACTTCTTAATCACTTGTCCCAATGTGCCCGACTGACGAATACCCTCACTCACCAGAAACAGCAGAGCAACGGTAATCATCCCTTTATTACTAAACCCTTCCAGCATCTCCTTAGGAGTCAGAATGCCGGCACACAGAAACAAAACCACTACCGAAAAAAGTATCATGCCCGGACGCATCTTATCTGCTATCAAAGCCGCTACCATTCCTAATAGGGATAATAGTACAAATACAATTTCAAATGTCATATAAACATTATTTAGTGTTCTCTTTTTGGCTCAACGATAAACCACGGATTCAATAAATCCTCCTTATTATATCGTAGAGGTTCTTCCTTTCCAGCCTGATATACTTCCATCCCTGCAGCACGGGCTATCGCATGCCCGGCAGCCGTATCCCACTCCATCGTCGGAGCGAAACGCGGATATACATCAGCCTTACCTTCAGCAACCAGACAGATTTTAATTGAACTTCCGCTCGAAATCAACTCCACACTGCCGTGTTTCTTCTTCAAATCTGCAATATATGATTCCGTTTCAGGCGACAGGTGCGAACGGGAAGCAACCACGATCAGATGATCGTGCACCTCCTTCAAAGGTATCTGTTCCGACTTCCCAATCAGTTGTTCCAATGCCACGCCGTCATCTTCCAAACTGACAATACCGGAACATTTATAAGCCCCTACACCTTCGATCCCGAAATAAAGTTCTTTTTTAACAGGCACATAAATAACACCGAATACAGGTACAGAGTTCTGCACCAAAGCGATATTTACCGTAAATTCTCCATTGCGCTTAATAAACTCCTTCGTTCCATCCAGCGGATCTACAATCCATAAAGTATCCCATCCTCGACGGATCTCATACCCTAAATGCTTCCCTTCTTCACTAAGAACAGGAAAAGGAGTATCGTTCAGAATAGCCACAATCGCTTCATGCGCTTTTCTGTCTGCTATAGTTAGCGGAGAGTTGTCAGCTTTCCTCTCTATTTCAAAGTCCGATGCCGGATCATTATAAATAGAAAGAATCTTTCCACCTGCTTTTAGAGCCGCGTCGATAGCAGCCATTACATATTTTTGTTCCATTCAATCTCTAAATTAATGCCCTATTCACATTCAGGCAAAACATCCTCCAAATTAAGAGTTGACAAAAGTAAAAACTTTCTTTGCTATAAAAGTTTCCCCACTATCATTTATAACTTCTTTTAGTAGAAAGATAAAAATATCTAAACGAAAAAGCCACTCATTTTCAATAAAAAAGCAGTAACTTCCCAGTTACCGCCTTCTTATTCGGAAAAAACCGTTCGTTCTTTCCAATATATATTACCAAAAAGAAATCAATATACACGATACAGCAACCAAGCACCCTGGAAATCCGAACGGTTCGGGTATTTAGCCTTGAATGCGTCGCGAGCTTCAGCAGCAGCAGCCTTATCAGCAAATGAATTTACGATAACACGATACATTGCCTTGTCAGCATTAAATGCAATAGTAGAGTGATATCCCTGTCCGTCCAACCAATCTTTCAGGCCTTCAGCATTCGCTTTCACACCAAAGCTACCTGCTACAACGCTATAATCTTTCAATCCTTCGTTACCGGAAACCACTGTAACCTTTTCCTGACGAACGCCGGATGTATCTGCCACCTTAGTAGTTGTCACAGGAGCTGCAACCACCGGAGTTACCTCTACCGGAGCTTCCACCTGCGGTTCTGCCAATTCTTGCTGTTTTGCTTTTTCGTAAGCTTTCTTATAGGCACTTTCGCTGGATTTACAAGATGCAAATGCTAGCACCAAGCATACTCCCATTCCTAATACGACTAATTTTTTCATAATCCTATACTCTGTTTTAATTAATAATTCAATATTCTCGTCTATTATATTTAGTTTCGGGCAACAAAATAATAGAAATTTTATCATCCGGCAAAGAAATCCGTCAAAAAAACGTCTATTCCGGCTTCTTCTTATACGAAATAGTGCCTGTTGCCTGATAAGTAGGCATCAAAAGTACCTCCGCAATCTGAATATGTGCAGGAGCCGACGCGGCAAAATAAACCGTTTCTGCAATGTCATCTCCCGTCAACGGACGAATCCCTTTATAAAAATTATCGGCAGCTTCCTTATCTCCCCGATAACGCACCACTGTAAAGTTTGTCTCCACCATTCCCGGTTTGACATTCGTCACTCTCAATGGAGTATCCACCAGATCAATCCGGAGTCCGTCCGAAAGAGCCTTCACGGCAGCTTTCGTTGCGCAATACACACTTCCGCCCGGATAAGCGGCATCCCCCGCAATAGATCCTATATTAATAATATGTCCGCGTCCGCGTTCCACCATACCGGGCACCACCAAACGCGTCATAGCCAACAGTCCCCTTATATTCGTATCGATCATGATATCCCATTCATCCAGGCTACCCTCGAATTCCTTATCCACACCGATCACCAGTCCGGCGTTGTTCACCAACACATCAATCGCCTTCCATTCTTCGGGTAATGATTCCAAAGAGGCGGCAGCCAATTTCCGGTCGCGCACATCAAAAGGCAATATATAAACCCGGACACCATACGCCCCTTCCAGTTCAGTTTTCAGTTCTTCCAGTTTCGATACGGTACGGGCATTCAGAATCAGATTCCATCCCTCCCTCGCAAATTTACGGGCACAACCCTCACCAATTCCGCTACTGGCGCCGGTTATAAAAACAATCTTAGCTTCCATTATGTTTTGATTTACAATATTCGAAAACAAAAGTACGCCTTAACCTTCAAAGGTTAGCTACGAAAGTCAGTTAAATAAGATTAAACCATAAAAGAAAAAAAGAATTATAAAACGTAGCAAAAAATTTCAGTTTTCACGAACAACCTTTCCATAAAAATGTTATATTTGTTGTATCATAATCATTTTAAACATTATACATTATGAAAGGATTGAATGTTTTAGCAGCTTTTCTGGGTGGTGCAGCCGTAGGTGCAGCCCTTGGTATTTTATTTGCTCCTGAAAAGGGAGAAGATACCCGTCATAAAATCGCAGAGATTCTTCGTAAAAAAGGAATCAAGCTTAATCGCAGTGAAATGGAAACTCTCGTTGACGAGATCGCTGCCGAGATGAAGGGAGAAATAGCAGAATAAGTGAGTAACCAAAGACTAAAAACAGAGCGACCATGTTTGCAGACGATAAAAGTATTGAGAATTTTCAGCAGTTGTTTTTCGAGTTCAAGAAATATCTGGAGCTTCAAAAAGAATATACCAAATTAGAATTGACGGAGAAGTTAACCATACTTTTTTCCACGTTAATTATGATATTAGTACTTATTATCCTTGGCATGGTTGCCCTGTTTTATCTGCTTTTTGCTCTTGCTTATATATTGGAGCCTTTAGTGGGCGGTCTGATGTCGAGTTTCGCCATCATAGCAGGCATCAATGTTGTTCTCATCGCCCTGGTTATTATTTTCCGCAAGCAGCTCATCATTTCTCCGATGGTGAACTTCCTCGCTAATTTATTTTTAACTGATTCAAATAAATAAATTATGAATGCGCAGACCCCGCAGAAATTTACATTAGAAGAGATTGCCTCCCGAAAAACAAGCTGTCTTCCCTCCTCTACATATTCCGTCTCTGTAAGTGCCTGGAGCCCGGCTGCCTGGGCCATGGTGGAAACATTCCACGGCTGAACGCAGAGCTCCATCCTTTCCATCAGCTTTCTGTCAGAACAGAGGCCATAGCCCAGCCGCACACCGGCCATGGCATATCTTTTTGTAAATGCCTTCAGGATAAAAAGATTATTGAACCCGGAAAGAGAATGCTTCAGAGAATACTCTTCCGGTTCCTTTACAAAATCAAGGAAACATTCATCTACCACCAGCAGGATATCCAGCTTTCTGCATTTTTCCAGGATCCTTTTCAGAAGCCTGTGGGGGATCAGCATGCCGGTAGGATTGTTGGGGTTACATAAGAAAGCCATATCCAGTCCCTTATGGAGGACATCCAGATATGCTTCACTGAGCACAAAACCGTCATTTTCCGTCAGCATGTAATATTCCAGCTCACAGCCAGTGCTGGCCAGAGCCTGTCCGTATTCCGCAAAAGTAGGCGCCGGGATCAGAGCCCGCTTTGGCTTTACTGCATGACAGAGCGTAAAGATCACTTCTGCTGCTCCGTTACCGCATATTACCTCTTCCGCTTTTACCCCTTCCGATTCTGCGATCCTTTCCCTGAGAACGCCGCATCCCACCTGGGGATACTGTGCAATATGATCCAGACTGTGGATAATGGCCTGCTTCACACTTTCCGGTGTTCCCAAAGGATTCAGATTTGCCGAAAAATCCAGGCAGTCTTTATGTTTATATACGTCTCCTCCATGTATGTGTTTTGTCATTGGTCATTCTCCTGTCTGTATTTATTGTTACCTTAATAACCCGAACCGGATCCCCGCACTGAGCAGTCCAAATACAACCACACCCAGTATGGATGCCGCGTACATCAGCCGGTTAGCTCTTTTGATATCCTCCGGCTCCACCGGGCGGATCGGATCCCCGATCGTGGGTTTTTCATATAATTTTCCGAAATAATATGCATTTCCCGCAAGCTGTACATCCAGCGCTCCGGCCATGGCAGCCTCTGTCTGGGCTGAGTTGGGGCTTGCATGATTTCTCCGGTCACGTTTGTAGATCTTTGCCGCGTTTTTTACATCCATTCCTGTAAAAACAGTTCCTGCCACCATCAGCCATCCGGAGATCCTGGCAGGGATATAATTGGCCACATCATCCAGCTTTGCCGCAATACGGCCGAAATAAAGATATTTGTCATTTTTATATCCAAGCATGGAATCCATGGTATTGATTCCTTTGTAAAGAAACATCAGCCACACTCCGCCGATTGCCATATAGAACATCGGTGCTATGACACCGTCTGAAGCATTCTCTGCCACAGTCTCTACTGCCGCCTTTGTAACACCCTCCTCTGTCAATGACTGGGTATCACGGCCTACGATCATAGATACTGCATAACGGGCCTCATCCAGAGTCCCGTTTTTCAGTCTGTCATAGACTTTCATGCTCTCTGTTTTCAGAGATTTCGTTGCCAGAAGCTGATAACACCAGAAGGTTTCCAGTGCAAATCCCGCCCATACTGAGATTCCATAGAGAATGTGGAGGATCAGAAATGGGATTCCACCGCTTAACAGACAGACAAGGATCACTTCCACTGTACCTGCAGCCAGTTCGCCCTTATCTGTTTTCGGAAAAATCTTTCGGAGTATTTTTTCCAGAAATGCGATCAGATTTCCGATCAGACATACCGGATGATACAGCCATCTGGGATCTCCTATCATAAGATCAAGTATGAAGCCTGCTGCAAGGGCAGGCATACTGTAATATAACATAATTATAAAACTCCTTGATGCCTTCCGGATGTTTCAATATTTCTGAAACGCCCGGAATTCGGTAATTTACTACTATTTTACCACCTCTAAATCCGGCTCATTATTCTTTTGAATTATGATATTCCAGACATTTCATGAGAAAAGCCCTGGGAATCTGGGGATTTCCATAATAATAGATATGAGGATATCCTGCCAGCAGATTACTGCTGCTATGTATACAGTCCCAGCCTCTTTTACTTAAAGGCTTCGCCGCATGGAAGTCACTTCCACAGTTCTCAGAATCAAAATAGTGGAATTCATGGGCCGGAATCTCGCCGATCTCCTCTGCACTTCTGCCAAAAACAGGTTTCCTGGCGGTTAATGTGATATATCCAAATCTGGTCAGTCTGGGAGTACGGAAACATTTTCCGGGGATCACTCCGCAGGTTTTCCGGAACACTCCGCCCATATCCTCCATCTGCTCATGAAGATACATGAAGCCTCCGCATTCTGCCATACATGGCATGCCCTGTTTAACTGCCTGTGCAATCTCCTCTTTCATGGATACATTGCGTTCCAGTGCCTCTCCATTTAATTCCGGATAACCGCCATAAAGAAGAATCCCATCCAGATCTGCAGGAAGATGTTCATCATGAATTGGCGAGAAATCAACCAGCTCTGCCCCCATTTCCTGAAGGAGACGAAAATTGTCTTCATAAAAGAAACAAAAGGCTTCATCCTTTGCCACTCCGATACGCAGCTTCTGTGGCAGACAATATCCATATGTCCTGTCTTTCTGTATCAGAGATTCCGGCACCTGCAGATCCTCTGCATTTTTGGCAAGTGCAAGGATCCTGTCGATTTCCAGTGTATCTTCCAATATTCCGGCCAGCTTCTGCAAACGTTCCTTCAGATCAGAAATCTCCTCAGGAAGCACAAGACCCAGATGACGGCTCTCGATCACACAGTCCTCTACCTTTGGCACATATCCAAGAACCTCCACCTCAAGCTGTTCTTCCACCAGCTTCTTCATTCTGGGATAAAGCATGGGAGACATCTGGTTAAAGATCACGCCTTTGATATGGCTTTTCTCTTTGTACTCCATAAAACCTTTGATATAAGCTGCCAGGGAAATACTCATTCCTCTGCTGTTTACCACAAGGATGACCGGAGTATCTGTGGTATCTGCCAGGTCATAGGCGCTTGCTTTCGTGGATATTCCACCCACGCCGTCATAATAGCCCATAACACCTTCCATCACTGCAATATCGCAGTCTGCTGCATTTTTTCCAAGCAGGTATCGGGTAGTCTCGGCATCTGTAAAAAAGGTGTCCAGATTACGGGATTTCGTCCCGATGACTCTGGAATGAAACATGGGATCTATATAATCCGGTCCGCATTTAAAAGATGCCACTTTCATTTTTCGATTGACCAGTGCCTGCAGAAGTCCGCAGGTGATCAGTGTTTTGCCACTGCCGCTGGCTCCTGCTGCAAGAAGTATTCTTGGAATATCCATCCCTGTTCTCCTCTGTTTCTGTCCTATATTTTTTCAACAATTTCAGGGCATTCCAATCTATTAACTGTTAATCTGTATTTCCTTAACTGTTAATTTGTAATCCCTGATATCTGCATCATTTGTTATTTCCCGGGATTCTGAAGTGTAATAATATAAATGGGATTCTCGCCCATCATCATATGATAACGTCCGATTGCCTTTGAACGTGCCGCACTTAGCTGTACGATCTCATTCTCTTCAAATCCAAACTCTTTCGCTGTTTCTAATGCTTCAGATACAGTTTCAAGAGTGATACAGTTGATCACGATCCGGATCTGAGGGTTCTTTTCAAGTAACAGCTTCACGATCTCTTTCAGATTTCCTGACGAGCCTCCGATAAAAGCATGGGTTGGTGCCGGAAGATCTTTCAGAGCCTCCGGTGCAAGTCCTTCCACAATCTCCAGATTATCCGCTGCAAATTTCACCTTATTCCGGTGGATCAGTTCAACTGCGTCTTCCTTCTTCTCAATTGCCCATACCTGCCCCTGATGAGCACGAAGTGCCATCTCTATTGACAGTGAGCCTGTTCCTGCGCCCACATCATAGCAGACAGAATCAGCAGTCAGCCGCAGTTTGGAAAGGGATACCGTACGCACCTCTTCCTTTGTCATAGGCGCTTTGCCTCTGATAAATTCCTCATCTCTGATCCCATGCGTCTCCAGACGTGTTCCTGCATTTTCATTTACTGCACAGATGACGGACAAAGGATCACCCTTATATTCTGTCAGTTCGCTGGCAGGCTTTGCAAAAATCTTCTCATTTTCATAGGACAGATTTTCTCCCACATAAAGAAGCACATCACCCATCCCGTATTTTACCAGTTTCTCTGCCAGAACTGCTAC
>ERZ773134.3427-NODE-3427-length-10039-cov-3.193710_pt1 | contig 10039 bp, 5 predicted proteins | sample MGYA00580856_ERZ773134 | MGnify/ENA primary metagenome ERZ773134 (study PRJEB29015, sample SAMEA2737823) | human gut metagenome | biome: human gut; feature: human-associated habitat; material: faeces | place: China | collected 2012 ... | reverse complement strand
CGCCGTAGAACTGGCACCCCAAGTCGTAGTAATAGGCGCGGATACAGAGCAGTTCGGCTTTGATCTGGTTGAACCTATCTTCGGGGATGACGCCCCGCAGTCTGTCCAGATTGTCCAGCACCAGATGCACGCGGCCGGCGATTTTGTAGACCGTCTTGTATACCTTCTCGCACATCGTGTTGTCGGCCGTCAGCGTCGAGCTCATCGCCTTGATCTGATTGCCCGCACCCGTACGGTAGGTGCCGATGTCGCTGATGCAGTCGTTGATCCGCATGGGGAAGGGGGTCTCCTTGACCGTCATGTTCGCCAACCCCTTGTAGGCGGCGTAGAGCCCTGCCATCGCCTCCTCCTCGCTCGCGGGGAACGATCCCGACGAGGGGCCGTTGAGCGGTTCGTAATCCAGCGAGCAGCCCGACAGCAGCAGGCCGCCCGATACGATCAGATAGATTATTTTCTTTAACATGATTCTGCTTTTTTAGAATTTCAGTTCGACACCCATCGTAACTACTTTCACCTGCGGATAGTTGTAGGCCACGGCGCCCAGTTCCACGCCGTCGCCCGATCCCGAATAGGCCACCTCGGGATCGAAGCCCTGATAGAAATCGGTGATCGTGAAGAGGTTCTGCGCATTGACGAAGACCATCGCCGACTTCATGCGCAGCTTTTTCAGCCATGTTCTGGGAAGCGTATAGCTCAGCTGGATATTTTTCAGACGGCAATAGGCCGCGCTGCGCATCCAGAACGACGACTGCTTCCAGTTGTTGGCGTCGGTCATCGTCAGACGGGGATACTTGCCGTTGGGATTCGTCTCGTTCCAGCGGTCGAGATGCTCCTTGCGGAAGGTTCCGCCCTGCTGGCAGGGCTGCACGTAATAGGAGCTCAGATAGCCGTCGACCTTGCCGACACCCTGGAAGAAGGCACTCAGATTCAATCCTTTCCATCCGAAGCTGAGATTCACGCCGTAGGTATAGCGCGGCACCGTGCTGCCGATGATCGTCATGTCCTTATCGTCGATCGTACCGCTGTCATCCATATCGGCATAGATCAGATCGCCGGGCTTGGTCGTCACGCCGTACTGCGGACAGTTCTCGTTCACCCAGTCGGCCTCCTCCTGCGTGCGGGCCATTCCCACGCATTTGAGCCCGTAGATCGAGTTGATGGCCGATCCCTCCTGATTGCGGATCGCGCCGCTGCCGCCCGTGGTGCCCTTCATGTCGATGATCTTGTTGACCACGTCCGACAGGTTGGCCTCGACGCCGAACGAGAAATCGCGCCACTTGTTATGATACCCGACGGCGACCTCCCAACCCACGTTGCGCACCATTCCGGCATTCTGATAGGGGGCGCCGAGACCGATGATCGATGGGATATCGAGCGTAAGCAGAATATCGTGGGTCTTCTTGTAATACCAGTCGGCCGTGACGCTCAGCTTGTCGAAAAGCGTGGCGTCGATACCCACGTCGTACATTTCGGTCGATTCCCAGGTAATGTCGGGATTGGCCAGCGTCGTCTGCGTGACGATCGGGGTGATGACGTCGTTGACCGAAATCGAGCTGACGTCCAGCTGTTGGATCGTGGGATAGTTCGAGCCGATGTTCTGGTTGCCCAACTGGCCGTAGGAGGCGCGGATCTTAAATTCGCTCAGCGTCCGGCGTACATCCTGCATGAAAGGCTCCTCGGTCAGACGCCACGCTCCGGAGAACGAGGGGAAGATACCCCAGCGATTCCCCTTGGCGAAACGCGACGAGCCGTCGAAACGGACGTTCGCCTCGAAAAGGTAACGCTCCTTGAAATTGTAGTTCAGACGGCCGAAGAAGGACTGCAACGCCCACTGCGCATGACCGCCGCCGTTGTCCTTCGTCTCGTTGTCGGCGCCGGCGCCGATCACCTCGTAATCGGGATAGGCGAAGTCCTCGCGGTGCGCCGAAAGGGTCTTGTTGTCGTAGGTCTCGCGCGAAGCGCCCAGCAACAGTTTGAAATTGTGGTTCTGCGCGAAGGTATGCTGCAAGGCGGCCGTGAACTGGTAGTTGCCGTAGAACGAGCGGTTGGCCGACTCGTCGAGGTAGTTGAACGCGACGTTGGAGCTGTTCGACACCGTGCCGAAGGCGTCGGAGTAGAATTTCATCTTCTTGACGAAGGTATGGTTGTTGGTCGTCACGTAGCGCGGGGCGACCATGCCTTCGAGCGTCAGCCACTTGACGGGCTTGAAGGTGAGCGTCACAGCTCCGTTCAGGCGGATCGTGTTGTTCTTCACGTTGCCTCCCTCGCCTTCGAGCGTCGGCAGGACGTTGGTGCTGCCGCCCGACAGACCGGCCCAGTAGCCCGTCGACCAGCGCGACAGGATCAGCGGGTCGCGCGTGTTCATGTAGTTGAACAGCGTATTCTGCTGCGGGATGCGGCGGCGGTCGCCGTTGACGAACGAAACGTCGAAGCGCATCGAGAGCTTGTCCGAGAAGTCGATGTTCATGTTGTTGCGCACGTTGTACCGCTGGTAGTCGGTGCGCTTGATGATGCCCTTCTGGTCGAGGTAGCCGAACGAGGTCATGACGCGCACGCGTTCGGTGCTGGCCGTCAGCGAGAGATTGTGGTTGTGGGTGAATCCCGATCCGGTGAGAATCTGGTCCTGCCAGTCGGTGAGCGGATAGTTGTCGGGATCGATACGGTTGTTCTCGCGGTAGCGGGCGATGTAGTCGTCGGTATAGATCGACTCCTTGCCGTCGTTGAACGACGTTTCGCGACTGAGGATCATGTACTCCTCGGCGCTGACCGTTTCGGGCGTGTCGGTGGGCGACTGCCAGCCGACGTAACCGCGGTAGGTGACCGACGTCTGCCCCTTCTTGCCGCGCTTGGTCGTCACGAGGATGACGCCGTTGGCCGCACGCGAACCGTAGATGGCCGACGAGGCGGCGTCCTTCAACACCGAAATCTGGTCGATCTGCGTGGCGTCGACGGCATCGAGGCTGCCCTCCACCCCGTCGATGAGCACCAGCGGCGCGGCGCTCGAACCGCCGAAGGTTCCGATACCGCGCACGCGGATCATGCCGCCGTCGCCGCCCGGAGCTCCGCTCTGCGTGGTAACGGTCACGCCGGGGGCGATGCCTTGGAGAGCGGTCGACGAGGATACGATGGGACGGTTGGCGAGGTCTTCGGCCGAGATCGACGCGACGGAACCGGTCAGATTGACCTTTTTCTGCGTGTCGTAGCCGACGACCACGACTTCGTTGATGAGTGAATTGTCGCTTTCGAGTATGATGTCCAGCGAGGTCCTGCTGCCGACGGTTACGGTTTTGGACGTGTAACCCAGATAGGAGACGGTGAGTCGCTGCCCCGGAGCGGCAGGAAGGCGGAAGGCTCCGTCGGCGTCGGTCGTAGTACCTACATGCGTTCCCTCGACGATGATCGAGGCGCCTACGAGCGGGGTATTCTCCGCATCGCTTACAGTACCGCTAAGCTGCGATTTCTGCGCGTACAAATTCCCCCCCCCTACTGCTACGAGCAGGACGACGAGTACGCTACGGACGATTATATGCTTGATTTTATTCATGACAGGTCTTGTTAAGTAGACGGATTACTTCGTGATTTTGATGTTATCCAACAGACAGCGATCCGACGCGGAGTCCTTGCCTCTCGAACCGTCGAACTTGATCTGCGTCTCGGCCGTCGCACCGGCGATCGACAACTCGACATGCGACCACGGCTTGTTTATTACGGTATTGGCCTGCTTCGAGCACAAGTCGTTCGTCACTACGAAATCCGTTCCCGAAGCGGCGACGGTCGTCGCGGCGGCAGCGCCGTCGATATTGACCGCAGCTGCGGTATACGTTCCGGCGCCCTCGACGGTGATGTAAATATCGCCGTCGCCCGCGAAACGGCAAATATCGAATTCGAGCGTGATGTTCGTCGGGGCGGTCAGGGCAGCCAGTTTCGGCGTTTTGAGATAACCGCTGTACTTATGAGAGCCCGATGCAGACTTGTTCAGACGCACCGTCCCGGGATGCTCGGCGATGCGGCGGACTTCCCACCCCGTCATATTCCGGTTTTTCAGATAGAGATCGCCGGCGATCACATCGCCGTCGGCGGCACCGTCCGCCGTGCTCCAAATATCGGGTTTGGGAGTCGTGTAGGTCGCACCGCCCTTGGTACCCTCTTCCGTACCGTCGAGGTCGGCCGCCGATTCGCTGTCGGCAATGGGCGCGGTTCCCTTGCCGCCGGAGGCCAACGTATAGTCGCCGCCCCAGACGAAGAGATCGAAATTCTGTTCGAGCAGCAGATTCGGGTCGTCGGCCTCGACCAGTTCCAACCAATAGCGCGGCGTGCCGTCGGCATAAGTCAGATCGACGCGGACGAGGATCTGTGCATCCTCCGAAAGATTCGTCCAGAAATCATTGCCGCCGTCGGCCGTCGCGGCCATCCGCCCTACGGCCATCTTGCAGTCGTAACCGCGCGAATCGGCGATCGTACTGCTGCTGTAATAGGGTGCGGCCGACATCATGTTCTCGACCTTGCCCACGCCGCCGTTGCCGCTGTAAGGTGCGAATCCGTAGGCGACCTTGTTGATTTCGACCGTAAACCCGGACTTGGCCGGCACGGCGACCTTTCCTTCGAAGATGTCGACGCCCTCGGTCGGACGGGCCAGCTGCGTCTCCTTGCCGTCGACGATCACCGACGCCATGTCCTCGGTCGAAACGAACGTACTGGTGAATTCGCCCGGACGGTTCGCATCGTCATAAGAGAGAACGGCCAGCGTGACGCCCGCCTTGTCCGACTTGACGAGTTCCAGCTCCTTGACGCCCTTGTCGGTCTTCACGCCGCTGCCGCCGGCTTCGAGCAGCGCCCTGAGCTCGGCCTCGGTGGCTTCGTTGTGGTCGCTGTCGAAAATGTAGCGGTAGGAGACCGTGTAAGCGTTCGGCGTGATCTTGCCCGTGAAGGTGAAGGTCTCGTCGGGATTCGTCTCGAAGCGGGCTTCGACCAGCGACGAAGCGTAAGCGGTCGTGAAACGTGCGAACGTGGGAGCCGTAATCCGCTGGCCGGAGGCGTCGAGTCCCACCACGGCGAAGGAGTACTCCACCTTGGGCATCAGGCCGGCCAACGTCTGCTCGAAAGGAGCCCCGGCCGCTTCGCCGCGCTCCTCGATGAAGGCCAGACGGTCGATGGCGTCGTGGGACGCATACTCGAATTCGGAGATCGGCGTCGGCTTGACGATCTTGTAGGAGGCCACGTTCTCCTGTTCGGTCGTCAGCCTGATCTTCGCGGAGCTCGGCGTAACCTCCTCCACGCCGATCTCGATAGCCGCCGAAATGGGTCCGTAGTCGACGTCGTCGCTCTCGCACGACGACACGGCGAATGCCGCCAAAAGGCACCCCGCCGTCCATGGTAGTAAGTTTCGGATCATACGATAAGTGTTTGGTTAGTAATGTGAATTGGTTAGTCGATTCATAAAGGTATGAAAAAAATCGAAAAATTGAAACGTTCCAATAAGGAATATAATTTATTAAAATCAGATAATTCTGATCGCAACAGAGTTCGTTTTAGTTGTAACGTTTCAATAAATCGGGTATAAATATCGCTAATCGGATATAAAACAACCGATTAGCAATATTCAAAAAAGAACGGAGAGATTACCGCGCCTCCTTGTCGAATTTCTTGGGACGTTCGAGCGTCTCCCTGTGCAGGAGAACGCCGTCGGCATCCGTAATCCGGATTTCGACGGGAGCCGTCGCCGTCCGCGCCCTGGCGGCGAACATGTGGTGGCTGACGACCCTGGCATCGCCCTTCTTGAAGACGGGTTTCCGCGCCAGTTCGGGCAGGTAGTGGCTGATGTTGTAGAGCGGGTCTTCGTCTTCGACCTGCACGACTTCGAGCGAGCGCCCCTCCTCGAACAGTTCGACCCGATGCCCCGGCAGATACCCCCAATAGTTGACGTAGACGCAGTTCGCATACTCCTCGCGACCGTAGTCGGCACGGTCGGGATAGAGCCGTCGCTGCACGCGGACGAGACTGTCGTTACGGTAGTATTCGCCCACGGCATTCATATCGTAGGCACGCAACACCTTGCGGCCGTAGAGATGCGTGCGGTAGTCGCAGCGCAACTTTCCGCCGTCGACGCTCGCCACGACGAACCCCGCATCGCTGCCGTCGGGGCACAACGCCTGAAAATCGTTGTTCGCCACCCACATGTCGCCCGACGTGGCGGGCAGCACGTACTGGTCGAAACGCGGGTAGTCGGCGTCCTGCGTATAGAGCGTCCGGTGAGCGTGTCCCGAAAAGATATGCACCCGCTCGAAGCGCGAGAAGAGCGCATCGAGCGAATCCACCTGACTGCGGTCGGTCAGCAGCGTCCGGCGGTCGCGGTCGAAGAAGACCGGACAGTGCGTGCAGAGGCAGACTGTTTTCGAGGCGTCGACCGTCGCCAGGTCGCGCCGAAGCCACGCCAGCTGTTCGGGCGTGAACCCCTTGTCGTAGTCTCGGGCGCCGACTACACCGACGTTTTTCTTCCCCTTGCCGGGCGTATTCTTATAGATGATGTTGTCCATCATGATCCAATGCACGTCGCCGATATTCATCGCATAGTAGGTCGGGCCGAACGTACGGCGATAAAGATGTTCGGCACGACGGTCGACACCGGCTCCGGCGGGCGTCGCCCCGTCGTTGTCGTGGTTGCCCGGAATGCTGTACAGCAACGTCGGAAAACCGTTTTGTTCGAGGAAACGTTTGGCCGAGGAAACGTCGAAATCGTACTGATACCAATAGAGATCGTGCGACAGATCGCCCAAATTGAGCGAGTAGACCGGTCCGCGCGCCGACGCCTGCGCCGCCTCGTCGGAGATCGACGCCAGCGCGATGCTGCGGTAGTGATCGAGATCGCGCTTTTCGGAGGAGTTGGTCAGATGTAGATCTGTGAAGAACATCACCGTGTAGCGCGACTGATCGACGCTTGCAAAATGGAAGTCGTGCTGTTCGTCACGGGCATCCGCCTCGTCGAGCGCCGCCCAGAAAAGCGGCTGGACGCCGTCGGCCTCGGCAGCGACCCAGTTCGACGGCGTGACGGCGAAGACGAAGCCCGCCGACTTGTCGGATTCGATGCGGTAGCGGCCGGCGGCGTCGGTCGTCGCGAACTGCACGCCGTCCGACACGCAGACGCCCGCCAGAGGCGCTCCGTCGCCGTAGACGACACCCGTGAGTACGGCCTTGCCGCGTCCGGCGGCAACGGTCCGGACGGTCGCCGCCAGCAGGCAGGCGACCGCCAGTGCGGCTGCGAAAAGCCGCATTTTGCGAATCGGTTTCATTTCGTGGCTTCGAGTTTAAGTCGGGCTTCCCGTACGATTCCGGCATAGAAATCCCGGAAATCCTCCCACCGGTAGTAGGGAGCCCGGTCGCCGGGAAGCGGAAGACGGAGTTCCTTTTCGTTGAGCAAGACCCGCACGAGAACGTCGTCGGGATTCTTCTTGTTGCGGTAGAAGACGAACTGCATGTTCGACGCCATGGGGATCCGGTGAACCTGCCATACGTCCTTGATCTTCGCCGGATCGGTAACGGGCGTCGTCCAGCCGTCGATCCGCATGAGCGTCAGCAGCGCCATGATGCAGCCGTCGTGGCCGAAACGCAGGCGCACCGACGGTTCGCCTGCGGCCATATCCTCGCCGGCGCGCGACACGATGTCGTCGAGCAACGTCTCGGCCAGCGCCGTGCCGCGCCCGCGGTTGCGCGGATCGGGCCCTTTCTCGACATAATAGGTATAGTTGTCGCACTCCCAGAAACGGCACAGTTCGTCGAACGTGAAGAGGTCGTAGAACGACTCGTCGAGATCGGTACACTGCATGTGGGCCGCCACGGAGAAGAGATCCTGTTCGAATTTCAGCGGATCGCAGATCGACCGCGCATAGGCCGTATCGGTAAACAGGCGCGCCAGAATGGTCTCGACGTCGATGCGCTCCTCGCAGAAACGGCGCCACTCCGGCCGCCAGGGGGCGTCGGCGCTCTTGTAGCGGAAATCCTCCGCCGTGCCCGCCGGATTGCCCGTCGAGTGCGGATTGAGGTAGTACATGTTCACGCTGCTCGTCTCCGTGAAGATTTCCAACGACGGATCGGCCTCCTTCAACCCCTCGCAGAAGGCCGCCATACTCATGATGCAGCGGGGCACGACAGTCGAATAGGCCTCGATGCGCGGATGACGGCGGAAAATTTCGGGATAGGCGGCATACATCCGCCCGGCCAGCCGCCTGTGCTGCATCTGTCCCTTCGGCGTCAGATCGCCGGCGCGCCCTTTCAGGTGCGGGTAGATCGCCAGAAACCGGTCGCAGGCGTCGATTCCCCGCGCCGTCAGCTTGCCGTCGGCGCGCGCCCGGCGCAGCACCTCGGCCACGTTGTCGTACTGGTCGTTCGAGAGGATGTAACGGGCGCCGTGGCGGCCGTAGTGGCTGATGTAGAAAGGCTCGTACCCTTTCGGAGCAGGCGTCGCCGACGGCGTATCGAAGGGGTACATGAAATAGACCCCTCCGGCCTTGTCAATGTCTGCCTTGATTTCGTCGTAGGCGCTCTGCGCACCGGCCGTTGCGGCCAGCAGCAGGACGACGAGCGGAAGGAACAGGCGGCGAAAAATGGAAATAAGGTTCATGGATCGGTTGGTTAACGGTTCGTAATTTCGGTTTTCATGAATTCGGACAGCGGCGCGATCGCCCCGTGCCGGGTGCAGACGAATGCGGCGACCGCGACCGCGCGGCGATGGCACTCCTCCATCGGAAGCCCCTGCATGAGCGAGGCGGCGAACGTGGCGGTGAACGCATCGCCGGCGCCGACCGTGTCGGCCACCTCGACGCGGGGTGTGGCGAGGTACGACGTACGGCCGTCGGCGGCCGTCACACGGCTGCCCCTGCCGCCCTCGGTGAAGACGACGTAACGGAGCGAAAAGCGCTCGACGAGCTGCGCGACAACCCGCTCCGCAGCACCTTCCAGCCCGAAGAAACGGGCCACGACGGGGAGTTCGTCCTCGTTGAGTTTCAGGATGTCGGCCCGTTCGAGCGAGTCGCGGACGATCCGTTCGTCGTAATAGTTCAGGCGCAGGTTGATGTCGAACAGCCGCAGACACCCGACCGGTGCGGCGTCGACGAGCGCGAGAATCGTGCGGCGCGACACGGCGTTGCGCTGCGCCAGCGACCCCCAGCAGACCACGGCAGCGCCGGCTACGGCGGCATCGGCCTCCGCCGTGCGTTCGATGTAGTCCCACGCCACCTGCTCGCGGATGCGGTAGGCGGGAATGCCCGCTGCGTCGAGCGTCACCTCGACCGTACTCGTGGGATGCGCGTTGCGCTGCACGGCCCGCACGCCAAGTCCCAGCGCGGCGATGCCGCCGAGCAGTTCGTCGCCCGAAGCATCCTGCCCCACGGCGCTTACGATGCACGCCTCGGCACCCTGCTCCTGCGCATAGAAGGCGAAGTTGACGGGCGCGCCGCCGAGCCTCCGCCCGGCCGGCAGCACGTCCCACAACAACTCTCCGATACCGACGATCTTAGGCTTTCCCATCTTCCAGATCGATCAGCACCTTCATACAAGTTTCGCGGTTGGCGTCGATGAATTCGTAAGCCTCCCGATATTTCTCCAGCGGAAAACGGTTCGAAACCAGCGGCGCGAGCCGGATACGCCCCGCCGAGATCTCCTCGACGGCTTTCAGATAGTCTTCGTGGCGGTACATCATCGAGCCGATCAGGTTCAGTTCGTGCTCGCCCAGATGGAACATGCTCACGGCGGGATCCTTGGCATGGACGCCGACGATGACGACGTCGCCGCCCTTCTCGACCGTGGCCATGAGCGACCGCACCGACGACTCGACGCCGGCGCACTCGAAGGCCACCTGGTAGCCCTCGTCGCCGAACAACTCGGCGATCTTCCCGTCGAGCGGCTCCCTGGCGACATTGAGCGTACGCTCGATGCCGCATTCGCGCGCCTTTGAAAGCCGGTAGTCGCTCACGTCGGTGATGACCACCCTCTTCGCACCGCGCGCACGGGCGAACTGCGCCACCAGATTGCCGATCGTCAATCTGGT
>ERZ773134.3421-NODE-3421-length-10051-cov-5.155962_pt1 | contig 10051 bp, 9 predicted proteins | sample MGYA00580856_ERZ773134 | MGnify/ENA primary metagenome ERZ773134 (study PRJEB29015, sample SAMEA2737823) | human gut metagenome | biome: human gut; feature: human-associated habitat; material: faeces | place: China | collected 2012 ... | reverse complement strand
GAGAATTTCCAGCCCGCCAGCATGCCGCCGGAGTGCATGGAATAGCCCGCCTGCGATTCGAGCGCACCCCAGTCGGGCGTGATGGCAGGGATGATGACGCGGTCGCCGCACTTGAAGTCGCGCACGAGCGCGCCGACCTCAACGACCTCACCCACGGCCTCGTGACCGAGGATCATGTTGTGGCGGTCGCCGATGGCGCCCTCCCACACGGTATGGACGTCAGAAGTGCAGGGCGAGACGGCGATGGGGCGCACAATGGCGTCCAGCGGTCCGCACAGCGGGCGTTCCTTTTCAATCCAACCCGTTTTTCCGATCCCAAGCATTGCGTAACCCTTCATAAAAGACCACTTCCTTCCGCTTTATTTGATATGTTTATATCGATACTTTTGTATCTGTTTGGAGTATAGCATAGATAGGTCTGTTTGTCAAGCCCGGAATTTCGGAAACGGTTTGTAAATTTCCCGCCGCGGTGATTGCTTTTCTTTGTAAAATCTGTTATACTGTATAACAGAAAAGGCCCTGCCGTCAGCAGAGCCGAAACGGAGGGACTTTTATGTCTTTTGCGGTATTTACGGACAGCTGCTCCAATCTGCCGGGCAGCCTGCTGCAGCACTTTGGGATCCGGGTGCTCCCCTGCAGCTATACGGTGGACGGAAAGCAGATCATCTATGGCGGCGACATCGAGGCCTTTGATGCCCACACCTACTATGAACTGCTGCGGCAGGGCAAGCGCGTCACAACCTCCCTGCTCAACACGCAGGTCTTCCTCGATCATTTCCGCCCCGCGCTGGAGCAGGGGCTGGATGTTGTGTATGTCGGCCTGTCTGCCGGGATCAGCGGCACTTATCAAGCCGCGTGCATCGCGGCCGCGGAGCTGCGCGACGAATTCCCGGAGCGGACCGTCTGCCCCGTGGACTCCATGGGTGCGGGCTTCGGCACCGGCCTGCTGGCCTGCCGCGCAGCTGAGCTGCGGGACGAGGGCCGCAGTGCCGCAGAGGCCACTGCCGTGCTGGAGCAGGAGGTCCAGAACCTCTGCGAATTTTTCACGGTCAGCGACCTGATGTTCCTGCACCGCACGGGCCGTGTGCAGGCAGCCGCCGCACTGGTCGGCACGGTGCTGAACCTCAAGCCCATCCTCCGCGGCGATGAAGAGGGCCACATCGTCACCTGCGAAAAGGTGCGCGGCCGCGCCCGCGCCATTGCGAATCTGGCCGCGCGCTATGAGACGCGTGCCGTCCACCCGGAGCTGCAGCGCGTTGCCATCACGCACGGCGACTGCCCCGAGGACGCGCAGGCACTGGCCGAGCGCATCCGTGCCATCGCCGAGCCGAAGGAGCTGATCATCTGCCCGCACGAGCCGTTCACGGGCGCGCATGTCGGCCCCGGCATGCTGGGCCTGTTCTTCTTTGGCAACGGCCGAGCATAAGGCAGCTCTGATTCAAGCAGCAGGAAATTCGCCGCTCAGCGCAGATGATTGGTTCCTAATTCTCGCGCCTGCGCAGGCGCGTTACGAACGCCCGCAGCGCCGCCGCATTGCGCAGATCGCTCGGGTCAAGCAGCCTGCGCTCCTCCGGCGAGAGCGAACCAAGCAGAGAAAACGCCTCCGGATCGTTTTCGATCTGCTGGCCGAACGGTTTTCCGGTCTGTAACCACATAAAAAATCCCTCCCGACGCTATCGTGCGCCGGGAGGGTCATTTTATACCAGCTTGTCAAAAAAGTCCCTTCGGGATTTTTCGCCAAGCTGCTTTCAGAATTGCAAAATGAAATTTTGTAGTATTATTTTTCAATTCTGCCGCTGCGGCGGGTTATTGAACGCGAAAGGAAACCCTGACGGTTTCCTTTCACACTTTTCTTCCCTCCGAAACCTCCGGCTGAGCAGGTTTTTCGACAGAGTGATTTTATACACTTATTCGCCGCGATTCAGAAAATCGATGAGTTCCTCGCTGAGATTGTTCTGGTGATACAGGAACAGCGCCATATCGATGTCATACTCCGCCACCAGCTCCGGCAGGGATTCCTCACGCAGGTAGCTGCGCGGATCGATCACGATGATCTCCGAAAACAGCTCCGCCCAATAGTCCGTCATCGGGTCCTCCATGGAATCCTTCAGGATCAGAACACGCCGCGCAGAGCGCGCATTGGGATTACAGATGCGGTAAAACCCGAGGTTTTCCGTCGAGAGCAGGTTATACTGCATCTCCTCTCCGCTCTGCAGCCCTCTGGCCCAAATAGACTCACGAGGAACTTCGACGTCTTTGGCATCATAATACTGCAGCTCGGACGTCTCGCGGATGGAATAATACGGGATCTCCTCCTGCATGGAAAACAGATAGGAAAAGCGCCGGTTCAGGTCGCCGCGATAGGGACAGTCAAGGTCCTGCCAGGCAAAGTCCTCCGCCGCGGGCAGCACCACACCGTCCAGCAGGCCGTTTTCCTGCATGGCTGCGGCAAGATCAGCCGAGGCGGCGGACCTTCGGGGCTGACGGAGCCATGGCGCGCCCGAAGCCGTAGGTCGCCGCCGAGGCAGCCAGCAGAAGCAGGATATTGCCCGGATCGCCCCATGCATAGAACCCAAGGCTCCCCACGAGGAGGAACGCATTGCGGAACCGCGCGGGTAGCAGATAATAGCACAGGAAAAAGAGCGGCAGAAAACAGATCAGAAATATGGCGCTGTTGAAAACCAGGGGTCTTGATTCCTCTTTCGGTCAAAATAGTCTGCCGGCACGGATGCACCGGGAGCGCCGGTTATTTCTATCAGAACAGCCGCGTACCCGCGACATATTTTGCCGCGATATGGCGCTCGTCTGCCAGATAGATGCAGCGCTCGAGGCGCTCGATCGGGGTCAGCTCCTGCGGATGGACCAGAGCGCTGTCGTCCAGCACGACGGCATCCAGCGCAAAGCCCGGCTCAAAGCAGCCGACCTCTCCGAAGAACGCACCGCCGCCGCGCGTGGCCAGATAGAACGCCTGCGCGACCGTCAGGGGCGAGGCGGAGTCGTCGGCCAGACGCCAGCGGAGCTTCGAGACGCGGATGGCCTCCGCCATGACGCGGAACAGATTCTCCGTCTCTCCGGCGGCAAGGTCCGAGCCGAGGCCAACGCGCAGGCCGCGCGCCAGATAAGCGGCGACCGGTGCAATGCCGGAGCTGAGGTTGGAATTGGAGAGCGGCGAATGCGCGATGAACACACCACGCGCCTGCAGCAGGTCCTGCTCCTCCGGCGGGCAGTGCACGCAGTGGGCCATGATGCACGGCTGCGAAAGCAGGCCGCAGCGGTCATAGGCCTCGGCATAGAAGTCCGTCTGCGGGCACAGGGACTGCACCAGAGCGATCTCACCGAGATTTTCGGAAAGATGGCTCTGCACCGGCAGGCCGCGCCGGGCCGCCAGCTCGCCAAGCCCCTGCAGCAGAGCATCGCTGCACGACGGGACGAAGCGCGGCGTCAGGATCGGCTTTGTATGGGCGAAGCGCGCGCTGGCCAGCCATTGCTCCGTTGCGGCCAGCGAGGCCGCCGCATCCGCCTCGCGCAGGGCCTCGGGACAGTCGCGGTCCATGTTCACCTTGCCGACATAGCTGACAAGGCCGCTGGCCTCCAGCAGCTCCATCAGAAGGGTCGTGGCGGCGGGGTGCACCGTGCCGAACACGACGGCGCGCGTCGTGGCGCTGCGGCGCAGGCAGTCCACGAACTGGCCGTACGCCAGCGCGGCATAGCCGAGATCGGCGTATTTGGCCTCCTCCGGGAACGTGCGGGCGTTTAGCCAGTCCAGCAGCTCCAGATCCATGCCCAGCCCACGGAAGGCAAACTGCGGCGCATGCAGATGGAGGTCCGTCATGCCCGGCAGGATGAGGCGGTCGCCGAAATCCGTCAGCGGCAGGCCGGAAAATCGCTCCGGCAGCGCCGAAAAGACACCGGTGCAGCGTCCCTCCTCGCAAACCAGATAGGAATCTGCCGCAACGCGGAGCCGCTCCGGAGATTCACTGTCGATAATGTTGCCGTGCAGCACAAAAGATCCCATGCGATCGCCCCTCTCGTTCAAAATGTTATATTATAATAGCACTATTTTATCACATTGTCAATTGCAGCCAAATATTTCTCCTCATTTTTAGGCATTATTCCCAATCTCGGAAGCAAGCTTCAGCAGGGATGCACGGTCGTTCGGCGCGGAGCCGTCCAGAACGGCGTCCAGCAGGCGCTTCAGCACGGCCCCGACGGCCGGGCCCTGTGTCATGCCGAGGGCCAGCAGGTCGCGGCCGGAGACTGCAAGGGCAGAAACGCTGCTGCAGCCCTTCTCCGCCTGCGCGAGCAGGGACAGCGCAGCCTCGCACCGGGCGGTCTGCTCCGCAGCATCCGCCGTGCCGGTGCCGATGGCATCGGCGCAGCGCAGCAGGATCAGTGCGCGGCAGACCGGCGCACCGAGGCGGGCCAGCATGCGCCGCATGCCGCGCAGATCGTCCGGGATGGGCCGATCGTGTACCGCGACGAGCTGCGTGACGAATTCCGCCGTCGCCCGGTCATAGCGCAGGCGGCGCAGGACCTCCTCCGTGACGGCGGCCTGCCGTGCCGGGCTTGTAGTAGTCCGTATTCTCTGCGTCGTTTACCGGGATGCCGAGAGCCTTGAGCATCTCACAGCCCTCATAGGCGGCATCCAGAATGGCAGCGCGCTGCTGTTTGGTGGCGCGGGTCAGGTCCCCGTTGCAGGCATAGCACACCGCGCAGACCGGCAGTGCCGAACTTAAGGGCAACGGCAAAACGATCCTGAATGGCAGCGTCATCGTTCTGAATCGATTCCAGCTCCGGCTTCAGGTCGGGGTCATCCAGGTTGGCAGCAAGCCAACGGCTGTACATTTCTTTATACATTTTGGACACCATCACTTTCTTACCCTGTAAAAGTTTTGGGTAAATTTACTTGTTCAAATTAAATATATCAATTTTAGTTTGCGTTGTCAATCAAAAAAAGCTGGCATTCCGGCTTTTTGCCGGGGCTTTGCCTGTTTTTTACCCTACAGCGTCAAGGCAGATTTTGGGCACAAAAAATATGCTTGCCGCCGCGGGCGGAACAGGATATACTGAAAATAATCAAAGTACGCAATTTGTTGAAAAAAAGGAGTTGGCTGCGCCATGTATGCACACGTTGTCAGCCTGGGGGTAACGGGGCTGGATGGCTACTCCGTTACCGTGGAAACCCACATCAGCGGCGGTCTGCCCAAATTTGCCATGGTGGGCCTGCCGGATTCCGCCGTGAAGGAAAGCAGTGAGCGGGTGCGCAGCGCCATCAAAAACCTGAACTGCCCCTGGCCCGCCAGCCATGTTACCGTCAACCTGGCCCCCGCCGATGTGCGCAAGACCGGCAGTTTGTATGACCTGCCGGTGTTCATCGGCATTTTGGCGGCGCAGCAGTACATCCCACAGCCAGAGCCGCACCAGGCATTTTTGGGTGAGCTTGGGCTGGATGGCACACTGCGCCCCATTGCCGGTGCCCTGCCCATGGCCCTTGCCGCCCAAAAGGCGGGCGTGACCGAGCTGTTTGTTCCTGCCGAAAACGCCGCCGAAGCCGCCGTGGCCGAGCAGCTGACAGTTTACCCCGCCCGCAGCGCTGCGGATGTGATCCGCCACCTGGCGGGGCAGGCAAAGCTCAGCCCCGCCAGCCGCACAGGATACGATGCCGCCGGGCAGTGGCTTGGCCCCGATTTTGCGGATGTGCGCGGCCAGGCGGAGGCCCGCCGCGCGCTGGAAGTTGCCGCTGCGGGTGGGCACAACCTGTTGATGGTGGGCCCGCCGGGCACCGGCAAAAGTATGCTGACCAAGCGCCTGCCGGGCATCCTGCCGCCGCTCAGCTATGAGGAAGCGCTGGAAACCACCGCGATTTATTCCGTTGCCGGGCTGGTGCAGGCCGGGACCGGATTATTGCAGCAGCGACCGTTCCGCAGCCCCCACCACAGTGTCAGCGCCGCAGCCATTGCGGGCGGCGGCACAGTGCCCCGCCCCGGCGAGGTCAGCCTGGCCCACAACGGCGTACTGTTTTTGGACGAGCTGCCGGAGTTCAGCCGCGAAGCGCTGGAGGTGCTGCGCCAGCCAATCGAGGACGGGTGCATCTCCGTGAGCCGGGTACACGGCACCGCCACCTACCCCTGCCGTTTTATGCTGGTTGCCGCCATGAACCCCTGCAAGTGCGGGTATTATGGTTCCGGCGTGCGGGAATGCAGCTGCACGCCCAGTGCGATTGAGCGCTACCGGCAGCGGATTTCCGGCCCGCTGCTGGACCGCATTGACCTGCATGTGGAGGCCCGCCCCGTGGAGTACGACGCCCTTGCCGCAAAAACCGGCGGCGAGCCGAGCGCTGACATCCGCACGCGGGTGGCCGCGGTACGCGCCATGCAGGCCCAGCGCTACCAAGGCCTTGGCTTTACCTGCAACGCCCAGCTGCCCAGCGGTATGCTGCGCCGCTACTGCCCGCTTGCCCCCGCCGCCGAAAAGCTGCTGCGCGGTGCGTTTGAACGCATGGGCTACAGTGCCCGCGCCTATGACCGCATCCTGCGCGTGGCCCGCACCATTGCCGACATGAACGGCGTGGAACAGATCGGCGCCGCAGAGCTGATGGAAGCGCTGCAATACCGGAGAATGGACAGGGCGGTAGGCAAATGAATATTTGCCAAATGAATAAGTAATAAAGAATAATTAAAAATGCAGGTGGACCGCGTTGCTGGCACAACGCTCAAAAATATTAGAGTTCTGTCAAATATAGAGCACTAATATTTCTGAGCCGTGCGCAGCACTGCGGTCCACCTGCATTATTCTTTATTCTTTTTTCATTATTCTTTCTATTTCACCCGTTCCTTTTCGGAACGGGCGAAATAGAACATCCACTGCTGCAAAATTCCGGCGTTGCCATAGGCTGGGAATGGGTTCTGCCCGGCGTAATGCTGGTCGATCACACGCTGGATCCACACATCCACGGGGGCACACTCCATGCGGCCATAGGCAAACAGGGCTACGCAGTTGGCCACCTTGATGCCCACGCCGTGCTGCTGCATCAAAGCTTCCAGCAGCCGGGCATCGGGCAGGGTTTCCAGCGCGGCAAGGTCCAGCGCTCCCGCTGCAACTGCCTGGGCGGCAGCCAGAACATACGGGGCGCGGTAGCCCAGCGCGCAGTCCCGCAATGCCTGCTCCCCTGCCGCGGCGAGTGCCTGCGCCGTTGGGAACGCATACAGCACATTCCCGCCCGGCTGCAGTAGCGGCGCACCGTACCGGGTACACAGCGTTTCCACGCAAGCCTGAATGGCCGGGATATTTTTGCGCTGGCTGATGATAAAGGTAACCAGCATCTCCCAGGCGTCCTGGCGTAGAATGCGGATGCCCGCCCCGGCCCGGGCCGCTGCGCAAAGGTAGGCATCCTGTTTGGGCACCGCGGCGCGGATGGCCGCATAATTGCGGTTCAAATCAAAATAGCGGTGCCAGAAGCCCTGCCATTCTTCCGGGGTACAGCTAGCTGTATACGTATCACCGCTGCCGGGCTGCAGGTACAAAAGCTTATCCCCGGCCAAAAACCGCCAGCCCTGCGGCGTTTGCGCAATGCGGAACGCCTGGCCGCTGGCGGCTATTTTTTGCAGATCGAAATCATCCGGTATCGTTACGGTCATGGCTCGCGCAGCACCTCCAGCATGCGGCGGGCGCTGCCTTCCCACGAGTATTTTTGCAGTACGGCGGCGGCATCCCGGCCGGGGGTTACATGGTCCACACTGCCGTGGTTGGTGGAAAGGTCAATGTAATCAGCGTGGGAGCCGTAAATTTCCCGCATGCAGGGGGTATTGCTCACCATCACGCGTGGAGCACCGCAGGCAATGGCTTCCAGCGGGGGGATGCCGAACCCCTCATACAGCGTGGGGAACAAAAACGCCTTGCAGTTTTCCATCAGGCTTTTGGCTTCGCCGTCCGTCACATAGCCAAGGTACATCACGTTATTCAGGTGGTCCAACCCCAGGGCAGCGGCCTCTTTGGCAAGACTGCCGCCGCCCGCAATTGCAAACATAACCTGGGGTTTGCTCTGCGCAGCGCGCAGCACCCAGGGAAAGTTCTTATTTTTAAGTAGGTTGGACATTGAGAAATAATACTCGCCCTTTTTCAGCTGCGGCCACTTGCTGTACTCACCAAACAGCATGGGGTCAGGGCGCACGCGCTGCATATGCTGCCAGGCGTTATACACCACGGTGATCTTTTCGGGGTTCACATGGTAATATTTCACGATCTCGCTTTTGGAAAATTCCGAGACCGTCACGATTTTTCTGGCCTTTTTGGCAATGGCCGCATACTGCATGCAGTGCCAGACAGCGCTGGTGCGGCCGCGCAGGTCGGTATAAAAATCCGGGCGTGCTTTATAGCACACATCATGCACCACGGCAATGCCCTCGTTCCCACGGTGGAACATGGGAATAACATTGCACATGCCCAGCCAGCAGCGCCCGCTTTGTGCCAGATATCGGCCATACACCCGCTGCCAGCCCAAAATGCCGCTGGACTGCGGCAGGGTGACCACCTTGATATTGCGGTATTCGGGAACGATACAATCCGGCGGAACCGCCACTTCCAGCTCGCCGGGTTCCAGCATGGGGTCCATGGCAGCGAGTATTTCCCGCGCATAGCGCTGGATGCCGGAAAGCTGCTGCACAAAAAACGAACCGTCTACTGTATACTTAGGCATTTTCATTCTCCTTATAAACGGCACCGCGTTACTGCGTCAGGATGCCGTATTGGTATTTGCACTGCAAAATGCGCTGCACGCTTTCGTCCAGTCTCTGCTGGGGGATGGTACCATCCTGCACAGCTTCCAGCACGGCGGTATAGGCATCGGCAAGGCCGTTGGGCATCAGCAGCAGGTCTGCACCGGCCTGCAGCGCCTTGACCGCCGCCTGACCGGGGGTATACACATCGGTGATGGCCTGCATCGCCAGCGAATCCGTCACGATCAAGCCCTGATAGCCCAACTCCCCGCGCAAAAGATCGGTCAGCATGACGCTGGAAAGAGAGGCCGGGGTATCGTCCCCTGTTACCTGCGGCACGGTAATGTGGGCCGCCATAATCAGCGGAGCATTGTTCACATTTTGGGCAAAGGGCACCAGCTCACAGCCGCGCAGGTCATCCAGCGTTTTGTTCAGCGTTACGGTGCCAACGTGGGTATCCTCGCTGGTATCGCCATGGCCGGGGAAATGCTTGAGGGTGCAGGCAATGCCCGCATCGGCAAACCCGGCGCACGCCCCGCCCACAAGGTCGGCGGCGGTCTGCGGTTCACTGCTGAACGCGCGGGTACCGATGACCGGGTTATCGGGGTTGGTGTTCACATCGGCCACAGGGGCAAAATCCAGGTTAAAGCCGTATTCTTTTAAGTAGCCGCCAATGGTGCGGCCCATGGCACGGGCATCTTCCGGATTACCGGATGTTCCCACCGCCGCAGCGCTTTCGTATTGGGGCAGGTCAAACGCGGCATTGTTGGCAAGGCGCGCCACCAGGCCGCCCTCCTCATCAATGGCAGTAAAGAGCGGCGTATCGCTCGCCTGCTGCAAATCGTCCAGGAATTGGGTGATCTGCTGCGGGCTTTCCAGATTTTTGCCAAAGATCACCACGCCGCCCACCGGGTACTCCGCCAAAGTCTGGCGCATGGCATCCGTCAGTTCGGTCACGCCGTCCGCCTTGGCATCGTTGATCTGGTCCTGCGTTTGGCTCAAGTCCAGGGAATCGGGTCGAACAAGAAAGAGCTGCCCCACCTTTTGTTCCAGCGTCATCTCCTCCAGCAGCTGCTGCACGAGGTCCGGCTCCGGGGTGGGCTGTTCCGTGGGTGCTGCCTGCGTGGTTTGGGCTTGCTGTGTTGGTGCTTCGGTCGGCTGGGCCGCCTTATTGGGGAGTACATCTTTTGGGGCAGCAGAACAGGCGCACAAGACTGCCGCCAAAACGGTTGACACAAATGCCGCGAATCTTTTTTTCATGCTTACCGCCCCCTGCTGTTTGTCTAAGGCAACACCGCACAATTCCCGCCTTACGGCTTAAGCACCGCTCCGGCGGC
>ERZ773134.3420-NODE-3420-length-10055-cov-3.046800_pt1 | contig 10055 bp, 4 predicted proteins | sample MGYA00580856_ERZ773134 | MGnify/ENA primary metagenome ERZ773134 (study PRJEB29015, sample SAMEA2737823) | human gut metagenome | biome: human gut; feature: human-associated habitat; material: faeces | place: China | collected 2012 ... | reverse complement strand
TGGTTTACAGCATTCAGAGCCTCGGTATTCATTCCCAACTCAAAGGCTGCTTCTGCATAATTCAACAAGATTTCACCATAACGGAAAACAATAAAATCAACTTTAGTTTTTCCTGCATCTACCGGTACTAAATCATCATCCAGATATTTCTTGACATTGAATCCGGTAATTGCACCTCCGGCATATCCAGCCGCAGAATACGAACGTCCCTGAGCCGGTTTTCCCTGATAAAAACCAGAAGTGACTTTAGATCCGTTTTCAGTAATAATACCACCCCAATTTTCTACAGCTTCTCCTTTCCAGATAGTTCCTTCGTAATAGATAGAGGCAAAAAAACGAGGATCTTTATTCTTAAAAAACTCTGTCAGATCCCATGGCTGACTCAGAGCCAAAGTTTTATCAAAAGTACCCGGAGTCCCATCTACATTCTCAAAAGACTCTACCATCTCCAGGTAAACAGCAGTATTACTTCCACCCCATCCCGGACAAAACTGGAACGGAGACATGAACAAATCATAATTACTACCGACCTGCTCACCCGTCAATTGTTTAGAGAATATCACCTCTACATTGTTCTCATCCAGGAACAATTTCCTGAAATTCTCAGCTTTATCATTTGGATTCTGATTATATAATGCAAAAGATTTAGAATCGATAATTTCTTTAGAAGCATCATAAGATGCTTTCCAGAAACGTTCTGCTTCATTTGCCGGAATTCCGACCAAACCGTTAATTTGAACTTTTCCCCAGGTAGCTATACTGGCCGCATACATTGCCGCTCGACTTTTCAAAGCTAATGCAGCATATTTTGTAGGATACCCCACTTCATCACTACCATAACTTTCTGGTAAATCTTTTGCGATCTCATCCATCTCATCAATAATGAAATCGTAAACATCAATCTCCTTATCCCTTGAAACCAACAGTTCTTCCATTGGAGCATCTATCGACTGAGCCTTAGTTATTATAGGTATTCCACCATATCTCTTCACCATAAAGAAGTATGTGATTGCCCTGGCATAACGAATTTTCCCAGCCAAGACCTTCTTTTCTGACTCAGATACAGCTGCTGACGTTTCTATTTTCTCAAGAAACTCATTTGTTTTACGAATGGTGGAGTAACGCCATTGTTCAAGCAAACCGCCATCCTTATTCAGAAAACCCCCTTTCCAGGTAGAATACAAAGGATGCCAGTCACGTCCTTGCCGTCCTTCGTCTGATAATCCGGAAGTTGGGTCTACTTCTTCATAACCATAACCATCACGGATCAAGAAATCCAATTCGCTGTAGACTCCGTTGATATATGAATTTATTAATGCTTTATCGTTCCATACAGCTTCCTCCGATATAATATCCAAAGGTGCCTTATCCATTATATCACAAGAGAAACTACCACAAAAAAGTAATAAGTATATAAAATATTTTGTTTTCATAACCGTACTATTTAAAAACTAACATTCAATCCTAAAGATACAGACTTGGTAACCGGATACGACCAACCTCTGGTTGCATCAGGGGTTTCCGGATCTAATCCATATTTACGTAATGGATTTATTGCAAACAAGTTCGTACCAACCACAAATAAACGCAGATTCTCCATTCTCAGCTTCTGAACCAGGCTTTTATTAAAAGTATATCCCAGAGTTACATTTTTCAAACGTAAATAGGATGCATTTTTATACCAATAGTCAGAATTCCAATTATTAGTTGTTTGACCGATTTTTTGTCTTGGAATAATAGCATCACGATCATTGTTCTCCGGAGTCCAACGTTCATTCCAAATAACCTTAAAAGGAGTTCTTACACCATCAATATTAATGTTCCCGGATTGTAGCTGCACATAATAATCCGCTGCTCCTTGTGCAAACACGCTCAGATCAAATCCTTTATATTTCATATTGAGGTTTATACCATAAATAATATGAGGAGTTCCACCACTTCCGATATTACGTGCATCCCGCCAGTCAACTTCTCCATCATTATTTATATCGACAATCTTTATATCACCAGGACGAAGAGATGTATTTCCCATACCATCCATATCATACCCCAGATTATCAATTTCCTCCTGGCTGGTGAATAATCCGTCTGATTTATATGCATTATAAACATCAATCCATTGACCGGATTTTTTCTTTAAACGTATATCATCAGGGTCTGTATAATCGGGTTCATCATAATGAATCCATTTTGATCGCGACCAGGAAACATTACCACTGATATCATAAGAGAAATCGCCGAAATTACCTCTATGCCCAATAAGCACTTCAAATCCTCTTGTGCTTTGGCTGTTTATATTTTCACTAGGAAGAGTTGCTCCGAATGTATTAGGTAACGATACGACGCGGGTACCCAGCATATCATCCCGCTTTCTGTAAAAGACATCAATCTCCGAATACAGTTTACTGTTCAACACAGATAAATCTAATCCTACATTATATAATGTCATCGTTTCCCAGGAAATATTTGTATTGGCAATACCTGTAGTAGTTAATCCGGGAACTTCTTTTCCTCCAAGTACGTTATAACCCTCAAACTTATATCCGGTAAGATATTGAAATGCACCGACAGAGTCAAATCCAGTCTGGCTCACACCTGCACGCAGTTTCAGATTGTCGATCCAGGTTAAATTATTTTTTATAAATGTTTCCTCAGACATTCGCCAGCCAGCAGATATGCTTGGGAAAAATCCCCATCTTTTATTCTTTGGGAAATTCGGTGAACCATCATAACGGGCTGTGGCTTCCAATAAATATTTTCCTCGATAAGCATAATTTGCACGAGCAACAAAACTAGCTCTTCCGGAGACAGAAGCACTCCCATTGGCTTGCTGGTTTATAGTTCCACCAGCAAAAAGCTGATCAATGGCACTTGTTACATAATTCTCCCTATAAGCGGAGAAGTTTCCGTTATTATAATCTATTATTTCCACCAAAGCCAATCCGTTTATTGAATGATCTTTATTGAATACTCTATCATAATTCAAAGAAAATTGCCCTGTTATAGTTTGATTTTTATGAAACTCCTGTTTCAATGATGTAGGCATCGACTTACCATACAATGTAATCGTAATCCCAGATATCATTTTGTTTTGTCCAGTTCTTCCGATCATAAGACACCTGTTGATAGTTCAGTTTCAATTTTGCACTTAATCCGGGAACAGGACGAACTTTATAATTAACAGAAAATGCACCATTCAATGTATTTTTGTATGTTTTATCATACCCTCCCAAATCCTCATGTGTATTTATGATTGCATTAAACGGACCCGGACCTATATGAGGAACCTTTGTCGGATCTGGAAACGAAGCATGTGATGTTGGCGTACTATCAAAGAAATCCATCCAGAACCATTCCTCAGATGCTGGCCGGTTAGATTGACGTACATCATCCTTTATCGCAGACAGGTCGAGAGAAAATGTTAAATCCGAAGTCAGATTTACATCCAGATTTGAACGGACATTAAATCTCCTATAACCTGTATTATCCCCCTTAAACATTCCATCCTGACTGAGATACCCCAGGAATGTATAATACTTAACAACATCCGTACCTCCTCTGATCGTCAGGTTATACTGTTGCTGTAGTGCAGATTTTTTCATTATCTCATCATACCAGTTCGTACTTGGATATTGAGGATCATTCCCTGCAAAATATTTCGCTATATCTTCTTCTGAGAATTTTGTTTGATTTTCAGGAACGCCCGAATTAATCTGAGCTTCTCTGAAAAGAGTTGCATATTGTCCGGCATCAACAGGCTCAGGGAAATTTGTATAACTCTGGCTGGTCAATGTTCCGTTAAATGAAATATTCGGTTTACCGGACTGTCCACGTTTTGTTGTAACCAATATAACCCCGTTTCCGGCTCTGGCACCATAAATAGCAGCAGATGCATCTTTCAATATAGAAACTGACTCAATTTCGTTCGCATCTATATTATTAAAAGATTGTTCCACGCCATCGACAATAACAAGAGCACTTCCAAAAGAACGGATATTAATATCTGCTGCATCAAAACCGGGTTGCCCGCTTTTTTGTTTGGCTATCAGTCCTGGTAACCGCCCAACTAAAGCATTTGTAGTACTAGCTACCGGAGTTTTTACCAACTCTTCATTTTTCAAAGTAGCTACAGCTCCTGTCAGATTTAATTTTTTCTGGGTTCCATAACCGACAACAACAACTTCATCCAATGATTGTGAATCTTCAGTCATCCTGATCGTAAATAATTTCTGCCCATTCACTTGAATTTCCTGTGTATTAAAACCTATATAAGAGACCTGTAGTATAGACTTTCCGGAAACTTCCAAATAGAACTTTCCATCCAGATCGGTGATAGTTCCATTTGTCGTTCCCTTTTCCATCACATTTGCACCAATAACTCCTTCCCCCTGTTCGTCAATAACTTTTCCTGCTATTTTTACGACATCCTTCTGTTGGTCTATTGAAGCTAATGATAACACAACCTGACGATTTGCCTTCAAAACATATGAAACCGCAGCCTGTTGGGTAATCTGTTTCATTATATCTTTTATATCGCCATTCTTTATCTCAATAGAGATAACTTTATTCAAATCCGATAAATCATCATTGTAGAAAAAGCGATAATCGCTCACCTTTTCTATCTCTTTAATCACCTCACGTACCGGTTTATTCTTCATGATGAGAGTGATCTGGCTCATTGCTGTGAAGCTTGAAAAAACAAGCATCATACTACACAAAAAAGCCTGTATTAAAAACTGCTTGATGTTACTCATTTTTAAGTGTTTTTTTAATAGTAAATGGATTATAAATAGTAACTTTACAAGCTAAAATCGGGTATAAAACATTTCTACGCGGTCAACCCGCCAGTCGACTGTGTTATAAATATGATTTGTAAACTCCGATTTAAGCTAAAAAACTGTGTACAAGGGGCGACTTCCACCAGAAGTTGTCCCTTTCTTTTTTTTCTACTTCTCTATCTCATATGCAAATTCATTTAAAGTTAACAATACTCTATTAATTCACTCTATTGCCTTTCACTCAGAACGATTGTGTCTCCAAGTGATTCATACATTATCGGCGACGTCAGACTGATAATTTCAAATACATTATCCAGACTATTATTCTTGATTACGCCTGAAAAACGAAACTGTTTGATTTTCTCTGACTTAAACTCTATATGTACATTATAAAGTCTGTTTAACCGTATAGCAATATCATTCAATGTTTCACCTTTAAATGCCAACTCATTATCCCTCCACATGGAAGCATAAGCCACATTCTCCGGATTATCGACCTTTAAATCATCCTCTATCCGGTTGAAACAAACCTGCTGATCAGGAGATAATATCACAGAATGACTACCGGCAGTGGCCCGGATACTACCAGTAAATAATGTAGCAATCACATCCCTATCTTCCTTATATGCTTTTACATTAAAACTCGTACCTAATGCTTCAACTTCCATATCACCAGTTTTTACTATAAAACGATGATCTTTATCTTTTGCAACCTCAAAATAAGCCTCACCAGCCAAAGCTACAACGCGATCTTTCATTCCATAATTACTATTGTATGAAATCTGAGTGTGAGAATTCAACCAAACCTTCGTTCCATCCGGCAACATCACACTGGCACGCTGACCTTTCTCTGCCTCCACCTGGTATTCTTTCGCAACTGGTACAGATTGACGGGTATACAAATGAGAAGTAATACCGACTACCACACATAAAATAATGGCTGCCGCATACTGCCCCCAACGAATGAACCATCGTTTTTCGAATTTCCGCGTCTTCTTGATTGCAATAGATTCTGATCTTATCTTTGTTTTTAATTGATGAAACATACGAAGCTGCACGTCCTCCGATAATTCTTTATCAGAAGCTTCATGCCAATGCTGACGATAAAAAGTCAAAATATCCTCCTGCGCATCGACATCCCGAAACCACAACAACAATTGTTGTTCTTCTTCAGGTGAAGTTTCTCCCCGCATAAAACGGTCTAATAATAATATATTTGTGTTATCCATTGTCTCTCTTTTATTATTGTATATCCTAAAATTTGTCAGATCCCTTACAGGCAAAATAAAAAAAGGATGGTTTTAACATCCTTTAATCATCACTAGTATTAGTACCGCAAGATTACTTTCTTCTGAAAGTTTTTGTTTTATAAAGCGTAAAGCACGATAAATCTGGGTCTCAACCGTTTTTTCCGAAACTGATAAACGGTCTGCTATTTCCTTATTAGATAGATGTTGGCGCCGGCTCAGCAGAAAGATCTGTTTTCTGGACAGAGGTAACTGCTCAATCAAAGCATCAATATATTCCCGAAGAGATTCCGCGTCAATATTCTCTTCTGTCAATGAATCTGTTTCTCTTGCCCGTCCCTCAAATGTGAAAGTTAATTGTTCAGACTCCAAACGTTTTTCAGTTTCTTTGTATACCAAATTCCTGGCTATTGCAAAAAGATAAGCATCAAATCCCAGTTCTGGATCTATAGTTGCACGTTTTTCCCATATCTTCAAAAAAACGTTCTGAGTTAAGTCCTCAGCCAGAGATTTATCATATAGCAGGGAGTATATAAAATTAAATACCCAAGAGTTATATTTCCAATAAACAGCATCAAAGGCACTTTCATCCCCCTGCTTCAACCGAAATAAAACCTCTATATCTATAGCCGTTATTGCGTGTTTTTTCATTTCCCCTCCTATTGACTCTGACAAAGGTAATATTTTATCCGTAGTTCATAAAGGACTAAGTCACCTTTTGTCTAATTGAAAAATTATATGAAAGACGAACAATCAGAATTGATCATAAAATATCTGCAAGGACAGCTGGATACACAGGGCATGAATGATTTTTATGCCTGGGTGAGTGAGAGTGCCGTAAACAAAAAGGTATTCTTTGAAATCAAGGCTGTCTATGATGCCTGTTACTCTAATGGGATGCAGAATGATCCGAAAGAAAGCTGGGATCGTCTTCAGAAAAAAAGAAAGGAACTTTGTCCACGTAAGAAAAGCAGATGGCTGCAATTAGGTAACTATGCAGCAGTTTCTTTTATTACGGTATGCCTTACCTCTTTATTTCTGACTCTTAATAAGGATGAAGACCAAATAGCGACACGATATATCGGTGGAGACGGGTTGGATGCAGATGTTGTTGAATTACCGGACGGGACACATGTTTGTTTGGGATCGAAAACAGTATTTCATTATGAAAATGATTACGGCAGAAAACAGAGAACCGTTTATCTGGAAGGGGAAGCTTATTTTGAAGTCGCAAAAGATAAAGACAAGCCTTTTATTGTAAAGACTAAAGAACAGGATATAGAAGCCCTTGGAACGAAATTTAATGTTACGGCCTACGCTTCCGATTCACTACTCATCACAACTTTACTGGATGGAGCAGTTCGTTTGAAGACAGAGAACATTCTGCATCAAACCATACTGAAACCTAATCAGCAGTTTATTTACAACCGGAATACGCATGCTATCGATGTAAGAAATGTGGATGCCAAACAATTCACTTCCTGGACAACCGGCTATTATTATTTTCCGGAACAAAGCCTGGAAGCCATACTTTACCGGCTAAGTCATGTTTACGGAGTTCGATTTACCGTCAAGTCCGAAGCACTGAACAAACGAACTTTTACCGGAACTTTTTACCGGGGACAAAGTATAAAAGATATCATGGAAATTGTCAATCTTTCTATTCCAATCAAATACAAGATTGACGACCGTCATATAACCGTTTCTGAAATATAAATAATAGCTAATCTTAAAAATGTATTAATATGAGCGAGTAAAGAGGTAAAAAGAAAAGAAGAGAAAATCTTGCCGGATTCTCTCTTCTAAAACGTGTGATTCAATTAAACTCCCATTGCCGTGGGATTATGTTTAATCTTAAAACATTCAAAAGTATGAATAATCAACGTATAGTTGTTTCTGTAAATCTGAAAAGAACTATAAAAATTATGAAATTAACCGTCTTAATGCTAACCGTTTGCTTGTCGCAAATGGTCGCCGCAACTTATGCGCAAACAACAAAACTAAATGTTTCCGCCAAAGAGGAGACATTAGAAAATGTGTTGAAACAAATAGAAAAACAATCAGAGTTCTTGTTTTTCTATAATCTGGAAGAGGTCAATAAAAACGAAAAGATCTCGATCAGAAAAAAGAATGCCAATATCCAGGACGTTTTGGATGCCATTGCCACCAAAACAGGCTTGAGATATACGATCAAAGACCGTCACATTGTGCTGACTACAGAACATGTTTCAAATGCTGCCATTTCACAACAATCACAGAAGGTAACAGGTGTTGTCAGTGATCTTATGGGACCGGTTGCCGGAGCCAACGTGATTCAAAAAGGAACAACAAATGGTACGACTACCGATCTTGACGGTCAATTCTCTATCGAGGTGCCTGCCAATGCAACATTGCTGATTTCTTTTATTGGCTATATTCCACAGGATATTGCCGTAAAAGGACAGAGTGTTATTAATGTAACATTGAAAGAAGATTCACAGGCGCTGGAAGAAGTTGTCGTTGTCGGTTACGGTACGATGAAGAAAAAAGACCTGACAGGCGCTGTTGCTTCTGTTAAAATGGACGATGCCCCCGTCGGTACGGTTTCAACCATCAGTCATGCGCTGGCTGGTAAGGCTGCCGGTTTGCAGGTAAGTACGATCAGTGCACAGCCGGGAGGTCAGTCTACTTTCCGTATCCGCGGTGCTGCTTCTTCAGACAAAGCAGGGAATGATCCGCTGATCATTATTGATGGTTTTCCAGTGAGCGATCCGGGATCGTTGGACAGCGGAAACCAATATAAGGATGGAAATAAGGATAATATCCTGTCTTCAATTAACCCGAACGATATAGAATCTATCGAAGTACTGAAGGATGCAAGTTCTACTGCTATCTATGGTGCACGTGCCGGTAACGGTGTGATTATCGTAACGACGAAACGAGGTAAAAGCGGTGCGGCAAAAGTACAGTATTCCGGTTCTGCATCTGTTCAAGATATTTCAAAGTCTTATGAAATGTTGGATGCTCCAGGCTTTATGCAAGCGACAAACGATTACAGAAAAGAGCTTTGGCTGCGTACGAATGGTGTGGGCATTTATGGTGGTAAATCCGAATCAGAAGTGTCTTCACCTTTTGTTCCGGATTATACTGCTGAACAAATTGCCAATCCTGCACATAACACAAATTGGTTTGACGAAATCTCCCGATTGGGATTTCAAACTTCACATAATTTATCCATTACCGGCGGTAATGAGAATACGAAGTATCTGGTTTCCGGTAACTATTTCAAACAAGACGGTGTAATTAAAAATAATGCTATGGAGCGTTATTCTGCACGTGTAAATCTGGATCAGAAACTGAGTAAATATGTAAAGATGGGAGTAAACCTGAATGTATCCCGTAACCAATATGATAATATTCCTCTGGGAAATGGGCAGAATGAAAATGCAGGTATCCTGGTTTCGGCCGCTCAGTTTAATCCAACATTGCCTGTACGCGATGAAAACGGTGAATACTCAATGAATCAGGACGCCTCTTTCCTTCCCAACCCAGTTTCTTTATTGGATATTACAGATAAGACAACTAAAGAAAGATTACTAGGTACGGTCTTCTTTGAAGTTCGTCCGATTCAGGATTTATTGTTGAAAGCTAATTTCGGTATCGACCGTAACTATCAGAAACGTAAACAATACATGCCTACAACAACGTTGTACGGAGCAAGAGAAAATGGTTCAGGTTATATAGCACAGGCTGACAACTCAGACTATCTGATGGAATTAACAGCTAACTATACTAAACAATTTGGTGATCATAATTTAAATGCATTGGTTGGTCATTCTTACCAGTTGTTTGATTATGAATTTCTGTCAGGAAAGAGCAATGACTTCATTACCGATGGTTTCTTATATAATAACCTGGGAGCAGGCAATGCAAAACGTCCGACTGTAGGTTCAAGTGCAACAAAATCACGCATGGCCTCATTTTTTGGTCGCGTGAACTATTCATTCAAAGATCGTTATTTATTGACTGCCACTCTTCGTGCCGATGGTTC
>ERZ773134.3417-NODE-3417-length-10063-cov-5.435751_pt1 | contig 10063 bp, 6 predicted proteins | sample MGYA00580856_ERZ773134 | MGnify/ENA primary metagenome ERZ773134 (study PRJEB29015, sample SAMEA2737823) | human gut metagenome | biome: human gut; feature: human-associated habitat; material: faeces | place: China | collected 2012 ... | reverse complement strand
GGTTTTATTCATCCATTTTCCTAAATCTACTACTAACATAACTTCTGTCTTTTTTTATAAATAACAGTAAAATATTCATTTGGTTTAGAAAAAAAGAGACTAGTATCCGATTTATCAAGAATCAAGACACCGGTCTCCACTGCTACTCTCTAAGCATATCATTTTTCGATGAGGGCTCCATCAGGGAATCACCATCACCCCTATTTCATTCATATTTACTTTAGCAACGGTAGCATCAGGTGTAGTGGCCTCCAGTTTAATGAAACGTGCCTGTACTTTCTGACTGAAAGCAACCATCTGTGGCAACGGATTATGCATAATATTGCTGAACTCTCCACTGGCAGGCACTTCTTTCCAGCTCTTACCATCCATGCTTACAAAGAATTGATAACGGAATGCCATCGTCGGCTTTGCCTCCGCTTTTGAAGGCGCGTACGTGAAACTGCTCAATGTTACCGTCTTCCCCAAATCAATCGTTAATGGAGAAGCAGCAACCTGTTTCCATCCGGAACGCGGCAAATTATTCCAGTCTTCTTTCGTTGTTTCTTCCTGCAAAGGTTCTGCATAATAAGCGGCAACCTGACTAACGTAAGCAGTCAACCGGCACTCGTCTATTCTCACCCGGAGCTTATTGGCATTAACTGCCGGAAAGCGCAACATACGTTTATATCCTATCGTCGTACCTTTTCCTACTTCTTTCCAGCCATTATCCGTCAAGGCTTCCACAGTAAAAGCCTCTACCCTCTGCCCTTTCGTTATATCTTCCTGCAACATGACCAGATTGATTTCCGATTTGGACTTCAAGGCATAGACAGCCTCACCGCCCGAAGTAGTGCTCCAGTATTTTCTTCCGTTTTTCACCCGGTTGTCAGCAAACGTTTGTTGCCGATAATCAGCAAACTCTTTCAACCGCTTGATATCAGCTTCATGAATCAGTCCCCTCCGGTCAGGTGGAATATTCAACAGGAGCACTGAATTATATCCTACCGACTGGAAATAAATATCTGATAAATGCTTCAAAGATTTCACTTTACCATCTTCCTCCGCATGATAGAACCATCCCGGACGGATAGATACGTCGACTTCCGAAGGATACCAGAATAATTCCGTAGCTTTCTCCAATATCTTACGACTTCCCAAATCCTCTGCTTTACTGAAAACACCCAAACGTTTGTTGTTCTCTTGTGAACGGGCATATATACCGGGAGTCAACACAGTTGCGTTCCATTCCGTTTCACGGCCTACTCCTTTCTCGTTTCCGACCCAGCGGACATCATCCCCCATAATTGCCATCACAGCTTTAGGTTGGAGGCGTTGGATGGTTTGGTAAAAAGCGTCCCAGTCATACACTTGCTTCTTTCCGTTCGGACCTTCTCCATTCGCCCCGTCGAACCAGACTTCATGTACTTCACCATAATTGGTGAGCAATTCCGTCAATTGCCGAATAAAAAAATCATTGTAACGGGGAGAGTCTCCATAACATTTCGCATTCCGGTCCCAGGGAGAAAGATATACTCCAAACTTCATATCATATTTGTCACAGGCAGCACGAAGTTCTTTCACTACATCGCCTTGTCCGTTTTTCCAGGGAGAAGAGGCCACGGAATGTTTGGTAGTAGCCGTTGGCCAAAGGCAGAAACCGTCGTGATGTTTTGCAGTCAGAAGCACCATTTTAAAGCCGGCTTCCTTGAGGGTACGTACCCATTGTTCAGCATCCAGTTCCGAAGGATTAAAGAGCGCGGGATCTTCTTTCCCGTCCCCCCATTCACGTCCGGTAAAGGTGTTGATACCAAAATGAAGGAAAGCTGTTAATTCCATTTGTTGCCAAGCGTATTGCTGTGGAGTAGGTACCAGACGCGCTGCCATATCAACCTTCTGTTCGATAGTTGCACTTTGAGGAAATTCAACATGCTTCACATAGTAATTTTCTTTTTTCTGCGCCTGCGCTCCACTCATGAGAGTAACAGACAATAAGAGAGAGGTTAGTAGTTTATTCATGGTCTATTAATTATTGCAATCGTACAAAGATAAAATAAAGGTGCAGATTTCACGATCCTCATGGAATATTTTCTTACGACATTCCATCCAATCAGTGTAACCCCCACCTTTATATATAATCTAAATAACCTATTGATTTAGTATCTATTTCACCGGATAAAGGGTAAATTCAAAACTCTGTTTCTTTAATGGAACCAAGTATTGCGGTAATACTCCGGGACCACAAGTAGCCGTTCCCACACCTGCCTGTTCGGCATCCAGATGTACTGTCAGCAATCCATCACGTTCCAGTTCGTTGATATGGCGGGCCTTCTCTAATAATACATCCGAGAAAGGAATGATACTAAACTGGAAAGCACGATCCGACTCAACAAAGATACCTTCGCCGGAAGTATCTGCCAACTTCACCCAACGTACATCGGTGCGGTTGCCTGTAGATTGCGGAGCAACATAATAGTGGAACATCCGTTCCGGTGTGGTCTGATATACACCGATTTTACCGGACTGATTGCGGTCAATATAGGTTTCATTATCTCCACGTCCCAAGTAAGAAACCTGATCGTAGGCGTTCGACACACGGAACGTCAATCCCAGGCGTGCCATTGATTTCACGATGGTCGTGTCGGGTTGGAAAGTTGTATGTACTTTCAGTGCACCGTTTCTATCCAGTGAATAAACAAAGTCAGCAATTCCTACCCTTTGCGTTTTTGCATTTAGAATTTCTACACGGGCAGTGGTCGAAGTCTTACTTTCCTTCAATGACACTACTTTCTGGGTCAGACAATCCAATCCCGCATCACACCACAAGCGTGCGCCGTTCTTATCCCGGTTGTCATTATCCGTTGCCGGGCGGTAAAGGCTCAATGTCAGCGGAGTAGCCAATAATTCTTTGCCGTTCAGGTTCAATGAAGTCAGCGCGCCTGTTTGCTTATCAACGGTGAAAGTCGTTTCACCTGCTTTTTGCGGACGGTAGCCTGTGTAGTTCTTATTACCGGCAAATACAAACTGGTCGTATGCCACCTCCCAATCCTTATCTATCATTGAAGAAGCTTCACGACGGGTCCAGCTGATATTCAAATAAGCCTCACGGACTGTATTCGGAAGTTTTACAGCACCCAAAGTAACATCAACAATAGCGTGCGGTGCACAATCAACCGTTTTTGTACCTTCCGCCAAAATCTTGCCATTATCTGCCGTCACATTCCAGTTCAGTACATACTCATTCAAGTTAGAGAAATCATACCAGTTCTTGACACGGATAGTCAGATTCTTCTGATTCGCCAGCGTTACTTTTATGTTCTGATATACTTTCTTTACTTCGAGCAAATGCGGGTGCGGTTCACGGTTGGCGCCCACCAAACCGTTACAGCAGAAGTTTCCGAAACTTGGAATTCCTTCCGGTCCGTAATCACCGCCATACGTCCAGTACCATTTACCATTCTTGTCTATTTCGCGGAATGACTGATCCACCCAGTCCCAAACGCAGCCACCTTGTGCCATCGGATTGTTTTCAAATACGTCCCAGTATTCTTTCAGTCCGCCGCAACTGTTGCCCATCGCATGAAGATATTCACAAAGAATGAAAGGGCGGTAGATGTCTTTCTCTTTTACGTATGCTTTGATATCGTCTACACTGCGGTACATACGACAGTAAATATCCGTATTATAGTTCAATTCGGCACGTTCATACTGTACAGGGCGAGTTTTCTCTACCGATTTCAGCCAGTCATAAGTACGTTCGAAGTTAATTCCGTTTCCTGCTTCATTTCCCAATGACCAGATAACGATAGCCGGGTGATTCTTAGAACGTTCATACATCCGGTGAGTGCGATCCATGTGTGCAGTCAGCCAGGTACTATCCTTGGCTAGGGAAGCAGGACCATATCCCATTCCGTGAGATTCGATGTTTGCCTCATCAATCATGTACAAACCGTAACGGTCGCAAAGTTGATACCAGTAAGGATGCGTAGGATAATGCGAGTTACGCACCATGTTGATGTTGTGCTGCTTCATCAGTTTGATGTCCAGTTCCATCAGCTCCTTGCTCACGGTACGTCCCAGTTGAGAATGCTCGTGTCGGTTGGTTCCCTTCACCAATACCGGAACGCCGTTGATGCAGAAACGTCCGTCTTTGATTTCCGAGGTACGGAAACCGACTTCACAACCAGTCAGTTCGGTTACCTTGCCTTGTTCATCCTTCAGTTCGAGTATTAATGTGTAAAGATGAGGATGCTCTGCACTCCAAGCCTTTACATCGGGAATATTCTTTTCATCAAACGTGATAAAATTGCTCAATCCGCGGGATTTTATCCGGATAGCATCCTGCAGGACAGCTTTACCATTGGCGTCTTTCAGGGTATAAGCAATAGAAGTAGCTCCAGATATAGCAGAATGTCCCTCTACGGTCACTTCAAGTCCGAAAATACCATCTTTGTATTTCTCTTTTTCTAAAGAGGCATTCAGTTTATAATCCGCAATGTACTGTTTGGGAGTACTGTAAAGATACACGTCACGTTCGATACCACTCAAACGCCACATATCCTGACATTCCAGATAATCCCAACAACCGCTCCAACTCATCCATTTCTTTTCCGATCTCCAGCTCCAGCTCCCGAATATTGGCCATGATTTCTGATGTTGGCGGATATTCCACCGGGGTGTATTCGATTTCTTTGTATTTGTTGATACTGAGATCATAATCATTTTCCACAATATCTTTTTTCGGTACCATAAATGACTGGTCTGTTCGTTTCCGTTCTGCTTCTTTATCAAGGTTTTTGAAACGTTCTATAATATCCGGAATGTCATTTTCTGTAACAGGAGTACGTTTATCGTCCAGACTGAATCCGTCTGCTTTCATATCGTAGAACCATACCTGATCAGTTCCGCCATGTTCTGTTTTTGTGAAAATGAGGATTGCTGTGGATACTCCTGCATAGGGTTTAAATACACCGGAAGGCATGGATATCACAGCTTCCAGTCTCTGATTTTCAACAATTTCTTTTCGAATGGATTTATGTGCCCGTGATGATCCGAAAAGTACACCATCTGGTACAATACAAGCGCATCTTCCTCCGATTTTCATAATCCTCAGGAACAAAGCAAGAAATAAAAGTTCCGTTTTCTTTGTCTTGCAAACTTTAAGAAGATCTCCGGAAACAGATTCTGCATCCAGGCTTCCTTTAAAAGGAGGATTTGCCAGCACAAGGGAATACTGATCTTTATCTGCATTCTGATCAGATAAGCTGTCCCGATACTCAATATAAGGATTTTCTATTCCGTGAGTCATCATATTCATGGCTCCAATACGAAGCATGGTACGGTCCATATCGTACCCATGGAACATATGATTCATGTAATGATCTTTTTTCTGCTTATCATAAAAAATTTCTTCTTTTCTTTTTTCTTTCAGATATTCTCCTGCTGCAACCAGAAATCCGGAGGTTCCACATGCCGGATCACAGATAATCTCATCGCTGGACGGATCCATCATCTCAACCATCATCCGGATAATATGTCTTGGTGTACGGAACTGTCCATTCCGTCCGGACTGAGCTATTTTTGAAAGAAGATATTCATATACATCTCCTCTGACATCTGCTGTCTGGATTTCATTCATAAGTTTATAAATTTCATCCAGAGAATCCACCACTTTGGATAAAAGGAGTGGTGTCGGAAGCTTAAATATCGCATCGTCCATATATTTGGAATATGCACTGTTTTTATTATTATGAAGATTTTTTATAAACGGAAATACCCATTCCTGCATGATCATATACATTCTGTCTGCCGGAAAATCATGGAATACGGACCATTTCAGCTGACTTCCGTCAATTGTTCTCTCACCTATTTTTACTTCTCCGGCAAAAATACTCTGAAATGGCAAGCCAAGCATTGCACTTTCTCTTGCACGCATATTATCGGAATCATCCAGATCATGAATAAACATCAGGTATGTAATCTGCTCGATTACTTCCAGTGGATTGACAAGTCCTCCTGCCGCAAATATATCCCATAAACCATCTATTTTATTTTTTAATTCACCAGTGATCATTTTTATCTCCCATCTATCGTTCATTATTCCAGGTATATTTCGTATACCTGCCGCCGCCGATTTTTAAAATTTTTTCTGCTGTCAGTAATTCTGCCAGTGTTCTCTGTATCGTTACCACACTGATATCCGGACATTTTTCTGCGATTTCCTTTTTTGTAATTGTTCCCAGAGTATTTTTTATAATCTCTTCTATTCGTTCCGGTTTTGATATATTCTGTGTCATCAGCAATTTTATTCTTGAAGAAAACTCTCTGTATGCTCCTACGATAACGCCAAGCATATATTTTACAAATGGTATATAATCATTCTTATTCTCATACCAGTTCTCAGAACTTTCCCTTAAACATTCATAGTATAATTCCTTCGAATTTTCTATCATTCTCTCGATACTGATATATTTTCCCACAATATAGCCGGATCTGTACAAAAGTAACAGTGTAAGTAAACGGCTCATTCTTCCATTGCCGTCATTAAACGGATGTATGCATAGGAAATCCAGAATAAACATTGGAATCAAAAGAAGTGGATCTATTTTTCCTGTTGCCATTGCCTCTTCAAATGCTCTGCACAGTTCTTCTATTGCTTCCGGTGTTTCCCATGCCGGTACTGGTTTAAACCGTATTTTTTTTATTCCCTGAGAATCTTCTTCCTCAATGACATTATCTGCAGTTTTATATTTCCCTCCAATATTGTAGCTTTCAAATTTATACAAATCTCTGTGAAGCTGTAAAATAATCGCAGACTTTGGCGGGATATGGTCATGGCTTTCATGAATTGTATTCAATACATCTCTGTATCCGGCAATTTCCTGTTCATTTCTTGTCCTTGGCCTTGTTTTGTCTCTTACCAATTCCCGCAATCTGATGTCTGATGTATAAATACCTTCTATTTTGTTGGAACTTTCCGTACTTTGAATTTTAGCGATTTCAACTAATTGTGTAAGAGTATCTGCTTTGGCCTCAATAAAAAGAGTTTGTTCTCCCTTAAATTCATGTATCTGTGTCAGATAAGATACAATTTCAGGAGTCAACAGATTTTTCCACTTTTCCTGATAATCAAACCGTCTCATATATTTTCCATCACCTTCTTTGTCACTCTTTTTTCGATTTTATTTACTTCAAGTATATAAATCAATTTTATCATTGTCAACTTCAATTTAATCATTTTATCAAGATTGATCAAATTAAAATTAAAATGTTAAAATTAAAAAGCCCGGCAATAAATGCTTCTGCACGGATCTTCAGCATTTACTGTCGGACTTTTATCCTTTTTATTCTTTTTTGAAATATATCACAATATCATATTGCAGAGCAAAAGATTATTCCGCATGGTCTTTCAGGTACTCTGCGCGTCCTTCTTCGTAGAGGTTATTTCCCTCACTGTCAATGATGACTACAAGCGGCATGTCTTCCACATAAAGCTTGCGGAGTGCTTCTGCTCCGAGATCTTCATAAGCAATAAGCTCTGCTTTTTTGATGCATTTTGCAAGAAGTGCTCCTGCACCGCCGATGGCTCCGAAATATACGCCATCATATTTTTTCATTGCATCTACGACTTCCGGAAGGCGGGCACCTTTTCCGATCATTCCTCTGGCGCCTACGGACATCATGGTCGGTGCATAGGCATCCATACGTCCGCTGGTTGTAGGACCTGCAGAGCCGATGACTGCGCCTGGTTTTGCAGGAGTTGGTCCTACATAGTAGATGGTTGCATCTGTAGGATCAAATGGAATTTTTTCCCCTTTTGCAAGGGCCTCACACATTCTCTTGTGTCCTGCATCACGTGATGTATAAATAGTACCTGTTAATAATACCTGATCACCTGCATGGAGAGTTCTTGCCAGCTCTCTTGTCAGAGGCAGTGTGATCTTTCTTCTTTCCATATTAAAGCACCTCCGTTTTATGACGTGTCACATGGCAGTTGATGTTAACTGCACATGGCATACCTGCGATATGAGTAGGCATAGTCTCAATGTTCAGACCGATAGCTGTTGTCTTTCCGCCAAAGCCCTGGGGACCGATGCCAAGCTTGTTGATCTTCTCCAGCATTTCTTTCTCAAGATCTGCATAGTAAGGATCCGGGTTCTCTGTATTCAGAGGACGCATCAGCGCTTTCTTTGCAAGAAGTGCACATTTGTCAAAAGTTCCTCCGATACCAACACCAACTACCATAGGCGGGCATGGGTTCGGACCTGCCGTTTCTACAACCTCAAGAATGAAATCCTTGATTCCCTGAAGGCCTGCAGATGGTTTGAACATACGGATCTGGCTCATGTTCTCGCTTCCGAAGCCTTTTGGTCCTACTGTTACTTTCACCTGATCTCCGGGAACGATCTCTGTATAGATCATAGCCGGTGTATTGTCACCTGTGTTTCCACGGCGTACCGGATCCTTGACAACGGATTTTCTCAGGTAACCTTTGTCGTATCCGCGGCGTACGCCTTCATTGACTGCATCATTTAAATTTCCGCCTGTAAAGTGGACATCCTGGCCAATTTCAAGGAATACGCATGCCATTCCGGTATCCTGACAGATCGGAACATTCTCACTGTCCGCAATATCAAAATTCTCGATAATGTTATCAAGGACACCTTTTGCGATCTCGCCGTCCTCGCAGGCGCGGCAGGTTTTGATAGCATCCTTCACATCTTCCGGGAGATGTTCATTGGCTTCGATACAGAGTTTTTCGATGACTTCTGTAAGTCTGCTTACTTCGATTTCTCTCATAATAGACCCCTTTCGCTTATCTCATATGTTTTCTACTATAATAGCACATTTTCAGCGTTCGTGACGAGCATATTCAGGCAAAAGCATAGGAGATACTTCTCCTGTGTCGATTCCTGCGTTTTTCAATTCCTCTTCATATTTTTTGATATGATCCAGGTTCATGGTGCCAAGCTCTACCTCTTTGCATTTGGCAGCTGCTTTTTTACCTGCATTTCGTCCGAATACAATTACATCAAGAAGAGAGTTGCCCATCAGTCGGTTTCTTCCGTGGATTCCGCCTGCTGCCTCTCCTGCAACCAGAAGGTTCGGGATTTCTTTTGTAAATCCGTCTCCGTTGATCTCAAGACCACCGTTCTGATAATGAAGGGTCGGATAGATCACGATCGGGACTTTTCTCATATCAATACCGTAGTTCATATACATACGGAACATGGCAGGGATCCTCTTTTCGATAGTTCCCTCACCTCCCAGGATCTCGATCATCGGAGTATCCAGCCATACACCCTTTCGTCCGCCTGGAACTTCAACGCCACGGCCTTCCTCACACTCTCGGATAACACCGGAAGCATTTACGTCACGGGTTTCCAGCGGATGAATATAAGCTTCTCCGTTTGCGTTTACAAGCTGTGCACCAACGGAACGAACCTTCTCTGTTACCAGGGCACCAAGGATCTGTGACGGATAGATCGCACCTGTTGGATGATACTGGATAGAATCCTGATAAAGAAGGGAAGCGCCTGCTCTGTATCCAAGCACAAGTCCGTCAGCAGTTGCTCCGTAGTGGTTGGATGTCGGGAATCCCTGGTAATGCATTCTTCCTGCACCACCGGTTGCAATTACAACTGTTTTTGCTCTTGCAACGGAATAGTCTCCGGTTTCCATGTTAAGAAGGACTGCGCCGGAAACCTGTCCTTTTTCATCCTTCAGAAGCTCTACGGCGGAGGTAAATTCCACTACCGGGATCTTAAGGTTTAAGACCTCATCACGGATAGTACGCATGATCTCTGATCCGGAATAATCCTTTGCAGCATGCATTCTCTTTCTGGAGGTACCGCCGCCATGTGTAGTGACCATTGTTCCGTCTTCTGCTTTATCAAACTCAACACCAAGGTCGTTAAGCCATTTGATCGCATCCGGGGCTTCCATTACCAGTCTCTTTACCAGTTCCGGTTTTGCAGCAAAATGTCCGCCGCCGAAGCAGTCCAGATAATGCTGTACAGGAGAATCGTTTTCTTTATCTGCTGCCTGGATTCCGCCCACTGCCATCATGGTGTTGGCATCACCA
>ERZ773134.3412-NODE-3412-length-10083-cov-3.008177_pt1 | contig 10083 bp, 7 predicted proteins | sample MGYA00580856_ERZ773134 | MGnify/ENA primary metagenome ERZ773134 (study PRJEB29015, sample SAMEA2737823) | human gut metagenome | biome: human gut; feature: human-associated habitat; material: faeces | place: China | collected 2012 ... | reverse complement strand
TTATTACGGCTGACCTTGCTTTTTCCTATGGGCATGACGTCTATGCATTTCCCGGGCGGGTAAACGATTATTATTCCAAAGGATGCAACGCGCTAATCCGGCAGAATAAGGCGGGTTTGATAACATCGGCTTCCGATTTGGTGTCGGCACTTTGTTGGGACGTGAATAAAACACCTTCGCCTGCCCCTGTCCAGGCTGAATTGTTTTTCGAAGAAGACGACCGTGCAGGAATAGTCATAAAACTTCTTCGCGAAAAGGGAGAAATACATATCGACCAACTGGCAACGGAACTGAATCTGCCTGTCCGTGAACTGTCTTCCCTGCTCTTTGAACTGGAAATGAACGGACGGATTAAGACGCTGCCGGGAAATATCTATAAACTTATGTAAAGGTGCCTGATAAAAGTATCAACGTGTTTTTATTGTCTCATAAATAACTACAGCAATGAAGATTAGTGCCGTTATTCCATTCAGTTGAAGCGGATTGAAAAGACGGCCGAACGGAATAATCAGGACCAGGGCGATAACGGCAATCACATGCGACCAGGCTATTAGCTGGCAGGTAATCCATTTGTAAACTCCGTTGCTTATCAGATAGATGATCGGACCGCCTATCATGGCAAAGATACCGCCTGTCGTCATTTCTCCCAGCGGATGATTGACAACCAGTTCGTCACCCACCGCACAGATAATCAGTGCCCCGACCAATACCACATGGATGGAATGGTATTTCAGGCCAAGCAGGCCGGGATTCGAAATCTTTTTTATTTTCCGGCTTCCGGCTTCGCTGCTGACATCAAAGTAAATCCACCACATCGCCAGGCTGTTAGTGAAGGATATGATTGCCGCATAGATAATGGTAGCGTCCCATACTTCTAAATCGCTTAGTGAGGCTCCCGTCATCATGATTGTCTCCCCGAAAGCAATGATAACGAACAACTGGCTTCTTTCGGCCAGGTGTTGCCCTTCAATAGTCCATTCTTTGCCGGAGATGGACCGTCCGAGTCCCGGCAGGTAAAAACCGAACATCGGAGACGTATAATCACACAGGACGGCAAACAACCATAATAAAATACGTGTATAGCCTTCGCAGAACGCTCCGGTTATCCAGAATACGGCAGAGATACAGAACCATCCCAATATGCGTTTGAAGTTGGGTGAAAGATGATGCTTCTTATCCAACAGAAAGACAATCACAACCGTCCTTCCTAACTGGATAGCCACATAACAGGCGGCGAAGACCAATCCCCGGCTCGTATAGGCTTCGGGAATAGCGGAAGCCATCACCAGCCCGATTAGCATAAGGATAAACAACAGTATGCGGATAGCACGTGTTTCCGGGTCAAACCAGTTTGTCACCCAGGTGGTGTGTTGCCAGGCCAGCCATACAGCGAACCACAGAATAATTTCCTGTACATATCCCTGCCAGTCCAGATGGTGAAGCAGGTAATGCGAAAGTTGTGTGACCGCAAATACATAAATCAGGTCGAACAATAGTTCCGAATAGGAAACGGAAGCCCTTTCCTGCTCTCTGCTTCTTAATAAATGATGGGAAGAATGCGACATACGCCAATGTTTTTATAGCTTGTATACTCCGATAACGTCCTTTGAATAAAAACAACGGCTCGGTTATTTTGTTTTAGAGATGTAGATAGTTTCTTTTGTGTAAACAGGAAGTATCTTTATCTTTGTCAAAAGCATTTATTATGGAATTGCGAACAGCGAATGTAGTCAGATATATTATGCCTCTCCGGGAGGGAGGTTCGTTGCCGGCTTTGGCAGAAGCCGACGATGAATATAAATATGTCGTAAAGTTCCGGGGAGCCGGTCATGGAACCAAGGCCCTGATAGCCGAATTGATTGGCGGTGAAATAGCGCGGGCATTGGGGTTCCGTGTGCCTGAACTGGTCTTTCTTAACCTCGATGAGGCCTTTGGTCGTACCGAAGGGGATGAGGAGATACAGGATTTATTGCAGGCAAGCCGTGGTTTGAACCTGGGATTGCATTTCCTGTCGGGTGCCCTGACATTTGACCCGGTAGTCAACAAGGTCGGAGAAAAACTCGCTTCACAAATAGTCTGGCTGGATGCCCTCCTGACGAATGTGGACCGTACGACCCGCAATACGAATATGCTGATGTGGCATAAGGAATTATGGCTGATTGACCATGGTGCGTCACTCTATTTCCATTATTCATGGTCGAACTGGCGCAAACATGCTTTAAGCCCGTTTATCCAGATTAAAGACCATGCCCTGTTGCCGGAAGCCGGTAAGTTGGAGGAAACGGATGCCGAATTTAAACGTATTCTTACTCCGGATAAAATCCGTGAAATTGTTTCTCTGGTTCCGGACGACTGGTTGCAGTGGAACGAAAGTCCCGGTACGCCGCAGGAAATAAGAGACGTTTATATTGAATTCCTGACAGAAAGGATTGCCCATTCCGAAACATTTATAAAAGAAGCGCAGCATGCAAGGAAAGCACTTATATGAATACGCCGTTATCCGTTTTGTTCCCCGGGTGGAACGGGAGGAGTTTATTAATGTGGGTCTTATCATGTTCTCTAAACGGGCCCGGTTTATAAAGGCGCGTTATCAGGTGGATGAAAAGAAGCTCTGCTTGTTCTCTTCCGAACTGGATATGGATTCGCTGTATGCCGGTCTGAAAGTATTCGATCACATCTGCTCCGGCACTGCCGACGGTGGCCCGATAGCCTCTATGGATATTCCCGAGCGTTTCCGTTGGCTGACGGCTGTGCGCAGTTCTTCCATCCAGACTTCGCGTCCGCATCCCGGCTTTTCGACTGACCTGGAGGTTACGTTTGAAAAGTTGTTTGCGGAGTTGGTTCTGTAAGTTTACAGGAATAAAAGAAGAATATATACTGTTATCAATCAAATTTTTATTGTTATTGAACCGATAAAATAAAATACACTCGTATTGCTTTTTTCTTTATCTTTGCACGCCACATGAGCCAAAAGTGAATAATGAACCCCAAGAATAAGAAGTATGCAATCGTTTTGTAAATGAATAAATCTAATTCTCTAATAATTGATAATTATAGATATGGCGAAACAGAAAAAAATACAACTACAAGATATTGCATCCGTGGCAGGAGTGAATATATCTACGGTTTCAATGGTTTTGAATGGGCGTGCACGGGAACGTAGGATCAGTGAAAAATTAGAAAAGAAAATCATAGAAGTTGCTACCCAGCTGAATTATAAACCGAATGTTTTGGCTCAGAGTTTGCGGTCTGGTAAAAGTTATATCCTGGGATTGATACTTCCTGACATGGCAAATTCGACATTTGCACGCTTGGGTAGATATATTGAGGAAGTGGCAACGCAGGAAGGATACAGGATTATGTCATGCAGTTCAGGGGAGGATGATAATAATCCGGAGAGTTTAATAAATTCATTGATTGATTATCAGGTGGATGGAATGATTATTGCCCCTACCACCCGTATGCAACCTTCTCTCTTTAAAATGATAGAAGATAGCAATACACCTTTAGTTATTGTGGATAGAAATCTTTCTGATGTTAATGCTCCGCAAGTGGTTGCGGATAATTTCTCTATAGGATATTCATCAGCAGAACATCTAATTAATCAGGGACTGAAGCGGATAGCTATCTTTATTTCACCAACAACTCTTTCACATATGGAAAGCCGTGTTTCTGGTTATAAAGCAGCTATGGAAAAATATAGATGTATTGTGGAAGATGAATTTATAGAAGTCATACCTTATGAGAATATTATTGAAGAGACTTATAAAGCTATAGATCGTATTTTGTCTTTGAAACCCGCTGTTGAGGGAGTTATTTTTATGAGTAATATGATCGGTCTTCCTGCTTTAGAGTATCTGTATCAGGTAAAAAATATATCTATACCTCACGACTTGAAACTAATAAGTATGGAGGCAGCACCTTATTTTTCATTAATGAACCCTTCTATTACAGCTGTCAATCTGAACATTAAGCAAATGGCAGAAAAAGCCATGGATGTGCTTTTGGCGCTTATCCGTGCTAAAGAACCTGTACATCCTTCTGCATATACTATACCTGTATCATTAACGATTCGTGAGTCAAGTGTAAAGTCTTAAATATGGTTAAATATAGATGCGTGCATATTATTTTTTTGATAAATGTTTCTTAGTTCCATTTTTTTATTTAGTTTTGCACAAACGATTTTGCATCCTAGGGGATTTGGACATTAATCACTTGTATTTGTCTTTGTGAAAAAGAAGTGAAATATTACACTTCTATTGATAAGAGTTTTGGTAATTAATATTTTTTTTCTCTATTTGCACAAACGATTTTGCAAAAGTTGTGAACCGATCTAAAAAGCCATATCATGGAAACGAAAAAAGAAAAAAGTAATCCGATCGATTTGTTTCTCGGAATAATATTTTGCTTGATAGTACTTCTTATTTTTACTCAGGTATTATTCAGATATCTTTTGAATAATTCTTTGAATTGGACAGAAGAATTGGCAAAGTATCTGTTTGTTTGGATGACATTCATAGGTTCTGCGAGTGCGTTTAAAGATCATATCCATATTGGAGTTGACTTTTTTGTCGAACTACTACCTTCAAAGTATAAGTATTATGCGAATTGGATTGATATATTCCTTATAACTGTATTTTCAGGTGTTGCAACTCTCATTGGTTATATGTGGACTGCTGATGTGTGGGGGACCTTGAGTCCGGCATTGGAGTTACCTATTTCCATTGTTTTATATGGCGCATTCCCTACTTCCTCGATCATTATCTGTGTTTTAGGTGCCAGACAGTTATTAACAAATAATGTGAACCAAAAACAAGAGGAGGATATATTATGATTGCCATGTTGATTGTTATGCTGATTTTGTTGATATCAGGTGTGAGAATTGCTTATGCATTAGCTATTAGTGTCTTGTTTTATTTGATTTGTTACTCTGATATGTCTGTAATGGTACTGGCTCAAAGGATTAGTGTCGGTGCTGATTCAATAGTTATGCTGGCACTTCCTTTTTTCTTGTTAGCCGGAGAATTAATGAATGCCTCGGGTATAACAGAACGTCTGATCCGTTTTGCTTTATCTCTGATTGGAAATGTGCGTGGAGGACTATCTTTTGTTGTTGTAATAACTAATATGATTATGGCAGCTGTTTCCGGAGCAGCTATTGCAAGTGGGGCTGCTGTTGGTTCTGTAATGATTCCAGCCATGCGTAAACAAGGGTACCCGGATAGCTTTTCCGGAGCCGTGAACGCTGTTTCTGCAACAATAGGCCCGATTATTCCACCGAGTGTCGGATTTATAATATTTGCCTCTGTCTCAAATGCTTCTGTCGGTAAATTGTTTATAGCAGGTATTTTACCTGGAATTTTGTTAGGAGGTATTCTGATCATAAATTGTTACATAATTGCGGTGCGAAATAAATTTCCTAAAGGGGAAAAATTATCAGTTACAGAAATTAGAGAAAGTTTTAAAGATGCATTCTGGTCTCTTCTTATGCCTGTAATAATTATCGGAGGTATCGTTTCTGGCGTTGTAACCGCAACAGAAGCTGGAGTAATAGCTATTATATACGGTCTTATTGTCGGATTGTTTATTCATAAGACATTGAAGCTAAAGGATCTTCTTTCTCTTTTTATCCGTTCAGCTAAAGCTACAGCCCGAATTATGATAATTATAGCTTGTGCATCCGCATTCGGATGGATTATATCTCGGGAAGTTGATCCGCAATTGATAGTAGATACTTTCTCGAACATTACGACAAACAAAAACTTGTTCTTACTTATCCTTATTGCTGTTTTTCTACTGTTGGGAACTGTAATGGAAGGAGGAAGTATCATGATAATCCTTACTCCTTTATTGCTTCCGGTAGTTAATAGTATGGGAATTGATATTATTCATTTTGGAGTTGTTTTCCAATTAGCGATAATGATAGGGCTTGTTACTCCTCCGGTCGGTATTTTATTGTTTGTCATTTCGGGGACGGGAAATATTCCTGTTCCACAAATACTGAAAAGTATTGTTCCTTTTTATATTTCGATGCTTATAGCATTACTTTTGTGTGTGTTCGTTCCTGATCTCTCTCTTGTTTTAGTTCGTCTTTTTGGAGGTTCAATCATTTGATTTTATTATTATGAAAAAACGATTACAATTTATTTGTTTATTCTTTATTTCCTTGTTTTGTGGCTGTTCCAATTCGAGTCAAAAGGATTTTGCGGAAATAAAATTAGGTTATGTCATGTCTGCAGGTGGTGCTTCACATGAAGGTGCTTTAGAGTTTGCCCGATTAGTAAAAGAACGAACTCAAGGAAAAATTCAGGTAAAGATTTATTCGAACGGACAATTAGGGAATGATAGGGAAATGATAGAAGGCCTTAGTTTAAGGTCTATCGATATGATTATTGTAGGTCCTTCTCTTATCGGGTGGTACGCTCCTGAATATGGAGTAATGGAAGTCCCTTTTTTATTCAGAGATTATGAACATTTGGATAATGTGTTATATGGAGATATCGGAAAAGAAATTGAAGAAACTATATCTTCAAAAAGAAAAATTCATTTTCTAGCGTACTATCGGCGAGGCCCGAGATATTTGACTACAACTAAACGGAAAGTTATTAAACCGGCAGATTTGAATGGTTTGAAATTACGTGTCCCGGAGTTACCAGTGTATATTGAATCTTGGATGTTATTCGGTGCAAATCCTACACCTATTGCCTATTCGGATATGTTTATGGCATTGAAACAGGGAATTGTCGATGGTCAGGAAAATCCATTGGAAACAATTTGTACCAGCCATCTTTATGAAACACAAAAATATGTGATGGAAACAAATCATTTACTGAGTTATTACATTGTAGCAGTTGGTGATCATTTTTATGAAAAGTTTGAACGGGAGCAGCAAGAAGTTGTTATACAAGCGATAAAAGAGTCTGCGGTCTATCAGAATGAACTGATGGAGGAATATGAAAATTCCTATAAAAAAATTCTAAATGAGCATCATGTCGAATTCATCCCTGTGGATAGGGAGGCATTTGAAAAGATCGCTTTAGAAAAAATAGCTCCTGCCTTATCCGAACGATTATCCCCTGGGATAATAAAAAGGATAACTGCTGTAAAATAGAAGATGTGCATCTTGTCTAAATATTAATCATTAATTAAATCAAAAAATCTATCGAAATGAAAAGCCTGAAAATTATTGGGTTTAGACGTTTTATTCTCTTTTTGATGACGTCGGTATTGTGCATGAATATTGCACTGGCCCAAAAGAAAGTTATTTCCGGAGTAGTGACCGGAACAGATAAGGAACCGATTCCTGGAGTAACGATTATAGAGAAAGGTACAACCAATGGTACTGTTTCTGATCTGGATGGAAAATATTCATTATCTGTAGAACCGTCAGCTATACTTGTTATTTCTTTTATTGGAATGGAAACTCAGGAGGTTCCGGTTGGAAATAGGACAATTCTCAGTACACAACTGAAAGAGTCAACGATAGGCTTGAATGAAGTGGTTGTGGTGGGTTATGGAACAATGATGAAGAAGGACTTAAGTAGTGCGATCTCTAAAGTGAGTGGAACTGTATTACATAACCAGCCGATGGCTTCAGCTGCCAGTTTAATGGTGGGGAAGAGTACAGGTGTACAGGTTACGACAAACAGTGGCGCTCCGGGATCGGATATAACAGTCAGGATTCGTGGTGCAAATTCATTTAATGGGAATAATCCTCTTTATGTAATTGATGGAGTTCCATCTGATAATATCTTGGGAATTAATCCGAATGATATTGAAAGTATGGAAGTCTTGAAAGATGCTTCCTCTTCAGCTATTTATGGTTCACGTGCAGCTAATGGAGTAATTTTAATTACAACGAAGAGGGGAATAAAAGGAAAGACAGATATCAGTTTTGATGCATATTATGGGTTACAGCGTGTGTATAAAAAAATGCCAATGATGAATGCCCAACAACAATGGGAATATGTATTAAAGGGGGTTGCTAATTATAACCGGTTGAATCCGAATTCACCTGTAGAGCCTAGAGAGCAAGGCTTAGCAGACTATAATGCAGGCTATGATACAAATTGGCAGGATGAGGTATTTCGTATTGCTCCTGTACAAAATTATAGTTTTAGTGCATCAGGAGGAAATGATAAGATGAGGTTCTCTTCTAATATAAGTTATTATAATCAGAAAGGAGTTGTTATTTCTAATGGATACGAACGATATACAGCAAGATTTAATATGGATTATGATCTTACCAGTTATCTGAGTGTAGGAACTTCTTTAAAAGGTAATTATTCTCATACAGATGAAATACCTAAAGGCGATTCACAGAGTTCCGTAATGGCGAACCTTTTAAGAAAGATGGCTTATGAACCAATCTATGAATCAGATGGCTCATATGCGAACAGAGAGCGACCAAATCTTATTGCTTCTGCAGAATTGTATCAGGGCGATAGTTATAGAACCGCAGGCATTGGTTCTGTTTATGCAAAGATAAAGATACTGGAGGGATTGGAGCTTACTACTACCTGGTCTGCAGATATAGGAATAGATACGGGTAATAGTTTTTTCCCTTCAACAATATTGGGTGGCGCTACACGTCCGTCTTCTGCCTATTCGAATAAATGGAATACATGGTTGAGTGAAAATATTTTATCTTATTCTTTTGATTATAAAAAACATAAGCTGAGTGCTATTTTAGGCTATAGTATGCAAGAAACCAGGAATTTTAATTTTAATGGTTCTGCAAGTGGTGGTCCTAGTGATCTGATCAGTACCATGAATGCTTCAACCAGTAAAGATAAAATATACAGTTATAAAACTGGTTGGGGAATTAATTCTGTTTTTGCCCGTGCGAACTATAGTTTTGCCAGTAAATATCTTGTTGGATTAAGTATTCGAAATGATGGTTCTTCTCGTTTTGGTTCTAATAACCGGTATGCATTATTCCCGGCAGGATCTATTGCTTGGCGCATGAATGAAGAGCATTTCATGAAGAATTTAACTATGATTGACGATTTGAAAATACGCGCAAGTATAGGACGCACTGGTAATCAGAATATCGGTAATTATGCAGCACAGGGTACGTACAATACCGGAGTCAATTATGCCGGTCAACCGGGAGTAATGGTAGGAGGTATACCTGCTGCTGATTTAACCTGGGAAAGTACGGATCAATATGATGCAGGTATTGATTTAAGCATGTTTAAAAATAGATTGACATTTTCAATGGACTATTATATTAAACGGACAAAAGGATTATTGTTTAGCATGCCTATTCCTGGCTATACTGGCTTCGGTAGTTATTTGACTAATTTAGGTAAGATTGAAAATAAAGGTGTTGAGTTCTCTTTGGCCGGAGATGTCATTCAGAATGAGGATTGGAACTGGTCAGCCGGATTTAATATTTCTTTCAATAAGAACAAAGTATTATCTCTTCCAAACCATACTCCGATTATATCTACAGCATCAACAGAGGTATTCTATACAACTAACGGTACATTTTATACCCAGGAAGGACATCCTATCGGTGAATTTTATGGACTGAAATGGGAAGGAGAAGTTTATCCGACAGATGAAATAGCTCAGGAACATGTGAGTTCTATTATGGGACAAAAACCTGTAGGTGGAACATTGAAATATGAAGATTACAATAAGGATGGAAAGATTGATTCAAACGATCGGCAAGTCATAGGCTCACCACATCCTAAATTTTTTGGTGGATTTAATACCAGTGTCTCTTATAAAAATTTTGACCTGGGAATGCAATTTAGTTTTATGTATGGTAATAAGATTTTTAATCAAATGCGTTTTCTGTCAAGTCGTGGATTCTGTTATGACGCGGCTCGGGTTGAACGTGTAAATGCCTGGAGTAAACCTGGTGATATAACAACTGAACATAAAGTTCTGACTTCAACCGACGCTCGTGATAATCAATTTTCTTCAAAATATGTTGAAAATGGAAGTTATTTGAGATTGAATAATTTGAGTATAGGTTATACATTACCCTCGAATATCTCTAACATTTTAAAACTTTCAAGTTTACGTGTTTATTTGAGTGCACAGAACTTATTTACTATTACTCAATATAAG
>ERZ773134.3411-NODE-3411-length-10087-cov-2.230263_pt1 | contig 10087 bp, 4 predicted proteins | sample MGYA00580856_ERZ773134 | MGnify/ENA primary metagenome ERZ773134 (study PRJEB29015, sample SAMEA2737823) | human gut metagenome | biome: human gut; feature: human-associated habitat; material: faeces | place: China | collected 2012 ... | reverse complement strand
CTCAATTGAGAGCTTATAGTGGAAAGAAATATATGGGATTTATTCGTACGGCAAGCGGAACTACGAATAATGACTGGGCGATAACCCCTCAGGTACATGTCGGTGTAAATAACGTCGTTCGATTTAAAGCCAAAGCAGCGGATGCTCCTATTGAAAAATTCAAGGTATGGATATCGACCACCGGAACAGAGGAAAGTGATTTCAAACCTTTGACACAGGGAAATTATGAGTCAGTTAAATGGGAACAATGGCTTACGATGGAGTATGATCTTTCGAAGTACGAAGGACAAGATGTTTATATTGCCATTCAATATATTACACAAGCTGGTTGGATGTTGATGGTTGATGATTTTTATGTAGGGCCGGCAAAGTTAAATCCTTCGTCTATAAAAGCTCGTCTTCCGAAAACACGTCGTGTTCGCAAAGCAGCGGAGAGTGATGCCCCTCAAAGTTATACGGTTTATTTAGATGAACAAGAGATCGGGTCGGTTAAAACGAACTCGTTTATCTTTGAGAATCTTTCGGCTGGAATACATACGCTGGGTGTTAAGTCGGTTTATAAAGTTTCCGAGTCGGATATAGCGACAACGACGTTAGAAGTTCCGGCGACTTCGGATTATGCCGATGTAAAAGTAAAAGTTTCTACGAACGGAGGTTCTTCCGAGGGAGTGGCTGTGAACTATCTTTCCGGTTCTTATCAGGTGACCGATACAATCAAATCGGGAATATCTCATTTTGCTTCTTTGAAAAAAGGGGAATATATGATTAGTATTAACGATGATCGCTTTTTGGCGGTAGATACGCTCATTGATATAGACAAGGATATGGAGATAAATTTGTCGTTGGTGGAAAAAATTACTGCTCCATATAATCTATCTGTTGATTTTTCTTATCGTGACACGGATAAGAAGACCGATGTCTTGTTTAGGTGGAATCAAGATTTGGGTTGGAGCGATAGTTTCGAAGAGTATGATGATTTTGCGACCCAATTCGGTGGCTGGGCCACTTTCGATAAAGATCGTCTGCGTCCTTACGGTATAACCATAAATAATACGCATATATCTATTCCCGGACTTGAACAAGGCGAATCCCCGGTAATGGTATTCAATCCTGAAAAAACGACCCCCCGGTGTGATAGCGATGCATTTTTAAATACGGTTTTCGGGAAAAAATACATCATGTTTTTTGGAGTCCAAAGCAACCTGTCGGACGACTGGCTCGTTTCTCCGAAACAGAAAATCAACAAGGGGTATGTGGCTCATTTTTACGTGCATGTTTATCCGAGTATGGCTACGGTTTATCCCGAAACCATTAAGGTGTTGGCTTCCACAGGAGTCCAGACCGATCTTTCTTCGTTTGTCGAACTATATAATTATACTTTTACCGAGAGCGGTTGGTATGAAGTAACAGTCGATTTGAAAGATTATGTGGATCAGGAGGTTTATTTAGCGGTTAATTATGTTTCTAATGACGGGTGGATGCTTAAAGTGGACAATTTTTATGTCGGTCCTTCGGACGATGCTCCGGCTCCCGAAGTTGGAAATGCTACCTATGATATATATTTGAATGGAGAGAAAAAAGCATCTGCGATAACTGATAATTCCTATACATTCGAAGCATTAGATGATGGTACATATACAGCTGGTGTAAAAGCAATATATGAATCCGGGGAGTCTGAGGTCGAAGAGTATGTGTTTACAACTCAGTATAGCGGGATTGAAAATGTAGTTGTTCCGACCGTAAAGGTATATAGCCGAGACCATGCTATTTGTCTGGAATCGATAGAAGGCGAAAACGTGTTGGCGGAGGTTTATGGCGTTTCTGGACAGCTTGTGGAATTAGTAGAATTTGAAAACAGTGCCCAGATTTCTGTTTCTGAGGGGCTTTACTTGGTACGGTTGACAACACCACAAGGGACAAGTACAGTTAAGGTATTGGTGAAATAATTACTGTCTATTCATAAAAAACGTCATGAGAATTATTCTCATGACGTTTTTTTATCTACAAGTTTAAATTTCTTTTTCCCTTTGTTAATAATTTATTTAATTTTGTACCTTTGTATATATGATATATCAACGTTAAAAAGTAAATTTATTCGCTTGATTAGGCTTTGAGCCGATATTGATTTTATGAATGGGAATTGCTAAAACTGCAATTGTATGGATAAGACGATTTATTTTATTTTGTTATTAACTATAATAATCAGTATGAGTTGTGAGTCGAGAAGTCATAAGGAAACGGTAGTCCTTATGGAAACGTCTTTGGGGAATATAAAAGTGAAACTTTATGATGATACACCTGCTCACCGTGATAATTTTATAAAGTTGGTCGAGGAAGGATATTATGACGGGACTTTGTTTCATCGAGTGATTAATGAGTTTATGATTCAAGGAGGCGATGGCACGTCCAAAAATGCTCCGGTAGGAAAAATGTTAGGTACGGGTGATCCGGGATATACTATTCCCGCAGAGTTCGTTTATCCGAAATATTTCCACAAAAAAGGAGCACTCTCAGCAGCCCGTACTAGCGATGAAGTGAATCCGGAAAGAGAATCTTCCGCTTCCCAATTCTATATCGTAACCGGAAAAGTTTATTCCGACAGCGAACTGGCCCAGATGGAAAAGCAGAAAGAAGGTCGCCTGAAACAGTCTATTTTCGCCCGTCTGCAAAAAGAGAATGCAGCGAAGATCAAAGCAGCTTACCAAAGTGGCGACAAAGCCGAACTGGCCATCATCCGCGATACCCTGGTCGGAAAAACAGAACTGGAAGCTGAAAAGCGCAAAGAGGAAGCCAAGCTGACTCCGGAACAGCGCGAAGCTTACAAAACAATCGGCGGTGTTCCTTTTCTGGATAACGAATATACGGTATACGGCGAAGTGGTAGAAGGACTGGACGTAGTGGACGCCATCCAGAACGTAAAGACCAACCGCCAGGACCGCCCGTTGGAAAATGTGGTTATCGAGTCTGTAGAAATAATTTAATACGATCCTTTTCCGGAAAATACACAACATCTTTCCGGAGAATATCCAATGTTTTTATATTTAGAGGTAGGTCTAAATCAATTTAGAGGTACGTGTAATTCAATTTAGACCTACCTCTAAATTAAATTAGACCTACCTCTTTCTGAAAACTCATCAGATACTTACCACTCTTTTGTGCTGATGAACCGACTAAAAGAATGCAATGATACAACTCTCTGCTTACAAAGAACATTATAAAGAAACAATCCGTCTGGGTGTCCCGATCATGCTGGGGCAGCTGGGCATTATTATTGTCGGTTTTGCCGACAACATCATGGTGGGACATCACAGCACAGCCGAACTGGCCGCCGCTTCTTTTGTCAATAACTTCTTTAACCTGGCTTTTATCTTCGGGATGGGTTTCTCATACGGCCTCACTCCTATTATCGGCGGCTTGCATGCCAACAAAGAATATCACAAAGCCGGAGAGACATTGAAGAACAGTCTTTTTATCAATTTCATCGTCGGGGTATTGTTAAGTACTTTGATGCTCCTGCTCCTGTTGAACATCGATATTTTAAAACAGCCGGAAGAGTTGATGCCATATATCGTTCCCTACTATATCTTACAGCTTTTCTCGGTGATATTCGCCATGCTGTTCAATTCGTTTAAGCAGTTCAGCGACGGTACGACCGATACGGTTACTCCGATGTGGATCATGCTCGGGGCAAACGTGTTGAATATTATAGGGAACTATTTTCTTATCTATGGAAAATGCGGCGTTCCGGAGATGGGACTGACCGGGGCAGGTATCTCCACACTTGTCAGTCGTATCCTTACATTTATCGTTTTCTGCGTTTTATTTGCCCGAAGGGAAAAATATAAAGAGTTCCTGACCGGATTCAAAAACGGAGTCGTAAACCGCCTGAACCTCTCCAACCTGATACGTTTAGGCTTTCCGGTGGGATTGTTAATGGGGGTTGAAACGGGTTCGTTCAGTCTGAGTGTTATTATGATGGGATGGATCGGGAGCACCGCACTGGCCGCCCATCAGGTGTTAGGTGTAATCACGACACTCGGATTCATGGTCTATTACGGGATAGCTGCCGCCGTTACAATTCGTGTAAGTGTATTCAAAGGATACAGTGACTGGCTGAATATCCGTCAGGCTTCTTTTGCCGGACTACATCTGATTATGGGAGTGGCTGTTCTGTTTGTCCTGTTCATCCTCGCCTTCCATAAAAACATGGGATATTTGTTTACTCCCGAACATGATGTGGTGGCAATGGTTTCCCTTCTGTCGTGGTCGGTTATCCTGTATCAGTTCGGGGACGGACTGCAAATACTGTTTGCCAATGCATTACGCGGCATAGCCGATGTGAAGTATATGGCTTACAGGGCTTTCTTCTGTCATTTCGGGCTGGCTTTGCCGATCGGATACATCTGCGGATTCATCCTTGACTGGGGAGCGATAGGTATCTTTCCTGTCAGCCTGACTACGCTAGGAATATTACTTTGGAGAAGGTTCAATAAATTGTATTATCTTTACGCCTTCACCAAATCAGGTTCCTGATTTCACTATGCAAATACGGATAAATAGCTAGAAATACAACTTATAACTGATGTTGGGGATCAAACCGGTTCCCTTTTCTCTTTTGATCTTGTTAGTTTTCTCGTTATACTCATAATAATGCATACCGGTACACATTCCGACATTGAGCATTTTCAACGAGAATTCATGAGATAACTTTCGTTTGTTTATTCTGTAATTGAGCGATACATCCCCGTTCAGTACCGGACTGAATTTCCTGCTGAAAGCTTTCGTTTCGTCAAACAGGACATCCTGCTCTTCATTCGATCTTTCTTCGTCAACAGGCGTATAACGGTCGCCGCCATGAAAGAACAGGCGAACGTTTATATTAAACATATTCTGTTTCTGTTTACCTACCATCCACTCTTTTCCGGCAAGCACATTCAACAGGAAACCTCTGTCCATCCTTGTATTCCGCCAGATATTATCGCCTCCTTTATATTTTGATTTGAAAAGAGAACCGGTCAGCATGTAGTAAAATCCGTTTGTCATGTATTGTTCCAGCGTTACATCGACGCCGTAGTTCTTACCCGAACCGTTATTTGTCAAAACTCTATCCAGGTAGAAATCCTGAAGATTAATCAGGGAGAAAGAGGTATGATCCTCGACAGGAATGTTATATAGATATTGATAATAAGGTTCTATCTTCACATGCAGATTCGGTTTGACAGTCCAGTCGTAGCTGAGTCCGGCATGATGCGCATACGAGAAGTCCAGATATTTGTTGGAGGCAGATTGCCCTTCGACGTTCCGTTCTACAAAATAGTAATCAAGCCTTTCTCTACGGCTATGCAGGCCATAGGCTAGGGAGAAAGAATGCCGGGCAGCCGGTTTCCATTTCAGGGCGGCTCGCAGTTCCAAAGACCAGTTGTTATTGAGTGCAAAATAAGAAGAAGTAATTCCCAGGCTGACCGTTATACGGCGGTTTATGTCGATCACCGAACTGCTGAAAGCCGAAAGAACCATACTTTTACCCTTCCCTTTTGAAAGCTGCTCCATGGGCTTATTCAAACCAAAATTAGGACTGATCTTGTAATCGAGATCGTAATTCAACCCTGTAATTGTAATACCGGTTCTGTTGGTATGTGCACGGCTGAACTTCTTATTGATGTATGCGTTGAATAGGATATCCCATTTCCGGTTTTGAATATCTCCGACATGTACAGAGTTGCCGTCCGGGATTTGTTGATCGGCCAATATATGATCTTTGGAATAAGTGGCAGACAAGGAGGAACGCAGGTAAGTATTCCGGTCGAGGAAATAGGTATGAGTAATTCCCCCGACCAGTTTTTCGAGGTTGTTTCTAGCCGATTGCCGGTCGGCTTGTGTTTCCCAGTCAGAAGGATCTTCTGCATCCGCTTTATTCCGGTCTATTAATCCCAGTCCCCAGATAGAAAATGTTCCAGCTTTCGAAGTCGGGAAATGCAGCTTGAATGATACATCCTGATATTTCAGATTAGCACTGCCATTCGTTGCAAGTGAAGTCGTCGAGAAGCGATAGTTGAAGAGGTAAGAACTACCCTGCTTCTTATTGATCGGGCCTTCCGATGCCAGGTCGATACCCATTAATCCGACCTGAAAGGCATGTTCGTACTCCCGGTTATTCCCGTTACGCATATGCATATCGAAAACTCCCGAAAGAGCATTGTTATATTCAGCCGGAAAAGCTCCGTTATAAAAGTCGGAATTACCGATCACCTGCGTACTCAATGCCGAAAGAAAACCACCACCCAAACCGGAGAGATCAGCAAAATGGGTGGGATTGGGAATCTCGACACCCTCCAGTCGCCATTGCGTATATTGCGGAGAGTTGCCCCGGATGGCAACGGCATTTGTTCCTACTTCGCCGGCTACACCCGCAAAGGCGGAACTCAGACGAGCCGGGTCATCGAAGCCGTTGGCAAAACGGCTTGCCTCTTCCATACTTATCATGCGTCCTCCGGTGATAGCCATCGGATTAACCGTTTCAGACTTCTTCACTTCGGGATGCACGACGATCTCACTGAGAAGATGAATGTTTTCGTTCAACGATATATCCAATTGTATTTCTTTGGAGGAAGTTACAAGCACTTCATTGACTATATGGGTATTATACCCCATATAGGATATCTGTATGTCATAGCGTCCGACAGGCACTTCTTTCATATGGAAGCAGCCCAGACTATCGGTAACAGCCCCCAGGGAGAGTTTACCTAAAATACTTACTGTCGCATACTCGATCGGAGTATTGCTTTTGGAATCAGTGACGACTCCCCGTATCGACTGCACGAACCTGTTTGTTTCTTTTTGCCGGCCGGCATATTTTCCCGGAGATAAAATGATATGATACCCTTTTATCCGATAAGTGTATTGTCCGTCTTTCAATATTTCTGCCAGAGCCTGATCGACATCTGCCTCTTTGAGTGAGAGGCGGACCATTTTATTCAGGTCTAAAGCCGCTTGTTCATAAGCGATACTGTAACCTGTTTGTCGTTCGATAGCGGCGAGAGCTTCTTTGACGGATATGCTTTTGTTTTGTATAGAGATTGTTTTTCCTTTGTTCTGAGCGATGCTCACGAAAGAATGGAAAACAAGAGATAAGAAAACGATAATCCGGTAAAACCGTCTTGATTTGATCCGATCCATCAGGTTTTATTTGTATTGTTTACTTAATACGATAGTTGCACCTTGCTGTCGATAGGTAAAACCGACAACATCCTTCAACACATTGAGTATTTCATCCAGTGTTTCACCTTTCAGGAATTTAACAGTATATTGCTTGGATGCCGAGATAGCTGTTTTATCATCAATCGTAACATTAAAATGCCTTTCCAACGTCTGTATCATCTCTCCGAAAGAGGTATTGATGAATAAGATTTGTCCGGAAAGCCAGGCATCGGTTTCTGCCGGTGAAACCTTTTCAATATTCAATACGGAAGTCTTGATATTATAAATTAGTTGCTCGTTGGGCGCAAGGGTTTGGGGGGCTTGTGATTGGGGGCTGACTTCTACTTTTCCGCTTGTCAGTGTTGCAGTTATGCATTCATCGTCCGGATAGGCTTTGACATTGAATTTCGTGCCAAGCACTTTTACCGAGAGTTGTTCTGTTTTCACAATGAAAGGTTGAGCCGGGTTCTTTCTTACGGAGAAATAGGCTTCTCCTTCCAGATAGACCTGTCGCAGACTGTCGTCGGTAAATGTTTTCGGAAACTTTACGTTTGAACCCGCATTAATCCATATTTCAGAGCTGTCGGGCAGGAATAGATGTTTGGTTTCTCCGTAAGCCACGGTAATCTCTGTCAGTTTATGCTGCGTATAATAGAAGTATCCGCCGGTAATCAGAAACAGAGGTATGAGTACAGCTGCAATCCGAAGTGCTTTTTTATAGAATAGGGTATCGGCCGATTGCCTTTCGGAATATCCGATTCGGCTGTTGACACGCTTCAAAGCAGCATACGTATCTGGGGTGATTTTCGTTTCCAACTCAGTCCAATAGGCCAACGAGGCTTCCTCTTTCTCTTTCATGTGCTTATCAGCAATAATCCACCGCTGAATCCTTTCTTCAGTTTCCTTCGGAAAGCGTTTGCTTAGATATTGCCGGACGATTCGCGATATATTACTATTCTCCATTTGATTACTTTTTATAATATACAATTAAAGGGAGGAAAACTCAGTAAGAAAATGAATATTTCATGAATATCCCCAGTTATTTTTACAGTGTGGGGAAAATACCCCACATAGGTGGGAATACTTCCCCATCATAGTGGGGATTTTTCCCCATACGAGTGGGAATATGATTTTCCTATTGTTTCCTCACGCACAAATTCCCCACTGTTTTTTGATAACAATCCACTTTTCTTATTGAGCTTTTGTCCTCCAGTTTGTATATTAATAGACAATAACAAAAGAAACGAAACTAAAATGAATGCTTGATATGAAGATATTATTCACTATTACCTTCTTGCTGATGCTTTTTTCTAACGAAACTGTATGTGCACAAAATGACTCAATAGCCAAAACAAAAGTACAAATATCTTATAATCATCCCAAACGGTATAAGATTGCCGATATTAAGGTGACGGGTATTAAGAATTATGATGATTTCGTGTTAATCGGTTTCTCCGGATTATCGGTAGGTGACGTGGTTACTATCCCCGACGCCGGAGGTGAGATTACAACAGCGGTAAAGCGTTTTTGGAAACATGGATTGTTTTCGGATGTAAAGATACTGGCAACTAAGCTAGAAGGCGACGAAGTCTGGCTGGAAATCCGGTTGAAACAACGTCCCCGTATATCGGAAGTAAATTATCATGGCATCAAGAAAGGAGAGCGGGAAGACCTCGAAGCCAGGCTGGGCTTGAAGAAGGGCTTCCAGGTAACTCCTAACCTGATGGATCGGGCAAAGATTGTTATTCAGAAATTCTTCGACGGCAAAGGTTTTAAGAACGTAGATGTGGATATCGTTCAGCGCGACGATCTGTCGAAAGAAAGCGAAGTGATTGTCGATATCAATATCAATAAAAACGAGAAGACAAAGATTCACCGTATCTACTTCAAAGGAAATACAGCGCTGACTACCGGAGTGCTGAAGAAGGCGATGAAGAAAACAAACGAGAAATTCAGCCTCCCGAACGACTGGAAAAGCAGCATACTGGAAGCCTTCAGCACAAAAAAGTTTACCTCCGAAGAATATGAGAAGGATAAACAGAACATCATCGCCAAATATAACGAACAGGGTTATCGTGATGCCGTCTTACTCTCAGACAGTGTTGTTAATTATAATGAGAAGCTAGTAGATATCTTTCTGAAACTGGAAGAAGGCAACAAATATTACCTGAAAGATATTCGTTTCGTAGGTAATACACAATATGATTCCAATTATCTGGAAGCGATACTGAGTATGAAGCCGGGGGAAGTTTACAACCAAAAGAAACTCAACGAGCGTTTGTCGTTGGACGAAGACGCCGTGTCTAACATTTATTACAACAACGGTTACATCTTCTTCAGTGCCGATCCGGTGGAAGTGGATGTGGATAACGACTCTATCTCGCTGGAAGTTCGTATTCAGGAAGGCCCGCAGGCGACTATCAACCGTGTAATCATTAATGGCAACGACCGTTTGTATGAAGATATCGTGCGTCGTGAGCTGCGTACCAAGCCGGGCACGTTGTTCAGTCGTGAAGATCTGATGCGTTCAGTCCGTGAAATTGCACAGATGGGACACTTCGACCCGGAGAATATGGATCCCAAACCGCTGCCCGACCCGGAGAACGGAACGGTAGATATACAGTATAACCTGACTTCCAAGGCAAACGACCAGATCGAGTTCTCAGCCGGCTGGGGACAGACAGGGGTGATCGGTAAGCTAAGTCTGAAGTTTACGAACTTCTCCATGAAGAACTTCCTGAACCCGAAAACTTATAAAGGTATTATCCCGCAGGGTGAAGGTCAGACACTGACATTGAGCGGACAGACTAACGGTCGCTACTATCAGGCTTATAGTATTTCATTTATGGACCCGTGGTTCGGCGGAAGACGTCCGAATACACTTTCTGTA
>ERZ773134.3403-NODE-3403-length-10111-cov-2.891607_pt1 | contig 10111 bp, 8 predicted proteins | sample MGYA00580856_ERZ773134 | MGnify/ENA primary metagenome ERZ773134 (study PRJEB29015, sample SAMEA2737823) | human gut metagenome | biome: human gut; feature: human-associated habitat; material: faeces | place: China | collected 2012 ... | reverse complement strand
GGTCCAGTTTTTTCTGGATCTCTTCCGTTACATACTGCGCCTCTTCCTGTTCATCCAGGACTTCCTGCATATCCTTTAGTAACTTTTGCGAAACTTTGCTGAAATTGATCACGAAATTAAGAGGATTCTGTATTTCATGTGCAATGCCGGCACTCAATAATCCGAGTGAAGCCATCTTCTCCTGCTGGCTGATCTGTTTCCTCAGCCTCTCAATTTCTTTTTGGGTGTTCTCATTCATTGTTAATCCTTTTTTGACTGATAGGAATTGTAATTAAGAATTCAGTATAGTTATCCTTTTCGCTTTTTGCCAGGATCGAACCCTGGTGGTTGAGGATAACTTCACGGCAGAGATACAACCCGACACCGGCTGCTTCGGCAGAAGGTTTGGTTGTAAAGAATGGTTCGAATATCTTATCCTTGATACTGTCTTCGATACCGATCCCGTTGTCATAGATACTGATAAATACGGTATTGTTGCCTCTTTCTTCCAGTTTTATAGTAATAAAAGGAGAGAAACTTTGTTTTTGCAGTTTACGGAGCAATGCATAAATACTGTTTTTAAGAATGCTGCCCAGTGCCTTGTTCATCTGTTCGATATTAATTTCAGCCATGACCGGCTTTTCGGGGCATTCTATATGTATCTGTATCTGATTTTCTTCAATTTCTTTTTTGAATAGTTTGTTAAGGACATCGACGTTTACTTTGCACAGGTCGCACAGGTCGGTCGAAGTCACATCGCCATGCCGGTCTTTCAACAGCTCTTCCATCGCTTTGACAATGCGGACGGTGTTGCAGCCATGTTCATTGATCTTTTGCAAGTTGCCTTCTATCATGTCGAGTATTTCGATGCTGTCTTCATAGATTTCTTTCGTCATGACAGATTGCTCGTCCGTGATGTTGCCTTTCAGGTCTTTGATCAGGTTTGCCGACAGGCCGGCAAAGTTATTGATGTAGTTCACCGGATTCAGGATACGGTCCACCAACCCTTGTGTAAGTTGCCCTACAGTAGCCAGCTTCTCTTTTCGTACCAGTTCGTCCTGAGCCTTGGCAAGGGCATCCAGTGCTTGCGACAGCTTTTCGGATTCTTTCAGTACCTGATCCCGCTGGATACGGAGTTCGATGGTACGTTCTTCCACTATTTTGGCCAGATATTCTTTTTGTTTCAGCTTCTTCCGTAGACGTCCCTTTAATATATAAAGAACGATCTGCACGACCAGCATGATGCCGGGAACTGTGTCCCAGTCATAGTAGAAACCCGCAATAATGAGTATCCAACCTGCCAGCGTCAGTTTTTCTATGATGCGCAGCTGTCTTTTGAGGGAAGCTATCTCTTTTATATCGAAGTCGGCCATATTACTGAATTTCTTTGGTCATTGTTAATCTATTCTTTCCTTCGGAACGCTCGTATCTGACATCTGTCATCAGTTGTTTTACCAAAAAGATGCCTAGTCCGCCGATCGGGCGTTCTTCCAATGGAAGTGTAATATCCGGCTCCCGCGTTTCCAAAGGATTAAATGGGATGCCGTTGTCGGTTATGACTATTTTCAATAGTCCGTTGTCGCACCCCATATCAATGCCTATATCTCCTTCCATACCGGGATATGCATATTGAATAACATTTGTTACAGCCTCATCCATTGCCAGCTTTATCTGCATTAGCAGTGCTGTGTCGATTCCGCAACTCTTGGCCTGCATTTCCAGAAAATCATACAGGAGCGCAAGTTGTTCCGGATCATTTTTAATGTGTAGTGTGCTGGTCATTCTACCGGAGTTTGAATCTTGTTATTCAATGGTAAGAAAAGAAGAGAAACCTGTTATTTTGAATATCTCCATAATGCTGTCCTGGATATTCCTCAATACAAATGTTCCGCCTTTCTGGCTCATCTTTTTTTGCAGAATGAGAAGCAAGCGAAGTCCGGCACTGCTGATATATGTGAGTTTTCCACCGTCAAGCACCACATTTTGCGCATTACCTTCAAGTATATTGGTAATCTCTTTTTCCAGATCAGGTGAACTCAGTGTATCCAGCTGTCCGGAAAGACAGATTACTGTCTCTGTTCCGTGCTTTATTTCTATTTCCATATATCTTTTTGTTTTCTATTTGAGCAAATGTAAATATTATAATCAAACTCAGCAAGTTATTCTCTGAATTTGTTTATTCCGGCTTACTTCTTAGTAAGCCGGCTGATGCCTCGTGCAATTTCACCTATCCAGAGAACCAGCGAACTGGAACCGATGATGATACCCCAGTCTTTTAAAGACAAAGGAACCACATTGAACATCTCTCCGCCAAACGTAACGATCAGATACTGACCGATAAGGATAAGCAGGGCTACAAACAGGAAGCTCTTGCTCTCTTTCAGGTTGGCGAATGCTGAACGGCCTTCCATAAATGCCTTGGCATTGAACATATTCCAGAACTGAAGCATTACAAAGAAGCTGAAGAACCATGACAAGTCATGCGGCGTCAGTCCTGTCTGTGCATGGAAATAGTATAATACTCCCATTAGGATCAGCACGAAAGCAATACCTACTCCGAAGATGTTGTATGCCATCGGCCGGGTGATGATAAAGTCGCCATCTTTTCCGCTTCGGCGGGGTTTATCCTTCATAACCCGTTCGTTAGGGGGCAGGGAAGCCAATGCTCCGGCGGCAAATGTATCCATGATCAGGTTTACCCATAACATCTGCGTGATGGTAAGCGGTGATTCGGTCCCGAACAGCGAACCTAACAATACGATCAGACAGGCTGCCACGTTGATGGTTAACTGGAATAAGAGGAACTTCTGGATATTACGATACAAGGAACGTCCCCACATTACGGCACGTGTGATACTTCCGAAAGAGTTATCCAGGATCGTGATGTCGCTGGCTTCTTTGGCTACAGAAGTTCCGTCTCCCATGGAAAGACCCACCTGGGCGGCTTTCAGGGCCGGAGCATCGTTGGTTCCGTCGCCGGTTACGGCAACTACGGCACCTTTCTTCTGTAATAACTGTACCAGGCGTTGTTTGTCGGTAGGACGGGCGCGGCACATGATTTTCAGATCCAGCACGCGGTCGAGCACTTCTTCGTCGGTCAGTGCTTCAAAGCCTGGACCTGTGATGATGTTGCGGTCGGTATCTTCCGGTTTCCAGGTTCCGATCTGACGGCCAATCTCACGGGCCGTTCCCGGAGTATCACCGGTTACGATCTTTACATCAATGCCAGCATTCAGACAGCTTTGTACGGCAGCCGGAACATCTGCACGGACAGGGTCGGAGATCGCAACGATTCCCAGATAGGTCAGGTCGGTATTATGCAGGCGACCATTGACGAAGAACGATTCGTCCTGTCCGTCTTCAATAATCTGATAAGCAAAACCGAGTGTACGCATTGCCTGATTCTGATAATCCAGCAGTTGTTTTTCAATATCGGCCTTGCAGGCATCTACCGGTTTATAAGTGTTGTCAATGGCTACACGTTGGCTGTTTGCCAGTACAATTTCCGGTGCCCCTTTTACGTACAGTACTTTTTTACCCAATAGCGGCGACTTAACGACTGTCGCCATATATTTGCGTTCGGTCGAGAAGGTCAGCCGGTCGAGAATCCGCACCCCTTCGCGCAGTGCGGCGTAGTCGCCGTTTTCGCGCCGGAGCCATTCGAGCAGCGCGCCTTCGGTGGGGTTGCCCAGCGGACGGCCGTCGGCGTCGAGGAAGGCGGTCGAGTTGGCCGCCACCGACTCGCCGAGCAGCCGCTCGTCGGGAAGCCCGTAGCGGATGATCTCCTGCACGCGCATCCGGTTCTGGGTGAGCGTGCCCGTCTTGTCGGTGCAGATGACCGTCACGGCACCCATCGTTTCGCAGGCGTGCATCTTGCGCACGAGATTGTTGGTTTTGAGCATCCGCCGCATCGAGAGCGCCAGTGAGAGGGTGATGCTCATCGGCAATCCTTCGGGAACGGCCATGACGATCATCGCCACCGAGACCATGAAGCAGTTGAGCACGATGCGCACCACGTGGGGCCACGGCGCATCGGCCAGCCCTTCGACGAGGAAGGCCTTGCCGATCAGAATGACGAAGATCAGCACCGACAGCGCGATGCCCACCTTGCCGATCTGCCGCGAAAGGCGTGTCAGCTGGCGGTGCAGCGGCGTCTGTTCGCCGCTCTGGACGGTCGCCTGTTCGGTGACGCGGCCCGCTTCGGTGGCGTCGCCGACGGCCGTGACGACCATGCGGCCGTATCCGTCGCGCACGGTCGTGCCGCGCAGCAGCCGGTTGGAGGGGTAGGTCGCTTCGGGGTCGAAGAGCTCCTCGTCGACGTACTTCGCCGTTTCGGGTTCGCCCGTGAGCGTCGACTCGTCCATTTGCAGCGATACCGCTTCGACCAGTTCGCCGTCGGCCGGCACCGTCTCGCCCGCTTCGAGGCTTACGAGGTCGCCGACGACGACTTCGCGGCGCGGAATCTCGCGCATCACGCCTCCTCGGCGTACCTTGACGGGCTGCTCGTCGTTTACACGGTTGAGCCGGCGGAACCGCCGCATGGCGTCCCACTCGAAGAGAAATCCCACGCAGGTGGCCAGCAGGATGGCGCAGAGGATGCCGATGGTTTCGGTGAAGTTGCCTTCCATGAAGGCCATGGCCAGCGACAGGGCTGCGGCGACGAGCAGCACGATGATGATCGGGTCGCGGAACTTCTCCGCGAGCAGCCGCCACGCCGAATCGTCGCGTTGCGGCGTGATGATGTTTTCGCCGTGGGCGGCGCGGCTTGCGGCCACCTCTTCGGGGGTGAGACCTTGCGGGTTGTAGGGGATCATATCCGGTTGTTTTCTGACTTGCAAAAATAATCGATCCGTCGTGCATTCGCGCGGCATGGGGCGAGATTTAACGGTTCGTTAATATCCGCCGTATGTTAACGAATCGTTAAGTCGACGGGAACTGCCGCGTCGAAGCGTCGAGGCGGATGGCGATGAAGAGCAGGATGGTGAAGGCCAGCAGCGACGATCCCCCGTAGCTCATGAAGGGGAGCGGAATACCCATGACGGGCATCAGCCCGATCGTCATGCCCACGTTGACCAGCACGTGGAAGAGCAGGATCGCCGCCACGCTGTAACAGTAGACCCGCCCGAAAGGCTCCTCCTGCCGTTCGCCCATTTTCATCAGCCGCAACAGCAGCAGGCACATGACGCCGAGCACCGCGACGGCGCCCAGAAACCCCCACTCCTCGCCGACGGTGCAGAAGATGAAGTCGGTGTGTTTTTCGGGCACGAAGTTGTATTTGATCTGCGTTCCTTGCAGGAACCCCTTGCCGAAGAGGCCGCCCGAGCCGATGGCGATTTTCGACTGGTTGACGTTGTAGTCGATCCCCTGCGGTTTGTCGACGATGCCCAGGTAGCTCAGGATGCGCTCCTGCTGGTGCGGTTTGAGCACCGATTCGAAGATATAGTCGGTCGCCGGGACGAAGGCCATCGAAACGACGAAGAGTCCCGCCATGAGCAGGATGTTCATCAGCCGCGTGCGGTAGGCGTAGACCGCCACGATCGGCAGCGAAGCGAGCGTCACGGTCAGCAGGCTGCGGTAGATGTCCATCGTGCCGGGGGCGATGAGTCCCATGAACGACGAGAGGACGATGGCCGAGAGCGCCAGCGAGGCGAGGTAGACGATGCGCGAACGCCATCGGCCGTTCATCATCGCCTCCGACGCCACGCAGATCAGGATCAGCAGCACCAGCAGCGTCATGGGCGTCAGCAGGAACGAAACGATGAAGAGCGCAGCGATGAGCAGAATCGGGATGCAGAGCCACTTGTTGAGTCCTTCGCGGTAGAGGACGAAGAGGAATGCACCCAGCACGATGCCCGAACCGGTGTCGTTTTGCAGAATGGTGAGCAGCATCGGGATGCCGACGATCACACCCACGCGCAGCAGATCGCCGAAGCGGTTGATCGAGAAGGAGTAGTTGCTCATCACGCGCGCCAGTGCCAGCGCCGTGGCGATCTTGACGAATTCGACGGGCTGGATGCGCAGCGACCCCAGTTCGATCCATGACTTGGCGCCGTTGACCTCCTTGCCGGCGATCAATACGCCGATCATCACCACGATACCTATTATATATAGCGGATAGGCCCACATGTGGTAGTAGCGCACGTCGAGCAGCAGGACGACGAGCGCTACGACGAGTACGGCCGTCACCCACATGTACTGCTTGATGTAGAAGTGCGAGAAAGCGAAGAAATCGGCCGTCTCCTCGTCGAACGAAGCGGCGGTGATGCAGATGCAGCCCGCCGCGACCAGCAGCAGGTAGTAGAGGACGGCCAGAAAATCGACCCCCTGGAACAGACCGCCTTTGATTCTACTTTGCATAGGAGGGATAATAGATTTGCATGTTCTTCACCCTATCGACGAGCCACGGGCGGGTGATCGTGTCGGTGAGGTAGTACTCTTCGACGAGCGAGGCGATCGGCAGGGCGATCGTGGCGCCGAATCCGCCGTTTTCGACGTAGACCGAGATCGCGATGCGGGGATTGTCCTTCGGAGCGAACGACAGGAAGGTCGAATGGTCGCGTCCCTGCGGGTTCTGGGCCGTGCCCGTCTTGCCGCAGACGTCCCAGCCGTCGAGCCGCGCCACGGTCGAGGTGCCGCCGACGTTCACGCCGCGCCACATTCCCTCGACGATCGGTTCGAAGTGCTTGGGGTCGATCATCGTATACTGCTTTTCGTAGAAACGGCGGTCGATCGAATCGCGTCCTTCGATGCGCTTGACGATGTGGGGGATGTAGTAGTAGCCTCGGTTGGCCAGGATGGCCGCGAAATTGGCCATTTGCAGCGGCGTGCAGCCCAGTTCGCCCTGCCCGATCGAGAGCGAGATGACCGTCAGTGCGTTCCACGAACCGTGATAGACCCGGTCGTAGTATTCGCTCGACGGGACGTAGCCCGCCCCTTCGTCCAGAAAGTCGGATTCCAGCTTGCGGCCGAAGCCGAGGCTGTTGACGTAGGTTTTCCACATGTCGAAGCCGTGTTCGACGTCTTCGTAACGGCGGTTTTCGAGGATGTTGCGCAGCACGTAGCAGAAATAGGCGTTGCACGAGTTGGCCACCGCCCCGCGCAGGTCGAGCGGCGAGGCGTGGGCATGGCATTTCATCATGCGGTGGCCGTAGCGGAATCCGCCGTTGCAGGAGTAGCGGTCCGCCGGCGTGAGCACGCCCTCTTGCAGTCCGATGAGCCCCTGCACCAGCTTGAAGGTCGACCCCGGAGGATATTTCGCCTTCACGGCGCGGTTGAACATCGGCTGACGTTTGTTGTAGAGCATTTTCATGTAGTTGTTGCCCCTGTGGCGGCCTACCATTTCATCGGGGTCGAACGTGGGCGAGGAGACCATCATCAGGATCTCGCCCGTCGAAGGCTCGATCGCCACGGCGGCACCCACCTTGCCCCGCATCAGCTCTTCGGTGAAGGCTTGCAGGCGGGCGTCGATCGTCGTGACGATGTAGCTGCCCGGTTCGGGCAGTGAATCGAACATGCCGTCCATGTAGGAGCCCTTGACCACGCCGTGCGTGTCGATCTCGTTGATCTTGACGCCGTTCTTGCCGCGCAGTACCTCTTCGTAGGCCTTTTCGACGCCGCTTTGGCCGATGTAGTCGCCGGCGCGGTAGCGGGGGTTGCGTTTGAGCTGCGCGGCGTTGATCTCGCCTACGTCGCCCAGCAGGTTGCCGCCGATCTTGCGCGGATAGCTGCGTATGGTGCGGTAGACGGTGTAGAACCCCGGGAAGTTGTTTTCGTCGAAGCGCAGTTTCACTTCGCTGGAAATGAAATTGGTCACCATGTAGGGGATGCGGGGGCTCATGCGGGCGTTGCGCAGCGCGCGTTCGAGTTTGGTGCGGGAGATTCCCAGCAGGTCGAGCATTTGCAGCGTGTCGAATCCTTCGCGCGGCAGCTCGCGGTAGATGACCATCAGGTCGTAGCAGGCGCGGTTCTGCGCCAGGTACTCGCCGTTGCGGTCGAAGATTTCTCCGCGCGGTGGGTATTGGACGACGTGCCGCAGCGCGTTGCCGCGCGCCAGTTTTTCGTATTTCGGGTCGATGAGCTGGATGTAGGCCAGCCGCAGGATGATGACGCCGAAGATCAGCAGCACCACCGCTTGCAGCGTGCGCATCCGCACGTATCCTTTGCGGGAGTCGGTCATATGCGCGGCGAGAGTCGGGAGGTGAATACCTGTGCGATCAGCCAGCAGAAGAAGACGCCGACCGCGGCGCTCACGCCGAGCCGCAGCAGCGTCAGCAGCGCGTGCGACCACGAGAGCGCCTCCATGTAGAAGAAGATCGCGTTGTGGAGGACGACCGTCAGGGCGAGGTAGACCGTGAAGGACTTTTCGCCCAGCCGCCGTGCCGAGGGCACGCCGCCGTCGTGGACGTTCTCCTTGCCGCAGACGAAGTTGAGAAGGTGGATACGCACGAAGGCGACGAAGACCGTGGCGATCGTGTTCACGCCGGCGGCACCCATCGTCCAGTCCATCGCGAGCCCCATCGCGAGCCCCGCCAGAAGCATCCGGATCGGTGTGGTCTCCATCGGCAGCAGCGCGATGAAAACCACGTAGACCAGCGGGTTGAGGTAGACGCTCAGCGACAGGTTGTTGAACAGAAAGATCTGCAACAGCGCCGCCACCAGAAACAGAAGTGCGTATTGTAGGGTTCGGTACATAGCTCGGTCGAAAAGTCGGGGCGTGCCCCTCCGGTTTGTGTTAAATTCCCTCTTCCAATTGCCGTTGTTCGTTGTAGTCCTGATTCTTGACGAGCACCACGTCGTGCAGCGCCGTCATGTCGGCGGCCAGGCGGATGCGCACGTCGTAGGCCGTGCGGGTCTCGTTGAGTTCGAACTCCTCGACCGTGCCGATCAGGATGCCGGCCGGGAAGTAGCGCGAGAAACTCGTCGATACGATCGTGTCGCCCCGCTCCACGGCGGCATATTTCGACAGATCGCGCATACGGACGTGCTCCGCGTCGAAACCGTCCCAGTAGATCGAGCCGAAATGGCCGTCGCCCGCCACCTCGCCGCTGGCGCGGAACGAGGTATTGAGGATCGACACGGCCACCGAATAACGATCCGAACAGCTGACGATGTAGCCCACCATGGCGCCCGAAGGGGTGACGACGGCCGTTTCGGGCGATACCTCGAAATCGCGTCCCTTGTTGAGCGTCAGCAGGTTCTCCTGCTTGTTGATCGAGTTGGCCACGACGCGGGCGGTCGTGTAGCGGTAGGGACCCGCCAAGGGCGATCCCACCGTGTCGAGGGCGGCGAAGAGCGCCTGCTCGCGATAGAACGACAGTTCGTTTTCGAGCGCTGCGACCCGTTCGAGCAGGCGTCGGTTTTCGTCGGGCAGGGCGAAGAAGCGTTTCACGCCGCGGAAAGCGCTGTGGATTCCGCCCGCCAGCCGGTTCGACTGCGTGAGGATACGTGCCTGCGTGAAGTGGGAGGAGTGCGCATAATAATTGATCGCCACCACTTCGATGATGACGAACAGAAGCGCTACATAAGTGCTCCGCAGGAATTCGAGTAGTTTGTACACCTCTCCGGTCAGGGTTTATCGGCGGGAGCTCCGGCGGACGAAGATTCCCGTTTCCGGCAGGGGCCTCAGCCTCCGCCCGCAAACGGGAACTGTTCCGGAGGTCGCCGCGGACCGCTTATTTCATCAGGAACGAGAAGCGGTCGATGTTTTTCAGTGCGATGCCCGTTCCGCGCGCGATGGCACGCAGCGGATCTTCGGCGATATGGAACGGCAGTCCCGTCTTCTCCGTAAGACGTCGGTCGAGGCCCTTGATAAGGGCGCCGCCGCCGGCCAGGTAGATGCCGTTCTTGACGATGTCGGCATAGAGTTCGGGCGGCATCGTTTCGAGCACCTTCATCAGCGCGGCGTCGAGTTTGATGAGCGATTTTTCGAGTGCGTAGGCGATTTCGTTGTAGTTGAGCGTGACGCTCTGCGGCAGTGCCGTCAGCATGTTGGGGCCGGTGACGGTGAAATCCTCCGGCTCTTCCTCCAACTTGGGTATGGCGGCACCGATGGCGCATTTGATCGCTTCGGCCGTGCGTTCGCCGATGCGGACGTTGTGCTGCTGGCGGACGCAGTTCTGGATGTCGGAAGTGA
>ERZ773134.3399-NODE-3399-length-10119-cov-2.861586_pt1 | contig 10119 bp, 6 predicted proteins | sample MGYA00580856_ERZ773134 | MGnify/ENA primary metagenome ERZ773134 (study PRJEB29015, sample SAMEA2737823) | human gut metagenome | biome: human gut; feature: human-associated habitat; material: faeces | place: China | collected 2012 ... | reverse complement strand
TTTTAATAATACGGATCCCCATTTGTATGGGCAGACGAATAATGATTATGTTTATTACCGCCAAGTTCCTACGATGGTGCCTTATGATAATACCAACGAAGCTGGTGGAGGTTGGGGGAAACATCCGGCAGGTGGTTACTACGAGGGACCTAATCATGTGGCTACACTAATGTCGCATCATGCGAATGAACGTAGGTTTTGGGCCCGGGCAAATGCGATTTTGGATTGGGAGATTATCAATGATTTAAAATTCCAAGCGAATTTCTCTGCCAATTTTGACTCCCATGCGAATAATTTGTTCTTAGAATCATGGAATTTGGGATCTTTGTCTCAACAGGATTATTACTCGAAAGATTATGGCTCCGGTTATGATTTACGTATGTTATATACATTGACTTATGATCATACTTTTGGGGAGAAACACTATGTAAAAGGTATGGTTGGCTACGAGGCTTATCGGGCGACGGCTTCTTCGGCAGGTGGTTGGAAAAACGGCTTCTTGGTTCAGCCTTCGGATGATATTAGTTTAGGTACGGGAGATAAAGATGTATCCGGAACGAAAACGGAAGGTCGTAGTTTATCCCAGTTCGCTCGTGTAAACTATGCTTATGATGACAGGTATTTGCTAGAGGCTAGTATTCGTCGGGATGGTTATGATAACTTTGGTCCAGAGAATCGGTTTGGTGTGTTTCCTTCGGCTTCTGTTGGTTGGAATGTGGGAAAAGAGAGCTTTGTAAAGGATAATATAACATGGATGTCTCAATTAAAACTGAGAGGAAGTTATGGTAAAATTGGTAACAATACAATTCCTCAATTCTTGTATGAACCTTCTTTTACGAATAATTATCTATATTATTCATATGATGGGCAAAATACGCAGAGAGGATTCTGGTATTCAAATGTTGCGAATGCTACGATTAAATGGGAAGACGTGGCCCAATGGAATATAGGTGTTGACGCAAGTTTTCTGGATAATCGCTTGAATACGACAATCGAGTATTATGATAAGAAAACTTCCGATATGCTGTATTCAGTAGGTGTGCCACCTTCTGCCGGGCCTTCTTCGGAACCATTTAGCGAGACCTCTTCTTATCGGGCTAATATCGGAAAGATAAGCAATAGAGGTTTCGAATGGATGGTTCAATGGAGGGATTCCTATAAAGATTTCAGGTATGACGTGGCTTTTACGTTGTCTACCAACAAGAACAAAGTGGTAAAGTTAAGTGACCAAGTGAATCCGATCATTTGGGCTGGAAGCGATGCGGCTTTGAATAGTTCTATTTATCGTACGGAAAATGGGCAACCGATGGGACAGATGTATGGGTATGTAGTGGATGGCATTATTCAAGACCAAGCGGAAATCGATGCCTTAAACGCTCAATCTCCGGATGGATTGTACCAACAAGCAGGTACGGCTCCGGGTGATTTGAAATATAAGGATTTAAATGGAGACGGAAAGGTGACGAATGAGGATAAGACATATATCGGTAATCCTTGGCCGGATTTGATGTATGGATTGAATATAAATTTGTCATGGAAAGGCTTTGATTTAAGTATGGGCTGGTTAGGAAACGCAGGTGTTGATGTCTTTAATAGCGCTAAGCTTTATGAAAGAAGTTTCTATGGCGACTATAATACGACTTATAAGGTATATGAGGCGTGGAGTCCGACGAACCGGGCTACTTCACATCCTCGAGTAACGAAAGAGGATCCGAATGGAAACTTCAAGAATGTCTCCTCTTATTTTGTGGAGGATGGTTCTTTCTTTAAATTGAAGAATTTACATTTCGGCTATAATTTACCGAAATCAATACTTTCTCATTTGAAGATAGAAGGTTTGAAGTTTTATATTAACTGCGATAATTTATTTATTATCACAAAGTTCCAAGGAGATCCTGAATTGGGTGGTGGATATTTGGAACGAAATATGTATTCTGTGAAACGGGCTCCCTCCACCCGCACCATTATGGGCGGTTTAAGTTTAACCCTCTAAATTAATAGGAAGATGAAGAAATTAGTTATATTATTAGCTGCTGCGTTAACTTTTAATAGTTGTTCGGATAGTTTTCTGGATTTATCAAATCCCAGTGCGTTATCTCCAAGTGTCTACCCTAAATCTATGGCGGATATGGAGACTATCGTAACTTCAGTTTATGCGAATATGGTCGCTGTGCCTTTGTATGGAAAAAGGGTTATGGCGAAAGGGACATTCTGTGTGGATCATACGGTAGATATGGCTTGGACTGGTGACGCCAACTGGAACCAGTTGGCGACCAATCAAGTGACTTCTGATAATGCTTACATTGGGACGTTATGGATTGGTTATTATAAAATGATTTCTTGTGCGAATACCGTATTGGAGCAATTGGAAAGAATCGACAAGGAGAAGTTTACGGATGCGGATTTAGCAAGACTTTCGCAGATGAAGGGAGAAGCTTTGTTTTGGAGAGGTTGGGCACACCAACAGTTAGTAGCGTTTTTTGGGGAGGGATATCCTTGCAACGGGGATGGCGATAAAAAAGGTGTACCTGTTCGTTTACAGGTAGCATCGACTCCGGATATGCTAAATATAGAACGTAGCACGGTGGCCGAGGTTTACGATCAGATCTTGAAAGATTATGAGGCAGCCAAACTTTTGCTACCTGCCGTATGGGAAGAGTGGGCGGACTATCCACGTCCAACCTCTGTTGCCGTTGCTAGTTACATCGGGCAAGCGAATTTGTATATGGGTAATTATGATGCGGCAAAGAAAGCGTTGAAAGAGGTTATTGATTCTTCCGGAAAAGAATTGCTCCCTTTCAATGAATATGCGAAGATGTTTAATGAGGATCAGGAGAAATTTAATAGAGAATCGATCTTAGAGATTAATTTCCGTAATGGGGATACTTCCGGATATTTTTGGTATGGAGAAGGTTCTCAATATGGATTGATCGCTGCCTTATGTTTCCAGAACGCAAGTGGAGATGTTGAGGCGGCCGGTTGGGGTAATATTTTCTTTCATGATGCGAATATTAAACGTTTTAATGGAGATCCTCGTCTGGATATCGCCGCTTTGCGTCCGGGAACTCCTGTTATTATGAATGGACAGCAGACGCAGGTTCTGAAATATAAGGATACGGAGGCTGACATTCAAGGTTGGAGCATGCGAAAATACAATCCGTTGAAAAGTACGGTGAATGAGTTGAATTTAGGGGTTGGTATTAATATGTATTTGATGCGTTTGGCGGATGTATATTTGATGTATGCGGAAGCTTGTCAGGCTACGGGAGATGAGGTAAATGCCCGGAACTATATGAATCTGGTAAGAAGAAGAGCTTATAATGGAGATAGTTCCCATGATATAACGGCTAGTGGAGAAGCTTTGAGAGATGCGATTCGGGAGGAACGTTTCATGGAGTTCTGCGGTGAGGGCGTACAACATTGGCAAGATGTTTGCCGCTGGAAGGTCTTGGATGAGGAGATTAGCCGTTGGTATGGAAAGACACGTGTTGGTAATCCGCATTATGATGCGAAAGATTTGTATTTCCCGATACCCAAGGTTGAAATGGAGAATAATCCGAATATGACACAAAGCATAGGTTACGAGAACGAGTAGATATAACTTGTTGAAAAGTTCATCAAAGAAAAGGAATAGGATAGTTCTCTTGGGATCGCTAATCCTATTCTTTTTTTATTCCTTTATGATCATATTAAATCTTATTGAATAATGAAGATGATAGATGTATCGAAAGTAAGAGTCTTTCGGGGGGAGTCTCTTTGTATTGCTTATGCTCTTTATGCGGATAGGTTGGGCCTCAAATGATGATAGCACCTATAATATCGTGGATTTTGGAGCTAAAGGAGATGGAATAACAGACAATACCCAGTTCATCAACAGGACAATAGAAGCTTGTTCCTTGAGAGGGGGAGGAACGGTTATCATTCCGGAGGGAACGTTTTTGACAGGAAGTATTCTGCTGAAAAGTAAAGTAAACTTATTCTTAGAAAGTAATGCCGTAGTGAAAGGCATAAATAATCTGGAAAAGTACCGTTCTATATCCGATCTTAATCAAGATGAGGCTTATTATAAAGTAAAACCCCGGAATTGGAACAAGGCATTGCTTTTAGGAGATCAAGTTGAAGGTGTGTCAATTACAGGAGAGGGGGTAATCGATGGTGCCCATATTCAAGATAAAAAAGGTGAAGAAGGGATGAGAGGCCCTCATATTCTCTTTTTGTCGAGATCGAAAGGGATTAAGATATCGGGAGTTAAACTACGAAGAGCATCGAACTATGCTTTTATGAGTTATGATATTGAAAGGGCTTCTTTCGATAATCTTTTAGTGGAGGAAGGATGGGATGGGATTCATATTCGTGGCGGAAAAGATATCCGTATCCGAAATTGCCGTTTTTATACGGGTGATGATGCTGTTGCGGGTGGGCTATGGAAGAATATGGTAATAGAGAATTGCTATATGAACTCATCGTGCAATGGGATAAGGTTGATAATGCCGGCTACTGGTTTAAAGATCGTTGATTGTGAATTTAGAGGTCCGGGAAAATATCCACATCGGACTTCCGGTGAACAAAAACGTAGGAATATGCTTTCTGGGATATTGCTCCAACCGGGCGCATGGTTCCCTGCGTTTGGGGAAGTAAAGGATATATTGATATCTAGCTGTTCTTTTGATCAATTGGATAATCCGTTTCTAGTCACATTGAATGAGGGGAACCGGGGAGAGCGGATCTGTCTGGAGCATATAAGAGGTACACGTTTAATGAAAGCGGCCGCCTCGGTAGAGAGTTGGGGAGATAGTAGTTTGAAAGATGTCCGGCTTTCGGATGTTTCTTTATCGTATGTTGGAAACAAAGATCAAGAAATAGTAGGACGTACTCCCTCGAAGCCATTGACCGATTATCGTGCGCTCCCTTGCTGGGGGCTTTACCTTCATAATTTAGATCGAGTGATTTTACGGAATGTTCGGTTAGATTGTGAGAATGGGAAAGTTGGCCCAGCCTCTTGTTTCGATAATGTGGGGTCCGTGGAGATTTATAATGTAAGTTTTTAATCTTAAAAAGAATTAGTATGCGAAAATATCTTTTGTTTTGTCTAGCTTTTTGTGTATTGGGTTGTTTGGCTCAAGATTTGATTGTCCGTCCGAACGATCCTATTATTTATAAGAAAGAGGGCGGTGCCTTTTTATGGCTGGGGGATACGGCTTGGGAGTTATTTCATGTATTGGATAAGGAGGAGATCGTTCATTATCTGGATAACCGGCAAGAAAAGGGCTTTACGGTAATACAGGCTGTTATCTTATCTGAACTGGATGGTTTGGATAAACCGAATGCGTATGGATATTTGCCCTTGGTTGATAAAGACCCTACCCAAATCACGGAAGGGTACTTTGAGTTGGTGGATTTTGTGATTCGAGAGGCCGGCAAACGAGGAATGTATATAGGGCTTCTACCTACTTGGGCAAACAATGTGGTAGAGAAAGACGGAAATCCAGCATTGTTTAATCCAGATAATGCGTATACATACGGGAAAATACTGGGAACCCGATATAAAAATGAAGCTGTAATATGGATTCTTGGTGGTGATAGAAATGTAGTTACGGATAAGGAGTTCGAGATCTGGCAATCTATAGCGAAAGGAATTCAGGAGGGAAATGGAGGAACACAACTAATGTCCTATCATCCGACGGGAGAGATTTCCTCGCATTATTGGTTCCACAATGAGTCTTGGCTATCATTCAATATTCTCCAAAGCGGGCATTACCGCCGGATGGATCCGGTATATCGTTTTTCGGGTATGTATGCTCAATTGAACCCGATTAAACCGTTTGTAAACGCGGAACCTTCATACGAGGACATACCGGTTCGTTTCTGGGAATATTTTGATTATGCTAAGTTCGGGAAGAAAAAGGAGGACATAATAGGTGATAACGGATTGATTAAGGATACGACTTATTTTACGGATGGAATTTACGATGACTATGATATTCGTATGCAGGCTTATTGGACTTATTTCTCTGGAGCTGCCGGATATACATATGGGAATAACGCTATTTGGCAAATGTATAAGCCGGGTGGTAAATATCATGTACCATGCCTTACGTTTTGGGATGGTGCGTTGGATAGGCCGGGAGCCGAATGTATGCGCTATGTAAAGTCTTTGTTTACGATGTATCCGTTAGATCGTTTCCGTCCGGATCTATCCGTCCTGTTCGGAATTAATTACAATGACGCAAGCTATATCACTCCCGTTTTAGCAAAAGATAAGACTTTTATTTTAGTTTATTTGAGTCAAGGGCAGGATGTAAGAATACAAATGAGTAAATTGCGATCTTTAGGTAAAGCTTATTGGTTCAATCCGAGGAATGGGGCGAGAACCTTGATCGGACCGGTCGAGAATAAGGGAATTCGTACATTCAATGCGCCCGGAGAAGCGGGAGAGAGGGGAAATGATTGGATCTTAATTTTGGAGGCGGATGATAGGTAGACGATGTATAAATTTTAAATAATAAAAGTCATTATGAAGAAGATCAATGTTTTGCTGTTAGCCTTTTTGCTGTTAAGTTTTTGGGCGAATGCCCAGCAGTATCCTTTTAACGGGTTGGATATGAATATGGGAAACCTTTCTCGTTTGTCGAATGCGCAGAGTCGTTCGATCAGTCCGGAGAATTTTACGGGGGAGAAAGGGAAAGGAGCGATGGCTGATCCCGTGAGAGATAAGGATGTCCGGAATAAGGCGAATGCGGCCGGCCCAGCGAAAGATTTGGGGAAAGGCTGGAAAGTAAATCCTTTTATTATCGTGAAACCGGGGGAGACAGTTACCATCGCGGAGATTGATGGCCCGGGGGCTATCCAGCAGATATGGATGACTCCCACTGGCAACTGGCGATTCTCGATACTCCGTATGTATTGGGACGACGAGAAAGAGCCTTCGGTTGAATGTCCGGTCGGGGATTTCTTCGCCAGTGCTTTTAATGAGTATGCCCAACTTTCCTCGTTGGCGGTCTGTGTAAATCCCGGGAGCGCTTTCAATTGCTACTGGAAGATGCCGTTCCGTAAGAAAGCACGTATAACGTTGGAGAATATTAATAATGCGGAAGAGATGCGTTTGTATTACCAGATTAATTATACCTTGACGGAAGTGCCGGAGGATGAGGGATATTTCCATGCGCAGTTCCGCCGTTCCAACCCGACACAAGGCTCTATCCATACGTTGGTGGATGGAATCAAGGGAAAGGGACAATATGTCGGAACTTATTTAGCTTGGCGTGTCAATGATAACTGTTGGTGGGGTGAAGGAGAGATCAAGTTCTATATGGATGGCGACAAGGAATACCCGACAATCTGTGGAACAGGTACGGAGGATTATTTCTGCGGTTCGTATAACTTCGAGAATCAGAAAACACATCAATACCAAGAATTCACCACTCCTTATGCGGGAATGCACCAAGTGATCCGTCCGGATGGCCTATATCGGGCTGTTACGGCGTTCGGCTTGTATCGCTGGCATATCTTGGACCCGGTTCGTTTTGAAAAGGATCTGAAGGTTACGATTCAAGATTTGGGTTGGCGGCACGACGGTAGGTATAATAATCAAAAGTCGGATATCTCATCGACTACTTTCTGGTATCAGGTGGAACCACACGCTAAATTCCCGGCATTGCCCAGTAAGGATGATTTGGAGATTCCGAGATGGTAAATGGCCTGTGGTAAGATGTTAAATGTTATTTCCGATTAAACCTTTCCTTTTTATCGATGTCTATTCTTTCGAAGCGCTTCATAAACAGGTAATTTATAATAAAAGTAATAAGTAGTAGTTTATGAAAAAGGTAATAGGATTGTGTTTGGTTGTATTGTTGAGTTCAACTTCTGTGTTCGCTCGTGAGAACAGGCGTATGGACAAGCGTAAGATGGATCCGTCCGCACGTTGCGAGAAGATGATCGCCGACTTGAAGCTGGATGAGAAACAAGCGGTGGAGTTCCGTAAACTTCAAAAAGAGTATATGGAAAAGGCTCAAAAAGAACGTGAGGCGATGAAGGCTGAGCGTGAGAAGCAACGGGAAAAGATGTTGGCCATGCGTGAGGATAAGAACGCCCAGATGAAAAAAATATTGACGGAGGAACAATACAAACAATATCTGGAAAAACAGCAGCCTAAAGGGAATAAACATGGCAGAAAACATCTAGGTAACGGACGTAGATAAAGAAGTCTATAGATAGATAAAATGGCCGGGGTAGCGATTATCCCGGCCATTTTAGTTCTAATCGGCTGCTTCAACCACATACCAAGTATATCCGTTGGCAGGGATTTTAACCGTAAGCTCCACCGTATAGTCCCGGTTCAGTTTGTAGGTGACAGGCTTTTGCTCTTTTTCCCGGATGCGGGCTGTTTGTGTCAGGCCGGTATAATAGAGTGGAATATGGATCGTACGGGTGATCTCTTGATGGGTCGGATTGAAGAACATGGCTAGACCTTTCTCCTTCTTGTGAGGATTGACGTGTATGAACCCGTCCCAGTCTCGTGCGTCCGGCCGGCGTAAGTGGATCATATCGCTGTTGAGTATATCGCGGTATTTCTTATACCATTGAATAACCTCGGTTACGGCCGCTTGGGTTTCCGGGGTATCATATAGGCGTGGCCCTCGATAGCAAGCTTGGACACCAGCTCCGTAATTTTGCATCATATGTGTTTTGTATTCGAACAAGTGTTCGTGGAGGGGCTCCAAGGTGGCGGCCTCTCCTCCTCCTTGATACTCCACGAGAGGAACGAAGCTCCAGCATGCCGAAGCCATCCGATCCCATGTACCATCATAATTCAATTGGCGGGCATGGATGATCTGCCGGTCCCGGGGAAGCGACCAGTTGGCTTCACGGTAACCAATGCCTGTCTTGGTAGACCCGTTCAAGAAATAGAAATCGGGAACATTGATATAAATGCCATTCTCGCACATCCAACGATAGAGATCGGTTATCTTATGGAACTGATTCCATTGGGAATCTTCCAGCCCTTTATGATAGGTATGGTGGGTGGAGGCGCATACGTCGCCGGGATAGGAGCCGTCGTGCTCGAAGCAACGCATGCCCGTACGCTCGAAGAAGGTTCGTATATGATGGAAATACTCATATCCCCAATCGCTGCAAAGGCAGGGAGCGCTACCGAAACGCATCCCCCCTCGTTTTCCTGTCTTGGGATTGATAACATCTACCTCGTCGCTGATCCAACGGCTTGATAAGAGGGAGTAACACCCTAACTCTACACCTTTGTTGCGGGCGTAATCCACCAAAGATTTATATTTGACGATATTTTCTTCTGAGATATCCTCGGCGTTCAATCCGGATCCAAAGCTGATGATAACCATCTCGTATCCAACGGTAGCGCATTGATTGATAGCGGTACGAATAACATCCGGATCGGAAGAGGTAAGGTGCATGAAGATCGGATTCTCCGTAGCCCATGGAGCTACCGTATAATGTAAGCGTCGTTTAAACAAACCCTTCCGTTCCCGATCATCGCTGTCGAACGGCATCTCGTATACGCTAAAGGATTTGAATTTCTGGCCCGCCGCTAGGGTATAATCGGGACCTAGTTTGGGCGATACGTCTAATATACAAGGCGTGAGCAAAGGATAATTGCGTTGGGAGGTATATTCCGGATCGGCCACCCATTTCTCTGTGATATCGGTTTCCCGCTCGGTAAACTCTCCGCCACAAGCATAGTCGCTTTCTACATGTATGTTCGGAAGCCTGAATTTAGAGGGATCTCCACCGCCGGGCGACTCCGGTTCGGCGAATGCCAGATATTCCAATTGGAAGGCATCGATATCTATGGACTGCGGGGTATTGTTGGTAACCTCCATACTTTTCCGGATAACTGGGATGTGATCGTATAAGTCGTAATGGAGTTCTACGGTGACACCTTCTGTTTCTTTCTCTCCTTTCAATACGAAAGTCAGTCTTTTCCCTGTGGGTACGTTCTTATTCAGTGCCCAGCGGCTTCTGGCCCATTTGATATCTTCCTGTAGCTCTTCTATGCGGAAATCCTCAATGAGAAAAGAACCGGGGCGAGTAGTCATCTGGTCGACCCATTCCATTTGGAAGTATCCGCGCTCGGGCTGGCCGGCCAGC
>ERZ773134.3398-NODE-3398-length-10120-cov-35.353800_pt1 | contig 10120 bp, 9 predicted proteins | sample MGYA00580856_ERZ773134 | MGnify/ENA primary metagenome ERZ773134 (study PRJEB29015, sample SAMEA2737823) | human gut metagenome | biome: human gut; feature: human-associated habitat; material: faeces | place: China | collected 2012 ... | reverse complement strand
GCAGGAAATCACAGACTCGTATGATTACACGAAGGTTACTTCAGTTATTGGAAAATTCAATACTGCCAACAGATAATCCAAATGATCGCCTGTCATAATATAACAGGCATTGTTCATTACATAATTGTTGGCATCATATGCAAAAGCCATTTGGTTTCCGATTATTTTCCATACAATTTTTGGCTTAGAAAAATCCTCCCAATAACTGATGCTATCTTGTGTTTCAAACCACTCGTTACTAGTTTTCTTTCGGGCTTTTATTTTTTTGCCATTAACAATATGAGTTTCTCCTGTTTGTTCTAAACGCTCTATGCCAATTGACAGAAGATAATTTTTCACCGCAGGATAACTTTCTATATCATAATGCCGCGAAGGAAATGTGGCTATAATCCACAAGTCCGCCCATTCATATTCATATCTCTTGATATCCCTGCCACGAAGAATCGGTCGTATAAGTTCAGCCGTCCGAACACGTTCATCTTCTGTTTGACAATTCGCTAGTATCTCATCACGCTTTTCGGTAGAAATGATAAAAGCATCATTGAAACCAGTTTTTATCCCATAGTTGATTTGGATGTTCCAATCCTTCAAGGGTATTCCCACAGACTCAATCTTCTGCTTGATGCTCTGTTCAATGGGAGACAATATCACCCATGGGATAGAATCTGCAAAGTTACACTTCACGCCTTGTTGCTGCACGAAATCGCTCAAATTATTCAAGCCATTCGAATCTTGTACCAAACAAGCTTGTGTGTTAAAAATATTTGCTGCTTTTTGAGATAAAAGAATATTTGCTTCTACCGTTATTGCATCGAATATTTTTATACCTGCAAAATCTACCAACATAATAGGATTGGTCTTGCTTGCGAAATAACCTCGCAAGGCTTCACCATACCCTGCACGCATCCATTTATTAGACGTGATATAGCAAAGAAAACCATTGGGAGTAAGCAGGTTCATACCCAACTCATAGAAGAGGCAGTAAATATCACCAGTGCGTGCATAAGTTATGTAACCCATGCATTCTAATACATCGGCACTCTTACCCATAGATTGTAACTGAATGTAAGGTGGATTGCCAATGATACAGTCAAATCCCAAGAAGTTGCCTTCGGCATCGAGTACTTCTGGAAACTCTATACGCCATTCGAATGCACCAAGATAAATTTTGTTGGAGCGTATTTCCTCAAATATATTTTCTAAAGTCGCAATTTCTTTCTTTAAATCGGCAATGCGCTTGTCCGACGCTTTCTTTTCCTTTTTTGTCGGTTCAAACAGTTGAGGCGCTTGTAAGTTTGCCAACTCAGAGCGGCGTTTGTTCAATCTAACCAATCGTGCATCCCGGCGGTTGATCTCTGTTTTCAGTTTCGACTTGATTTCTGTTATAAACGTTTCCAAATCCTGCTTTTCGCTTTTACTTTGGGCATTTTTATATTTAGCTACAGCCTCCTTATATTGGCTGATGCTGATACTAGACTCTCGCAGTACGGTCTGAATACTGTCTGTCAAAGCGAATCGGTGAAGCAAAGAATTTCCACATTTGATGTTAATGTCGATATTTGGTAAGGTTTCTAAATAAGTGTAATTACTTTCAGCCGTATAGTAAGCATTCTTCAACAATTCAATCCACAGTCGTAGGCGGCAAATCTTCACAGAGTTGGGGTTAATATCAACGCCAAATAAACAGTTCTCAATGATTTGACGCTTCTCCTTGAAAAGAGTTTCCTGCATGCGGCGACTTTCCGCATTGAGTGGGTTGTAAGCAAATAAATTACCTTCGGTATCGGTAACAATCAGCTCGTCATTTTCAATGGCAAGTTGATAGTCCGCTTTGCGGATACGCTTACCGGTAGCATCTACCAAAATACCTAATTCGTATTTCAAGAGTATCAGTTCATTGAGAGCAGACACAAGAAAGTGACCCGAACCAACAGCTGGATCACACAGTCGCAAACTGTTAATTAGTTCATTAGCTTCGACTATATTGTCAATATGGTTGTATAGTTCTATACGGGTGGTACAATTCCAGCCATAATAACCATTAAACTTTTGCAACACGGTCTTGGTGATTGCTTCACGGCACATGAACATAGTGATAAAGCCTGGAGTGAATACTGAACCATCCTTGTGACCATTTATTTTCTCGAATATAAGCCCTAAAACAGAAGCATTGATGAGTGTTTTAGCCTCTTCTTGCACTTCTTCACTGCCTTCGCTCGCAAAGTTATAAGCGTCGAGAAAAGCAAACAAATATTGCAGGGTGGGTAATGCGTTGACTTGTAGATTGCGTTTTTTATTTCGTAATACGCTACTCGCCAAGACAGGAAGTACCGTACGTTGTGAAAGGCTGTTTATCTTAATTGTTTTACTTTCCAAATCTGTCACCTCGAAAAGAGAACTGTTAAGATAGGGAACGTAAGCAAAATCACGCATAATGGAGTGTGTGCGGCTGCCCATGTCACGTGCAAGCACTTGGAAAAAGAGTGTGTTGAGATCATCATAGTCATGAATCTTAGTTATTGAAAGAAATTTATAGATTGCATCTCCATTGTGGTATTTCAACATCTGAGCCTCCAACAGTTTCAAGAAAAGGATACGATTCATCCAAGTAATACACAATTCCATTGCAACATTGAATAACCGTTCCTCATAATCATTCCCATACAAACGACCATTTATGTGACGCAAACAATCTTCTGCATCCAGTTGGTTAATAGTATTCTCTAGTAATGAAGCCTCGTCACGCCGTTCCACAGCTTTGCGTACAATCACGGTTTTATTATTCTCTTTGCGTTCCTCAATACCAATAATGTGTAGCAGCTCAGTGTAGAATCCACGGTTGAGCGAATTGCTGTCATTTTGGAACGATAGCTTCAAAAGATGTGTATCGCTGAATATCTTATAAAGTTCGATAAGTTTGCGTGAAGCGCTACTGTCTGTTCTATCAAGCAGGTGTTGATAGTCTTGTAAGTTGAAGTAAGTGTATTCAAGGCTATCTTTCACCTCCTCAATATAGGTTGTTGCAATTTCAGTATAGAAGAAATCGGTTTTGTTACTGGTTTTGCGTCCATCCACAAAGTCTTGAAACTCACGACGTAATTGTTTGTTCTGATAGAATTTGCGTTCAAACTCATGGGCATCAAAAATAAAGAATTCATGAATATTAGTAGCGATGAGATATTTAATATCATTGTTCTTCTTATTGACACGTTCTTTAAGATAGTATAGCAATAATTCCTGCAAAGCCTTACGATTAAGATTGTCATTAGAAATCATCTCACCTTTGTTGGTGGTACTCTTTACTTCAATCAATAACCCTATATTGGACTTGATAGTTTTATCCAATCGGATAGCCAAATCAATATCTTCTTCGGGAGCCATGTAGTATGGCTTGTAGAACGTTTCACTCAGAAAATTACGTAAATGTTCTTTTTGCGTGTGTTCTCTTTGCCCATCCACAATATTGTCTCTCAATGTGCGAAGGGCATTTTTGAATAAGTCAAAATCTGTTGTTTCAATCGCAACCTGTCTATATGCTTTGTTCAAAACTTGATTCGGTTTGAGTAGTCCCATAATGTTTGGTAAATGAGTTAATAAAATACAAAGGTAGTCTAAAAACTTGATAATAAAGAATGAACGTATTGGTTTAACGAAAGTTTGTTCTACTGCCAGCCATTATCAACAAACAATAGCAGCAGTAGATTTGACATGATTCTACTTATTATATTGTAATAGCCAGCCAAAGTAATCTTTTCACATCCGGATCTATCACAGGTTGGATAAGTTGTTAACCTGAAGGTAACCGACCTGATGGTATAGGAACAGGAAGAAGTCTGTAATCATGGCATTTACCCGGATAGAGAAGCCACATTTTTTATTGCCGGACTTCCGGCATTGCCTCATCCATGTGTGAAAAGGAGTTTTTTCTTTCACCACAACGTTCCTTTCACATACCCAAAGGGGGTAGTGGATCCAGACCTGCTTCGGCTTTCTTTTTCCTTCCCATATGACAAAAACCGACTATCCATGACTATTCCTGCCAGTGTGCCGGTCGCGCTTGCCTCTCATGGTTCGAAAGAATACTGACGTGTGTCAAAAATCTGTCAACGTGTGGAGACAGATTATATGAGAGAAATTGTTATAACAAATCCTATAAATGACTGGATGGGTAGGACACCTACTTGCACCTTATACTAGGAAGGAGGTATATTATAAGGACAAGGAGTTACGGACGAGTAGCGTGAAGCATTTGCCAGTCTCTTTTTGGACGGATGCAAAAAACATATATGTGTGACGCTGCATATCAGCAGCAAAAAAGCCACCGTTGCCGTATCACCAACTGGATGTCAAAGCTTGACTTCGAGCATTATCGATGGTCAGTCGACTCCGTAATCAAGAAACAGTATGAATTGTTCTTGGGGAATAGTTTTGTCACTGGGGAACCGGAGACATCTGTACAGATGGGACGTATCATTTCGATAACCAGCCTTTAGAAGCCTTAACAAGAGCATATCATTATGAAAGGGCGGAATATAGCTTTACTTTGTAGAGTGAAACAAAATGACTGTATATGAGAATTTAAAATATTGCGAAAACATTTAGGAATTCAACCTAAAATCAGGAATGGAGATCTGCTACTAGGAATCGAACTACACATACAAGTAGCCAAATATCTTTGATTTATCAATTAAATTGACCATTTGTTAGAATGAGCTACCGTACATCTTATCCTAGTAGACCTAATCCATACCTTCACGGAAGAAACCCACTTTCATGAAAATTCCACTCACAGATATTTCTAAATCAAAATGGAACAACAAGATCGTACCATATTTCAGAAAACTCTTATCGTAAAATCGAAATTTTCCGACAGTCCGTGATTATTATCCATCAAGTCCATCTCTCCATTCATCCACTTAGTTTCGCATATTTACGAAACCGTAGCACGTCCTCTTAACTTTCAAATAAGATCTAAGTACGCCTGTCCAGACTTTTCTTAGCTTACGAAACAAAGCATCAAATACTATATTATAAAAGTTTTAAAACTCCTATAAGATATTCAAGACATGTGCTTATTTTTTGATGAGGATTTGTTGATATTCCAAAACTAGCAATAATTCTTAAATAGTTTAATAGTATAGAAGGATTATAATCCTTTGTTGTTAATTCAAGAATTTTTTGCGAATATGTAATCCAACTATCACAAATCGAGTTATCCAATTTGATATCTCCCATCTTAGATAATCCATCGTCTATAGTTTCCTTTATGTATTTAAAAGCTAAATCTCTATTATAAAAACCACTCATTGTTCGATATTTTTTGAAATATTTTCTAATTCTTTCTTTAATTCTTCAATATCTTTGTTTGGATTATTTAACAATTCGTCTGCTATTTCTTTAGAGGCTCTAGATACTTTTTGTGCGTGCCTAGTAAAGCGAATTCCAAATCCTTCAAAATTATCAAATAGGGGCAAAAGTAGTAAAACAATCCATACAATAAATATGAGATTCTTACCATTGAACTTCTCAAAAAAAGTAAAAGAAACCAAATCTGAGAAATTATAAAAAACGTATATGCTTGTAGTTATTACAAGGATAATATACCAAACCTTTTTAATCCAATTCAATTCAGAATCGAGTCTTTCTTGGTCTATAATAAAATTGTGTATTCTATTCCACCATTTACTCATAGCACTCTATATTATAAGCTTTTTATTATTTTGTACAGGCATTTCCTGGATGATTATGCCATCCAATAATTTACCATTTGCTTTTTTGTTTCTCCTAATTCCGTCAATCCCCCAAGTTCCCCATTGCTTGAAGAAAAATGGAATATGATTAGTTTTAGCCTGCTCTTTAATATTCAGGACCCATTCTTCTTTCATAGGTCGAGCCTGAACACCACTTTCTCCTCCAACTATAATCCAATTTATTCCAGTAAGATTCATTGCACCTAAATCTTCTAACAAAGGCTCGCAAGAAATAAACTTTACTTCAGCACCTAAATCTCTGATATAATTCATTCTGTATTTTGTTTTTTTATTTTCTACTGTAACTCCAACCCATGCGTTTGATGGTATTGCTCGTTCCTTGAAATATAAATTCATACGTTCAGCTCTTTTTGTTAAAATTTGATATATATGCTGAGGAGTATCTCGAATAACATTAAAGACGCTATCAATGAAGTCAAAAGGTATATCTTTATGAAAAAGATCACTCATCGAACATACAAAAACCATAGAGGGCTTTCTCCATTTTGTTGGTTCAAGTAAGTCATTAGGATGCAAAGTTACCTTAAAACCTTGACTGTATTTAGGATTATTCATTCCTCGTAAGCGGTTTGTCATAACATTGGCATAGCAATGCTTACACCCTTCGGAAATCTTGGTACATCCTGTAATAGGATTCCAAGTTTTATCAGTCCATTCTATTGATGTTGTTGCCATTATTTGAATTTCAATATACAATCTTTTGAAATAAGAACAGAAACAAGATGATTCTTGTTATCAGTAAATGAAGCCTCTAATAATCCTTCAGATACTAATTTTCTTAAAGCTTTAGAATAATGAGACCTACAATAGTTACCTGTTATTTGATGTTCCTCAAATAGATTAAAAGCTGAAATGCTTTTTCCGCAATATGAGGTATAAATGGCTTGCTTTAAGTTGTCTATATTTTGCTCTCCTATATCGAACAATTCAGTGATAGGATTGATTATTTTCTTTACATCAAAAGTATAAGTATTTATGCCATCGAAAATAGTACCAACATTAGCGAAATCATTGTAGATCGTTTTTATCAAATCAAATCCTCTTTTACCTTTTGTTAGATGTACAATATAATGACTGGCGGTATCTATATCTTCTTCTTGAAAACGAAATGCAGTGTAATATACTCTTGTACCTAATATCTTTTGATATTCTAAACCTAAGTTATCTATAATAAGTTGAAGCCTTTCAGATACGGATTGTTTAAACTTTCGATCTGATTTAATTGTTTCATAGGTTGTTGGGAACAAATCACGCATTAAGGGCTCAAATTTTTCATTTTCTAATGCAGGATGTATTCTTTTAGTATTTATGAATAAAAAAATTTCATTCCCCCAATTTTGCAAAAATTGAGCAAGTACATTTGTTTCAATACCTTTATATCCAAAAGGGTCTATAAAGAGTAGTGCGGGAGATTCATTGCAACGCCCCACGTGAGTACTTTTAATCAAATATTGCGTTATTGGTTTCCATTCTCCGACTGTACGGTTAGAAAAAAATGGATTAATAGTAAAAGTTCCTAGTGGAAATTCCGTCATGAAATTTGTCTCTAATTGTTCTTTATAAGTATTATCATTAAATATGAATCGAACGTGTTGTTGCAAAAAACTATTTTTCAAGCAGTTTCGTGCAACTAATAAAGGGGTTGATTCGTTTCCGTCTTCGTACTTTCCAGGACCAGCGAATAGGTCTATATATCTTAATTCTTTTGGTTTATGTTTATTAATTATAATATTACAATACTTAGGAAAATACTCAGAAACAATACTAGCCTTAATTCTTGAAGACATGGTTTGCTGTTCAAAAAACTGGTTCTCTTTCATATTATTCTTTAAACTTTAATTTAGGTAATTTTTTCACAATATCCGCTGTTTGCACCAACACACTGATCATTTGAGGCTGCAGATTGAAGATATATTTCTCGTCTTTATGTTTACGCGCCCAATCATTCGGAGCATTGGTGATGTCACTTTTCCTATCTGTGGTTACAGTATAATGTTCCATAATCCACTCAACAGCCGATTTTTCGCTTGCCGCATATTCGTAAGCTTCGACCGGAATACTCGTTCTTTCCCAACTGTCCGGCTAACCACTTTCCTGTTTTAGCTTGTTCTACCAATACAATTTTTAGCCTGTTTATCTTTTCTGTTCCCATATTCAGTTTGTATTGCAAGTATGCGATAATAGATTGATGATATTTGCAAAGGTAGTGATTACCTATGAGAACGAACAAAATGTTAGCAAGAATCTTTCTTTATAAGTATATTATTATAGCATAATCATGTCTATGAAGACCGTATCAATCGTTTTATACATATCATTGACCTTACTTTTTTTATTGCTACCCTTCATTTGTCCTGCTTTTGAATCTTTTTGCATCAAACTGTCGGATATAATTTTCAAGTCTTTATTGTAACCATCAGCCTGCCCATGTACCCATTCGATGATTTTTTTTATCACAATGAATATCAAACACGTCGTTCGGTCAAAAGAAATCTTTGGCGCTGTCCCCCCCATGAACTGATAGCCCGGAACTTCACAGAGTATCCGACTCCGAACAACCTTCCGTTCCTGGACGAAAAACTAAAGTCATTCCATAAATTAAGAACTAAATTATTAACCGTATGAATCGAAAAGAGATATGAATTGTCAGACGTGACCTGATAGCCGCTGTTAACACTGGTGAGTTTGTGCATATATCCTGTGCAAGGATCGTTGTTTCAATCATGACTGATGAGCATGGTGAATTTTTCCGGGCAGCACAGGGAAAACTGTACGGGGGACGGTCAAGATCGATACCACCGAGTAGTTCATGGCAGACTTGAAAAAGTACAGTTACATCAGGGGTGCCTCCTCCAATTGTTATTCTCCCTGCCGGTTTCATATGGATCGGCAGGGATTTTTCTTTTCACTACCGTAGTATTCCCGTCCTGCCGACTTTCCATGAGGGGGACGGGAATACCGACCTGCTTGCAAAATCTTTTTCCTCTCACGCTCCATATGACAAAAACTGAATATCCATGACTATTCCTGCCAACGGACTGGTTCTGTTTGGCAGGTATCGTTTCTTTCTTTACATTCGCATCAACGAACATTAAAAATTGAGCGTATGGAAATATACTACATTGAAGTCTGTGTCCTTGAGAGGATGCTGGCACGCGCCGAGAACCTGTCCGCACATGTGGACAGACTGTATGAGAGAAACCGCTGTAAGGAACCCGGAGAGTGACTGGACGGCCAGGATGTCTGCCTGCGCCTTGACATCTCGCCACGTACCCTGCAGACACTCCGCGATACCGGACGGCTGGCGTTCACCCGCCTCCAGCGCAAGTTCTATTACAAGCCAGAGGATGTGGAGAAGCTGATGGCCTACGTCGGCATCAGACGCAAGGAGAAGGCAATGAGAGAAGGAAGGAAGAACGGAAACCTTTAAAGAGCGGAAGAGATGGAAGGCATTATCGACAAGGAGAACGAACGTGTCCGCAGGTTCTTTGCCCTGCTGGACAACATGGAGAAAAAAGTGGAGCATCTTGCCCGTGACAACCGTCCTCCCTTCAACGGGGAACGGTTCCTGACTGACAGAGAGCTTTCCGGAACGTTGAGGATCAGCCGCAGGTGCCTGCAGGATTACAGGGACCAAGGGCGGATTCCCTATATCCAGCTTGGCGGGAAGATCCTGTACAGGCAGTCGGACATCGAGAAGCTGTTGGAGGAGAACTATCACGCAGCATTGGTATAATATCGTATTCAAGTTTAAGGATTGCCGCCGGAATCGTAAATACAATTCCGGCGGCATTTTTTTATTTAGCCTGCGGCTTCCTTGCCGGCCGCAGGCTTTCTTCTTTCCATCAGCCGGTCCATGTCCGAGGATATCTTCCGGTCGGTGACCTGGGCGTAGACCTGCGTGCTGTCGATATTCGTATGGCCCATTATCCTGGCGATGCTCTCTATCGGAATGCCCGCGGTCAGTGTCAGGGTCCCGAACGAATGCCGGGCCATGTGGTAGGACAGGTTCTCTTTCATGCCTAATGCCACGCCCATTCCATGTACCTCGTACCAGAGGACATCGCGGACCGGCAGCGGGAATACCGGCCTGTCGTCATCCGTGGTGTTGTAAAGATCCAGTATCTGTCCGGCTATGGGATGCAGCGGGATGAACGCCTCCACGTCCGTTTTGGCGCGGCGGATGCGGATATACCTTCTTCCTTCCGAGGTCGTTCCGATGTGACGGGGATGGAGAGCCCTCGTATCCGCGTAAGCCAGACCGGTCAGCGAGGAGAAGATGAACGTCCTGCGCGCCAGCTCCATCATCGGGTCGGGCAGCGGGGTTTCCATCATCCGCTTCAGTTCAC
>ERZ773134.3397-NODE-3397-length-10124-cov-5.114907_pt1 | contig 10124 bp, 9 predicted proteins | sample MGYA00580856_ERZ773134 | MGnify/ENA primary metagenome ERZ773134 (study PRJEB29015, sample SAMEA2737823) | human gut metagenome | biome: human gut; feature: human-associated habitat; material: faeces | place: China | collected 2012 ... | reverse complement strand
TCGACTGGTCAACATGGCCACCTCCTCAGTTACCTGTTTCTATCAGCTTGCCGAACGGGAGCCTAGCGTTGCCTGCAGCGTTGTACTACCATTAACTGACGCACTACCGCCAACATAATTTATGCCAGTAGCATAGTCACCAGCTGCCCTATACGTTACATCGTAAGAGTATGTGGTCGTGCCAGCCTGAATCTTCTGTGCCAGAGTGTATGCTCTCGCACCGCTCTTCACAATTTGATAGCCGTTGTAATGTGTTTCAAACTGTACCGTCAATGCATTATGGACGACAGTTGTCTCCGCAATCGTCTCGCATTTGCTCCTAGCCACATTCGAGCTATTGAACTGCAGATAGAACTTTGCGGAGTACTGTACACCATTTGCGGTGAACGTCTTTTGATCGTACCCCGAACCAGGTGTTCCATACGGCTCAACGTCAGCATCGGCTGCGAACGCCGGGATAGAAAGCGTGGTCAGCAGGCAGAGAAACGTCAGAATGAGTGCAAATAATTTTTTCATCCTATATGCCTCCTCAGAAACAGAGTAGATGTGGTTATCATATTACGGGCATCGTCTGAACATGGGAGTTAACAGTGAACAATTTCTTCTCTGTCCCTCCCGTCTCTATTCAACTATTGGAATCACCGTATTGTCTTAATCCTTGTATAATTTAGCGAATATTCATCGCAGTCTGTCAGTGGAATGCTCCATCATAGTTACTCCGATAAAAGTCTTCTTTGCTAATGTAACAGACTTCAACATTGCCGGATGGCTCTGTCAGCAGGCCCTTAAAATAACCATCGCACTCATAATCCGTGGAAAATATCATTACATTTCCGCTGCGGGTGTCCAGTTCGGTCACGACCTCATCTGCAATATCGATTGCCCAAACCCGGCAGACATTCTCCGTTCCGCAGATGGCGATCACATGCCCGTCCAGAATCATATAATTGTAGAAATCCCAGTTCTGCTCATAGGTAAAGAGTTTTTTCGCCGCCTGCTTCTCCAGATCATAGACATACAGACTGCGGTCGACCTGATACACAGCGTACTGGCCCCAGCTTCGATGCGGGTCGACTGTCCGGACAAAGTTCTCCGAAGCATCCACAAGCACGGTCTCCTCGCCCGTTTTGAGATTACGGATCAAAAAACGAAACCGGACAAACTGCCGGTCATACTCATCCCATGCTGTTCCCTCCGGCTGCTGCGCAAGCCAGTCTTCAAATTCCGGCGCGTCTTCCGCCATCTCCAGCATGCGGAAGGCCGCGATATCCTCCCAGACGCTGTAGAGATCGTAGCCATCGTCGTTTTCAAGGATCGTCGATACCTCTCCCGTCTGCAGGTCGACGGAGACAAGGCTGCTCTTCTGCGCGGCAGCTGTCAGCTGTACGCCCTCCGTCAGTTCATAGGTCTCTCTGTTCGAAATAACATATGCTTTTCCAAAGGATACGCAGCGCAGCACACACCGGCATGACTCATTCTCGTTTTCCGGCTCCCAGCTTGCGAGGGTCTGCAGCGGGCCGCCGGACAGCGGACGCGTGACGAGCGCCGAGGCTGTCTCGTCGTCCGTATAAACCAACGCATAGTAGTTTCCCCGGTATTCCACCAGAGACTGCAGGTCGCCGAAGCAGGCATTACAGGTGGGATCATTATGCCGGCAGCCGTTCTGGTAGCACGGGACATAGGTCGTTCTGGTCACGGGGTCATAGGCCTGAATATAGGGCCGGAAAAACGTATCCCACTGCCAGAACCCGCCGGTCGAAGCGGAGGCGGCCATGTTACCAAATACTCGAATGTTCTCCTCCGAAACCGGATAAGTCGTAACAGGAATCTCCGAGTCTGTAACGATCGCACCCGAGGTCTCGCCTCCCTGCTCCGTAGTCTCGCTCACAGGAGCGGCATAGCAGCCGCTCAGGATCGCTATCACGGCAGATGCTGCAAGCAGCAGGCTCAGCATTCTTCGACTGGTCAACATGGCCACCTCCCTAGTTTTGTAAGGCAGATCAGCGGAACGCCGCGTCATAATTGCTCCGATAAAAGTCTTCTTTGCTGATGTAATACTCTTCAACCTTGCCAGTCTGATTGGCAAGTAATCCAACAATGTAGTCATTGCACTCATATTCCGGAGTAATTGTAATTGCATTTCCACCGCGGGTGTCCAGTTCGACCACTGATTCATCAGCAATGTCAATTGCCCAAGCACGGCAAGTGTCGCCCGTTCCGCAGATGGCAATCACATGGCCATCCAGAATCATATAATTATAATTTTTCCAATCTTGATCATAAGTAAAAAGCTCTTTTACGGTCTGTGTTTCCATGTCGTAGACATAGACGCTGCGCCCGACCTGATACACGATGTACTGTCCCCAGCTCTTATGCGGGTCTGCTGTCCATACGAAATTTTCCGACATATCCACTATTGTTTTTTCATCGCCTGTTTTAAGATTTCTCGAATAAAGGCGGTAATTATAATACTGTCGACCATACAGATCCCACGGGGTTCCCTCTGGCTGCTGCGCGACCCAGTCTTCAAACGCAGGCGCTCCTTTTACAGTTTCCAGTGTCTGATAGACAACACTGTCTTCCCAGACACCATACATGTATGGAAGGGTGCCGTCGACATCTCGCATAAGTTCCATCATTTTCCCTGTTTTTAGATCAAAACTACAGTCGCTGTACTCCTCACCGACGAGTTCCTGCTGACCGTCCTCCGTCAACGTATAAGTTTCTTTTGACACTGTGAGATAGGCTTTCCCGAAAGAAAGGCCGTAGAAGCCGCACCGATATACTTCATTATCATTCTCAGGCTCCCAACTCGCAAGGATTTGAAGCGGACCGCCGGAGACCGGCCGCGTGACAAAGGCCGAAGCAGTATCGTCGTTGTAATAGATCATGGCATAGAAATTGCCCCGATACTCTGCCAGCCCGGATATCTCACCAAAATAAGCCGAGCAAAATGCATCGCTATGCTCGCAACCTGTCTGATAACACGGAATATAGGTTGATTTTGTCACCGGGTCGTAGGCCTGAATATAATCCTGTATGAACAATGTCCACATCCAAAAGCCGCCTGTTGTGGGAGACGGAACATATCTGGTACCCGCCTGAACATTTTCCTCCGGAATGTCATAAGTCCTGATCTCTACGGAATTTTCTGTGGCGCTGCCGGAATTTGACTGCATGGTCTGCGAGGATGATAGAGTCAAGGGACCATCCTGAGCAGAATAACAGCCCGTAAAGGAAGCCAGCAGCACTGCCATGCATACCAAAAATGCCAAAAAGCGTCTCTTCATATGTTCCGCCTCCCATTCAACTAGACTATACCAGAATGTGTAACAAAGCTACTGCTATTTTTTGAACCCAAGCGTAGCAGAGGTTGTAACCCCTGAATAGCCATTAAAGGTCGCATTCCCACCTATGTAGTTGACTCCGGTTGCCACATCGAATGCACTACTATATTTGTTGATTATGTTGGAAACGATTGCAGTATTATCCATAATCTTGTATTTTTTAACAAATATTCATTGAAGTTTGTCAGCGGAACGCTCCGTCATAATTGCTCCGGTAAAAGTCTTCTTTGCTGATGTAACACTGCTCGAAATCTCCACTCGAATTGCGCTTCAAACCAGCGAAATAACCGTTGCATTCATAATTCGCGCCAAATGCCACTACATTTCCGCCGCGAGTGTCCAGCTCAATGACTGATCCATCTGCAATGTCGACCGCCCATGCACGGCAGGTATCCTCCGTTCCGCCAATAACCATCACATGTCCATCCTGAATCATGTAATTATAAAAATCCCAGCCCGGTTCATGGGTAAACAGTTTTTTCGATGTCTGCGTCTCCATGTCATAGACGTATACGCTACGGTCGACCTGATACACGGTATACTGCCCCCAGCTGACATGTGGGTCCGCCGTCCATATGAAATTTTCCGTCACATCCACGATCGTTTTCTCTTCGCCTGTTCTGAGATTTTTGGAATACAGGCGGAAGTTGTAATCCTCCGATCCGTCCCGCTTCACCGGCGTTCCATCCGGCCGGTCCGCATACCAGTCCTGAAAAACAGCGACATCGCCCCAGACACCGTGCATATATGGGAGATATCCGTCCTCGTCGGCCATATACTCCACGAGCTCGCCTGTTTCCAGATCAAGGCTGCACTTACTGTATTCCTCCTTGACTGACTCCGTCTGCCCGTCCTTCATCGCATAGGTTTCTTTTGACACCGTGAGGTAAGCCTTTCCGAACGAAAGGCCATAGAAGCCGCACCGGCATTCCTCATTCTCATTTTCCGGTTCCCAGCTTGCGAGGACCTTGAGCGGACCGCCGGAGACCGGCCGCGTGACGAACGCCGAAGCGGTTTCGTCGTTGTAATAGATCATGGCATAGAAATTGCCCCGATACTCTGCAAACCCGGAGATCACCCCGCCGAAATTCGCCGTACAGGAGGCATCCGTGTGCTTGCAGCCTGCCTGATAGCAGGGGAAGTAGGTCGTTCTCGTCGCCGGATCATAGGCCTGGATCGTTTTTGCATTGAACACTGCGCATGTCCAAAAGCCGCCGGTCGAGGGAGACGGAACATATATGATGTTCGCCCGAACATTTTCCTCCGGAATGCCATAAGTCCTGATCTCTACGGAATTTTCTGTGGCGCTGCCGGAATTTGACTGCATGGTCTGCGAGGATGATAGAGTCAAGGGACCATCCTGAGCAGAATAACAGCCCGTAAAGGAAGCCAGCAGCACTGCCATGCATACCAAAAATGCCAAAAAGCGTCTCTTCATATGTTCCGCCTCCCATTCAACTAGACTATACCAGAATGTGTAACAAAGCTACTGCTATTTTTTGAACCCAAGCGTAGCAGAGGTTGTAACCCCTGAATAGCCATTAAAGGTCGCATTCCCACCTATGTAGTTGACTCCGGTTGCCACATCGAATGCACTACTATATTTGTTGATTATGTTGGAAACGATTGCAGTATTATCCATAATCTTGTATTTTTTAACAAATATTCATTGAAGTTTGTCAGCGGAACGCTCCGTCATAATTGCTCCGGTAAAAGTCTTCTTTGCTGATGTAACACTGCTCGAAATCTCCACTCGAATTGCGCTTCAAACCAGCGAAATAACCGTTGCATTCATAATTCGCGCCAAATGCCACTACATTTCCGCCGCGAGTGTCCAGCTCAATGACTGATCCATCTGCAATGTCGACCGCCCATGCACGGCAGGTATCCTCCGTTCCGCCAATAACCATCACATGTCCATCCTGAATCATGTAATTATAAAAATCCCAGCCCGGATCATGGGTAAACAGCTTCTTGGATGTCTGCGTCTCCATGTCATAGACGTACACACTCCGGTCAATCTGATACACGACGTACTGTCCCCAGCTCATGTGTGGATCCGCCGTCCATACGAAATTTTCCGACTCGTCTACGATCGTTTTCTCTTCTCCTGTTTTGAGATTTTTGGAATAAACGCGATATTTGTAATATTGCAGGCCGTACTGATACGACGTTGTGCCCTCCGGCTGCTGCATGATCCATTCTTCAAACTCGGGCGCGCCCTCCACTGTTTTCACCGTCTGGTAAACAGCGATATCCTCCCAAACGCCATACATATATGGAAGGATACCGTCAGTATCGGTCATAAGTTCCACCATTTCCCCCGTTTCCAGATCAAAACTCCACCTGCTGTACTCCTGACCGACACATGCCTGCTGGCCATCCTCCGTCATCGTATAGGTTTCTTTTGCCACTATGAGATAAGCCTTTCCAAAAGAAAGTCCATACAGGCTGCACCGGCATTCCTCGTTTTCATTTTCCGGTTCCCAGCTTGCGAGGATCTGAAGCGGGCCGCCGGAGACCGGCCGCGTGACAAACGCCGAAGCGGTATCGTCGTTGTAATAGATCATGGCATAGAAATTGCCCCGATACTCTGCCAGCGAGGAAATATCTCCGAAATAAGCCGAACAGGAGGCATCATTGTGCTTGCAGCCCGCCTGATAGCAGGGATAATAGGTCGTTCTCGTCACCGGATCGTAGGCTTGAATTGTTTTTGACGTGAAGACTGCCCATGTCCAGAAACCACCGGTTGAGGGAGACGGAACATATATGGAATCCGCCCGTACATTTTCCTCTGGAAGCACATAAGTCCTGATCTCTACGGATTCCTCTGTTCCGCTGCCGGAACCCAACTGCGCAGTCTGCGCGGACGATGCAGTCGAGGGGCCATCCTTCTTAGCAGAATAGCATCCCGTAAAGGAAGCCAGCAGCACTGCCATGCAAACCATAAAGGCCAAAAAGCGTTTTTTCATATGTTCCGCCTCCCGTCAGGCTAGATTATATCGAAATTATTAACAGGCTTGATATTAACTCAAAAATCCCAGCGTTCCAGAAGTTATAATGTTTTTGTTAAAGGTTGCTTTGCCACCAATGTAGTTGACTCCGGTTGCAACATCGATTGAGGAACTATAGGTAACTGCCGTGGAAAACGTGGTTTTGTTTGATGCTCTCTGTTTGGCAGTATAGCTGATATATCCGCCAGTGCGTGTTTGATACCCGCTTCCTCCCGTCTTAAACTGAACGGTTAGTGTACCGTGCACAACATCTACCAAAGCCTCTGTCTCACATTTGCTTCTCGCTCGATATGAAGTGTCAAACTGCAAATAGAAGTATGCCGTATACGGCCGACCGTTAAATTCGAATTGCTTCTGGTCATACCCCGAACCGGGGGTACCATACGGCTCCACGCCTGCATCGGCTGCGAGTGCCGGGATAGAAAGCATGGTCAGCAGGCAGAGAATTGCAAGGAAGATAGCTAAAAGCTTCTTCATAATTTTATCCTCCATAACAACAAAATAGAATAAAAGAAGATTTTACACTGTGATCATTAGGAATATGGGAGTCAACAGCGAATAATTTCTTCTCTGCCGCTCCCGTCTCTATTCGACCATTGGAATCACCGTTGCCTTTCGTACAGAATTCCCACTGCAGAGGTCTCCGCAGAATTTTCAGTTCTTGATACATTTTGTAGCCTGAGTATATCACTTCTGAATTTCCAAGGCAAGAGGTTTTAGCGAAGTTTTTCACAAATTTTTGTAGATTTTGTTGGAAACGTTTACGTTATTGTCTTAAATCTTGTATATTTTAACGAATATTCATTGCAGCCTGTCAGCGGAACGCTCCGTCATAATTGCTTCGGTAAAAGTCTTCTTTGCTGATATGACACAGCTCGTAATTTCCGGGCGAATTGCTCAGCAAACCGGCGAAATACCCGTCGCACTCATAATGCGCAGAGAACGGCATCGCGTTCTCGCCGCGGGTATCCAGCTCGATCACGGAGCCGTCCGCAAGGTCGACCGCCCAGGCATTACAGGCGTTCTCCGTTCCGCACAGGACGATCGCATGGCCGTCCAGAAGCAGATAGTTGTAGAATTTCCGTTCCTGCTCGTGGGTGAAGAGCTTTTTGGTCTCCTGCGTCTCCATGTCGTAGACATAAACGCTGCGACCGACCTGATACACGGCATATTTTCCCCAGCTCCTATGCGGGTCCGCCGACCAGACAAAAGGCTCCGACCCGTCCACGATCGTCGTTTCCACCCCGGTTCTCAGGTCCCGCGAAAGGATGCGATAGCGGATATAGAGCCGCTCGTACTCGTCCCACGAGGCCTCCTCCGGCTGCTGCGCGGCCCAGTCCGCAAAGTCCGGCGCGCCCTCCGCCGTTTCCTGCACCTGAAAAACGGCGCAGTCGCCCCAGACGCCGTACAGGTCATAATTTTCGGCATGTTCGAGGATCGTCGCCTCCTCTCCCGTCTGCAGATCAACGGAGACAAGGCGGTTTTCCTGCTCGTCCCGCGTCAGCTGGCCGTCTTCCGGCAGATAGGCCGCTCTGGTCACGGTGAGATAGGCCTTCCCAAAGGAAATGCAGCGCAGCGCGCAGCGGTATTTCTCGCCCTCGTTCTCCGGCTCCCAGCTTGCAAGGACCCGGAGCGCCCCGCCGGAGAGCGGCCGCGAGACGAGTGACGCTGCGGACTCGCCGTCCTGCTGGACAAGCGCATAGAGGCTGTCCCGATATTCCGCCAGCGCGCTCAGGTTGCCGAAGCAGGCGCTGCAGGTGCTGTCATTGTGCCGGCAGCCGCTTTGATAACACGGAACATAGGCTGTGCGGGTCACAGGATCGTAGGCCTCAATATAGGGATGGAGCATCATATCCCACTGCCAGAACCCGCCGGTCGACGGCGAATCGGCCATGTTGATGGAGACCAGAAGATTCTCCTCCGGGACCGGGTAAGTCGTGATGGCGGTCTCCGCCGCGGGCGGCTGAGTTGGCTGCGCGCTCTCCGGCGGCGTGCTCCCCTGCCGGACGCTTTCAGCCGCAGGCGCGGCATAGCAGCCGGTCAGAAGCAGAACGCCAGACAGGAGCAGAGCCAGCCGTTTTCCGATCGATGTGTTCATCTGTTTTCCCTCCCTTTTTTGCAGCCTGAGTATACCATTTCCGCCCCGGCAGAACAAGGGAGATACCCGTAAGGATTTCTTAAGATTTGTTTAATTTGAATAAAAATACGCAGAATCATTTTTCACATTTATTCACTATTTTGCTGAGGGGTACAAAAAAGCGGAAGCCGGGCGGCTTCCGCTTTTGGGGATCATATGGTTCAGTCGACAAGACGCTCGAGCCAGGTGATGTAGGAATCGGAATTCAGCATGATGGGATAGTCCAGCACGATGCAGTCGTTCACGCCCTGCTCCTTCGCAAAGGCGGCCAGATCGAGACTCGGCTTGCCGTCGCGGTTGAATTCGCGCGGATCGATGGCGATGATCTTGCTGTAGTGGCTCGTGAGCCACGGCGTGAAGGCGTTGCCGTAGGACTCCTTGAGGATCATGCACACCGGGCCGTCGACATTTGTCTTGATGACGGTGATGGGATGGTCGCCGCCGAGGAATGTCAGGTATTTGTTCGACGTATCGTCCACCTTGCAAAGCGTGCCGCCGAAATATTCCATAGAGAACTCCGCATCCGGGTACCACTTCGTGTCCAGATCGACGAATGGGCGCCAGAACTGCACAGTGTCCGGGTTGTCCGCAAGGGCCTGACTCTGGGGATAGGCCTTGATGGCGCTGTAGAGCGAGCCGAGGAAGCCGGTGTATTCGCCGCTTTCAAACTTGCTCAGCGGCTCGGCCTTGAGGCCCGCGCTCTCGCAGAAGGCTGTGTAGGCATAATAGGCGCCGAGGGCCGTCCAGTGGTGGTCCGAACGGAAGTAGAGGTATTCGTCCTTGTGTGCCTCAAGCTTGCTGTAGGCATCGACCGCGATCGCCGTGCTCTTGAGCTCCTTCAGGCGGTCATAGCACGTCGCGATCATGTCCGTCTGCAGCATGTGCTGGTTCTCCGCCGGGGCGTAGAACGCGGCCGCATTCGGCACGGCGATGGAGAACGTGCGCACGCCGCTGCCAAGCTTCGCAGCAATGTCGTTCACGGCGTCGGCATAGGAGCGGATGGTGTCCTTGTCGCCATAGGGGACCTCCATGGCGCGGTCGCCCACGACGAGCACGGAGCCGAGCTCCTCTGCAGCAGCGTCGGGATCCTGCGTCTGGGTGGGCTGAGTCGGCTCCGTCGGCTCGGTGGAGTCGGTGGCCGTCCCGCTCGTCCCGCTGGGCTGGGTCGAGGACGAGGGCGTCGTATCGTCCGTCGACGGCAGGGCTTCGCCGTGGTTGGCTGCGCCGCCGTTCATATTGATGACGAGCTGCGCGCCGTCCTTCGAGCCGCCGCTGAAGTAATAGAAGCCGTTGAGCGAGCGATTCGCATTCATCAGCTTTTCGCGGTTCGGGAACGTATCGGCAAAATAGTCGCGGTAATCCGAGGCGTAGCTGCCGTCGAGCATGGCGGAGAACGTCAGCTTCGGGCGGGTCTTCAGCTTGCGCCGCTCGGATTCGGAATAGGTCGCATCCTTGTCCAGCAGGGCATACAGGCCGATGCAGAGCATGCCGGCCAGCAGCAGGCAGGACAGGATGGTGTAGATTCGTTTCATGCAGAGCACCTCCGGGGGTCAGAATTGCGCATACATGGACGGCGAACACGTTCAAACCACATACGGATAAAAGCTGAAGGATTCAACAACGCAC
>ERZ773134.3395-NODE-3395-length-10135-cov-2.982044_pt1 | contig 10135 bp, 7 predicted proteins | sample MGYA00580856_ERZ773134 | MGnify/ENA primary metagenome ERZ773134 (study PRJEB29015, sample SAMEA2737823) | human gut metagenome | biome: human gut; feature: human-associated habitat; material: faeces | place: China | collected 2012 ... | reverse complement strand
CCGGGTTGCACTAAGTTAAAAGTAAGGGGTGGATTATAAACGGCTGCTTATTATAAAAAATAGGTGAGTGAATTGAATTGCTGGATGTCTGGATTATATTATATTTGCAAAAAGTAAATAAAGAACGAATGGATAATATGAAACCCCTGAACCCCATTCAGAAAACGGTTGTTGGCGTTCAGTTCCTTTTTGTGGCGTTTGGTGCGACTGTTCTCGTTCCTCTGCTGGTTGGCCTTGATCCTTCTACCGCCCTTTTTACTGCTGGTATCGGCACGTTGATCTTTCATTTGGTGACGAAAGGGAAAGTTCCTATTTTTCTGGGAAGCAGTTTCGCTTTTGTGGCGCCTATCATAAAGGCGACGGAATTGTATGGGTTGCCCGGTACGATGTCCGGCCTGGTGGCTGTGGGGACCGTCTATGGGTTGATGAGCTTGTTGGTCCGGTGGAGAGGAATCGGTTTTATCAAGCGGCTTTTTCCGCCGGTGGTGATCGGGCCGGTTATTATTCTGATCGGCCTCTCGCTGGCAGGCTCAGGTGTGAATATGGCAAAAGAGAACTGGCCGTTGGCACTGGTAGCCCTGCTTTCCGCCATTCTCGCCTCTATGTTGGGCCGAGGAATGTTGAGATTGATCCCTATCTTCTGTGGAATCATCGTCGGGTATCTGACTGCGAGTCTGTTCGGCTTGATCGACTTCAAGCCTGTGATAGAAGCTCCTTGGTTTGCATTTCCGCAATTTGTAAAGCCTTCATTGTCGTGGGAAGCGGTTATTTTTATGATTCCGGTGACGATTGCTCCGGTGATCGAACATATAGGCGATGTGTACGCAATCAACGAGGTGACGGGCAAGGATTTCGTAAAAGATCCGGGACTTCACCGCACGATGTTGGGAGACGGCCTGGCATGTATCGTCGCCGGATTGATCGGCGGTCCTCCCGTCACGACCTATTCGGAGGTGACAGGAGCTATTTCGCTGACAAAGATTACAGACCCGGCTGTTATCCGTATTGCTGCCGTAAGCGGTATCGTCTTTTCTGTGTTTGGGAAGGTCAGCGCGTTGCTTAAATCGATTCCTGCCGCCGTGTTGGGGGGCATCATGTTGCTGCTGTTCGGGACGATTGCTGCTGTCGGCATCAACAGCTTGATCCAGAATCGGACCAATCTGGGCGACACTCGCAACCTGATCATCGTCTCATTGATCCTGACTTTCGGGATTGGTGGTGCCGCCATTGAATTTGGTGGTTTCACGATGGCCGGTATCGGGCTTTCGGCTTTACTGGGAGTCTTTTTGAACCTGGTGTTGCCTAAGAGCAAGACTCTACCGTAATTTTCAATTTTCAACTCTCAATTATCAATTAATTGTTACCTTTGTGCCGCTTTTTACATGAAGAAGCGGAAATATGTTTAATCAGTATTGGTAAAGGGGAATCTGTCTATGCAAAAATCTGACTGCATCATTGGTGTGGAGCATGTGTCTAAATTCTTTGGAGACAAGGCCGTATTGAATGATGTGAATTTGTCTGTCCGTAAGGGCGAGTTTGTAACCATTCTGGGGCCGTCCGGTTGCGGGAAGACGACATTGTTGCGTCTGATTGCCGGATTCCAGACTGCTTCTGAGGGTATAATAACCATTGCGGGAAAAGAAATTACGCAAACACCCCCTCATAAACGTCCAGTTAATACTGTATTTCAGAAATACGCTCTTTTCCCTCATCTGAATGTCTTCAATAACATCGCTTTCGGCTTGAAGCTGAAAAAACTTCCGGCTGTCGTGATCGAGAAAAAGGTGAAGCAGGCCCTCAAGATGGTAGGAATGACCGATTATGAGTACCGTGATGTGGATTCCCTTTCCGGCGGACAGCAACAACGTGTCGCGATTGCCAGAGCTATCGTGAACGAACCGGAAGTGCTCCTGCTGGACGAACCGCTGGCGGCTCTTGACCTCAAGATGCGCAAGGATATGCAGATGGAGTTGAAGGAAATGCATAAGTCTCTCGGAATCACCTTTATCTATGTTACTCACGATCAGGAAGAAGCACTCACCCTGAGCGATACGATCGTCGTGATGAGCGAAGGAAAGATCCAGCAGATCGGGACGCCTATTGACATTTATAACGAACCGATCAACTCCTTTGTCGCCGACTTTATCGGCGAAAGCAATATTCTGAACGGACTGATGATCAAAGATAAGTTGGTATCCTTTGCCGGGCATGAGTTCGAATGCGTAGACGAAGGTTTCGGCGAACAGACCCCGGTAGATGTCGTGCTCCGCCCGGAAGACATTTATATTTTCGAGCCGTCTGAAGCCGCCATGCTGACCGGGACGGTTACCTCCTCCATTTTCAAGGGCGTTCACTACGAGATGATGGTGCAGACGCCGGAAGGCTATGAGTTCATGGTACAGGACTACCATTGTTTCGATGCCGGGCAGGAAGTCGGTTTGCTGGTCAAACCATTTGATATCCATGTGATGAAAAAGGAACGTATCTGCAATACGTTCGAAGGAAAGATGGTGGATGCCACGCATGTGGAATTTGTAGGCTGTACGTTCGAATGCCGAGAGGTATCCGGCATTGACTCGGAAGCACCCGTGCAGGTCGAAGTAGATTTTGACCGCGTCATTCTGGAAGACAACGAGGAAGACGGCCGTCTGACCGGCGAAGTGAAATTTATCCTCTACAAAGGCAACCATTATCATCTGACGGTGTTTACCGACTGGGACGAAGATATCTTTGTCGATACGAATGATGTTTGGGACGATGGCGACCGGGTCGGAATCACGATCGCTCCCGAAAATATACGGATTGTTCAATCAACTAAAAAGGAAGGAAGTGATAAGTAAGATTTCAGCTTTTTTTATGCGGCGTAAGAACTGGACGATTCCTTATGCCCTGTTTTTGGCTGTCTTTGTCGTAATGCCCTTGTTGTTGATCGTATTATATGCGTTTACAGATGCCGACGGAGCGTTCACTTTTGCTAATTTCCGTAAGTTCATGGTACATCCCGAAGCAATGAACACGTTCGTCTATTCGATCGGGATTGCTATTATCACCACACTTGCCTGTCTCATCCTTGGCTATCCGGCTGCTTATATTCTGAGCCAGGAGCGTTTTAACACTTCCCGGACGATGGTCGTGCTATTCATCCTGCCGATGTGGGTGAATATCCTGATCCGTACGCTGGCTACGGTAGCATTGTTCGATTTCCTGAACCTGCCGTTGGGAGAGGGGGCGTTGGTTTTCGGTATGGTGTATAACTTTCTCCCGTTCATGATCTATCCGATTTATAATACGTTGCAAAAGATGGACCGCAGCTTGATCGAGGCGGCCCAGGACTTGGGAGCCAATCCGTTTCAGGTCTTTATGAAAACGATTCTGCCTCTTTCGATGCCCGGCGTGATGAGCGGGATCGTCATGGTTTTCATGCCGACGGTTTCCACGTTTGCCATTGCCGAATTACTGACGATGAATAACATCAAACTGTTCGGTACGACCGTGCAAGAAAATATCTATAACGGTATGTGGAATTATGGAGCGGCGCTTTCTCTTATTATGCTGTTGCTGATTGGTGTTACCATCCTCTTTACGAATGAAGAGGACAGTGCTTCGAACGAAGGGGGAGGTGTGATATGATGACGAAATGGATGGCAAAAGGGTATTTGTGGCTACTGTTGGTGCTGCTATATTCCCCGATTCTGATTATTATGATTTTCTCGTTTACTGAAGCGAAAGTCTTGGGAAACTGGACGGGATTTTCAACCAAATTGTATAGTTCGCTGTTTACAGGAGGCGTGCAGCGTTCGTTGGTGAGTGCGTTGTGGAATACGTTCGCCATTGCGATGATCGCGGCGACCGTCTCCACGCTGTTGGGTAGTATTGCGGCTATCGGTATTTTCAACCTGCGATCACGGACCCGCCAGGTAATGAATTTTGCCAATGCGATCCCGATGATGAATGCTGATATTATTACGGGCGTATCCCTTTTCCTGCTGTTCGTGAGTTTTGGCGTTTCACAGGGATTCACGACGGTCGTGCTGGCGCATATCACATTCTGCACGCCCTATGTGGTGCTGAGTGTCATGCCACGCCTGAAAAAGATGAACCAGAATGTCTATGAGGCGGCGCTCGATTTGGGGGCGACTCCTTTCCAGGCGTTGCGCAAGGTGATCCTGCCGGAGATTCGTCCGGGCATGATCAGCGGCTTTATACTGGCTTTTACGCTTTCGATCGATGATTTTGCCGTTACCATCTTTACGATCGGCAACGAGGGACTGGAAACCCTATCGACCTTTATTTATGCGGATGCCCGCAAAGGGGGACTGACACCGGAGTTGCGTCCGCTGTCAACTATCATTTTCGTGACGGTGCTTGTCCTTTTGATTGTGATTAATAAACGGGCGGAGAAGTCCAAAAGCTAATGGAGAAAAGCAGGAAATGAATAAACTGATTACAATAATAGAGAGTTGCCTCTTTCTTTTGACTTTCATGTCTTCATGCAATCGTACGGATGAGGAGCGCAGTCATATTCTGAAAGTCTACAATTGGGCAGACTATATCGACGAGGATGTCTTGGCCGAATTTCCCGCTTGGTACAAGGAGCAGACCGGCGAAGATATCCGGATCATCTACCAGGTGTTCGATATCAATGAGATCATGCTTACCAAGATCGAACGCGGGCATGAAGATTTCGACCTGATCTGTCCGTCCGAATATATAATCGAACGGATGTTGAAGAAAAACCTTCTTGTCCCGATAGACCGCAATTTCGGAAAGACACCGGATTATCTGGATAATGTCTCTCCCTATATCCGTGGGCAACTGAACAAGCTAAGCCAGCCGGGACGGAAAACGACCGACTATGTCGTCCCTTATATGTGGGGAACGGCTGGGATTTTGTATAACAAGCAGTTCGTGGAGGAGAAAGAGGTCGAAAGCTGGGAGTGTCTTTGGGATTCGAAGTTCAGAAACAAGATATTGATGAAAGACAGCTATCGTGACTCCTATGGTACGGCCATTATCTACGCCCATGCGAAGGAACTGGAAGATGGGACCGTGACGGTCGAGCAACTGATGAACGACAATTCTCCCGAAGCGATCGCCATAGCCGAAGAACTTCTGAAAAAGATGAAACCCAACATTGCCGGTTGGGAAGCCGATTTCGGCAAGGAAATGATGACGAAAGGCAAAGCCTGGCTCAATTTTACCTGGAGCGGCGATGCGGTCTGGGCGATGGACGAAGCGGAGGCTGTCGGGGTGGAACTGGACTATGAAGTGCCCCGAGAAGGCAGCAATATCTGGTATGACGGCTGGGCGATCCCTAAATATGCCCGTAATGTAAAGGCGGCCAGTTATTTTATTGATTATCTTTGTCGTCCGGACGTCGCTTTGCGGAATATGGATGCCATCGGTTACGTCAGTGCCATTGCGACTCCCGAAATTATGGAAGCCAAGATCGATTCGACAATCGAGAAAGTTTCCGACTTGAGTTATTTCTTCGGTCCCGATGCGGATAGCATCCGGATCAATCCGGTACAATACCCCGACCGCAAGGTGGTAGAACGTTGTGCCATGATCCGCGATTTCGGAGATCGGACGGAACTGGTTTTGGAAATGTGGAGCCGCGTGAAAGGAGATAACTTGAATACAGGGATCGTCTTGCTGATCTTTGCCGTGTTCGGAGTGTTATTTGTCTGGCTGGTATATCGCAGGATACGTCAATATAAACAGCGGCAACGGCATCACCGACGTCGCCGCCGCTGGTAGTAAATAGTTAGAATCAAAATTGTCGATTATCAATTGTCAATTAAAAGAAGGTCATGGAAGGCATAAAAAATTTGGTTATAGATTTTGGCGGCGTGATTATCAATCTCACCCGTAATCGGTGCATCGAGGCATTCGAGAGTTTGGGGGTCGCGAATATACGCGAGCAGATTGTCAATAACTACCAGCATAAGGATCTGTTCATGAAGATCGAGCTCGGTTCCATTACGGTAGCAGAGTTTCGCGACGGTATCCGTCATCTGACCAGACAGCCTTTGACGGACGAACAGATAGATGCCGCCTGGATCGCCATGCTCGATGATGTTCCGGATTATAAGCTGGATCTTTTGCTCGACCTCCGCAAGCGTTACAATACGATGCTGCTCAGCAATACGAACGAGATTCATTGGGAGTGGTCGGAAAAGACCTGTTTTTCCTATAAAGGCCACCATGCTTCCGACTTTTTCAATCATATTTATCTTTCCTACCGCCTCCATCTGCTGAAACCCGATGCCGAAATTTTCGAATATGTCCTGCAAGATGCCGATATCCGTCCTGAAGAAACACTTTTCATAGATGATGCCGTCCCCAATTGCCGTACGGCGGAATCACTAGGATTCCATACCTATACGCCGCAACCTCGTGAAGACTGGTCGCATTTGTTTGGAATTATGAATCATAAATCATAAATCTCTCACATTTAATATATTGTATGATGTCCCTACGTCATACACATCGTTACCGTCCACCTTCTTGATATAGTTTACAACACGGATGGTAACGGGAAGGATGATTACTTCATAGAGGGATTTCAGAACCGCCTGTGTTCCGATCATAATGAAAAGTTCGCCTATCGGTATCAGTCCGGCGAAAGCGATCGGGAAAAAGATCATCGAATCGGCACTCTCGCCGACCAAAGTGGAGACGATGGCCCGTAAAGAGAAATTCTTTCCGGCTGAAGCAATCTTCATCTTACTCATCACGTAAGCATTCAGGAACGAACCGACAAGAAAAGCCATCAGGCTTGCTATGGCGATGCGCGGTGCCATTCCGAACACGAAGTTGAAACCTTCTTCGCCTTCCCAAAATGGGGCGGCAGGCAACATCACCGCCAATTGCGCAAATCCGATTACAAGGAAATTAGAAATGAACCCGCTCCAGATAATCAGGCGTGCCTTCTTGAATCCCCATACTTCGGCGATACAGTCATTGATGATATATGAGATCGGGAAAACGATCAGTCCGGCAGTCGCTGTGATGCCGAATACCTGGATAACTTTGGTTTCTAACAGGTTTGAAGCTACCAGGCAGATATTGAACAGGATGCCTAACAGCATGAATGGTACGGTTACAGTAGATGTTTTCTGCATATTTCTTGTTTTTAACGAGGTTTATCAAGCACTCGGTGAATAATATAAAGGAACGTTTTTGGATTCCGAGGGCAAAGATAGTGATATTTTTATTTATGCCTATTATATGTGACAGCCGAATGAGGCGATAAGCAGCCTTAAAACCGACAGAAAGAGAATCGCCATTTCTCTGTCACTCTATCACATTTTGTCTTGTATGTGTTGATATCCATGTTGTGCAAGGTGTGATACATACCGGATTCATGTATCACGCCTGTATCACACTGTGTCACACATCCGACTGGGATTTTAGCAATATATATATGATCTTTCTGCTAAGTATGTATCTTAATTACAAAGGATTAGTATGATATGGCTCCGAACACCCGGGTGTACCCTTTTCGGACATCCGGGTGTGGGGGGTGGTAACATCCGGGTGTAGAAAGCCGGAAGATGGGGGTGTTGCCAACCATTTCTGCTTGCTTTCCGCTCTTTTTCTGCTTGTCTTTAGTAAAAAAGTGCCTTAGGACGGTAAAATGGCTTCTGCATAAATGCATATCGGTACGTTTCCTTTCGTTTTGTGGATAGATGTCTTCCTGCCTGAATCAGAACCGGTTGCGCAGTTCCTCCGATGCCTTGTAGCGGACTAACGACATATAGCCGGCTCCCATCCGTAAGTTCGGCAAAATGCGATAATTGATTTCTCCTGTGGTAAGGAACCATCCGGCTTCCCTGAAATCGTCTCGCGGACGGATATTTTTACATAAATACCTGATAATTCTGGATTATAATTCCCCTGAGAGGCTGTTTGGTTTTTGTGTCCAATGATTTGAGATGGCCGGGAGGACGTTTAAAGTTGCCGGTCGGGATATTTTAGTAGATGTTGGCCATGCTAACCAGTGGCTCGTACAGTTTCTCTATATCTTGGGCGTCCAGTTCGATGGTGAGCTGGTCACCGGGGAGTATGGTTTGTCCGGTGGGGGAGATGTCTTTGCGGTCGCGGTGGATATTCATGATTACGCAATGGTTGGGAAGTTCGAGCGTATCGACCTCCTTGCGGTCGAAATAGGCTCCGGCCATCACTTCCACGTCCAAAGTCAGCCGCTTCTGCTCACGGAAGGCCGGTTTGTTGATCATCTCTTCATAGAACATTACGTTGAACGGCTTTATTCCCAACAGTTCCGTGAAATAATAAGTGAGTCCTCCTACGACGATGGAAGGATAGAAAACTTCGAAATGCCCTGTGATCTCCGTAATCAGGATAATGGCTGTGATAGGAGTGCGCACGACGGCGACCAGGAAGGCGCCCATTCCGATCAGCATGACATAGCTCACACTTTCCATCCTGACGATCCCGTGTTGCACCAGGATGAGGGCATAGAGCTTACCGGTCAGTCCGCCTGTCACCAGAGTCGGGATAAAGTTCCCTCCCGGCAATCCGGAGGAGAAGGAAAAAACGGTAAATACCATGTGCAGGAACATCATCCCTGCAATCCAATAGATATTGCTGTTGCCGCCTTCCGCCTGTTGCATCAGGAACTGCTCGCCTCCACCGGTCAGATCAGTGACCGTCAGCGAAATGATGTATGCCATGCCCAGAAGACCTAACAGCTTGATATATTCGGGTTGCCGGATGGCCGGGTACATCCGTTTGGCGTATAGCATCAGCAGTGAATAGAGTTTGCCGAAAACCGATACGATGACGGCAAACAGGATATACAGCTTGATATGCAGTCCCATCGACAGGTCGGGCACGATGGCCTGTATGTCGTGGTACGGGTTGATCGGGAAAATCGTACTGGCGATCGCTCCGGCGACGACACCGGCCAGGATCGTCGTGATAGCCGTTTTCGGAGCATCGAAGCGTTCGATCGATTCGATCACCAGCGTAGCGGCGGCAAGAGGAGCGGCAAAGGCAGCTGCCAGTCCTGCGCCTGCGGCAAGGAGCTGTTTGCGTTCGCCGCTCAGGATATGTCCCCATTTACCGACCAGGTCACCGATATACGATCCCATCTGGACGGACGGCCCTTCGCGCCCCATGGAAAGGCCGCTGCTTAATGTCAGTACTCCACCGGCAAATTTAGCCAGCAGTTGCCGTAAAGAATGCTTATATACAATCCTTCCGTTGATCGCCCCGCGTGTTTGTGAAATACCGCCGCCCGATATATAAGGCCATCGCCTCACCATCCAGGCGACAAACAGGAGGACCCCCCAGAAGGTAAGGAAAGCAATAATATGAAGATACCAGGGTGGCGACGATTCAAAGAAATCCTTCCGGTAATTGTAGAATAACTGTAATAAATAGTGATAGGGAACTGCCACCAACCCGGTCAGCAACCCTACAATGAGGCTCACGAAATAGAGCCTGGCATCCACTAGTTTCAGTTTTAATATCCTCCAGTTTACCTTCATAAGCTCGATAAAAACAAGACTGAATCAAGTTTGGTTTTAGCAGAAGTTCATTATCAAATTATCTTTTACATTTGTTCTATATAATCTAATTAAAAAAACAACTTTATGGAAACATCGTATGTAAAAGAAGTAAAAAGAAGTTTTCGGGGAAACTTATTGAATTATATGAGTTTTCTTGAAAAAGAGAAAAGTGGATCAGCTCAAAGTACAGCTTCCCTCTATAAGGTAACCCAGGGGCATTTGGAGCGGTTCGTAGGTACGGATATTTTAAAAATGAAGCAAGTGAACCCCCTGTTGGTGAAAGATTTTGTATCTTATCTGCAATCCCTCAATTTAAGTCCTAATTCGGTAACCAACTACACCAGTATATTCCGAACCGTATTCAACAGTGCTGTATCTGAAAATCTGGTTACACCTGAAACAAATCCTTTTCAAAAAATACATCTTCGCCCCATATCCACTTATAAGCGTTCAGTGGGGATACAGGTCATTAAGGATATGACGGAATTGGATTTAAAAGGGAAGAAGCGTCTTGATTTTGCCCGCGATCTGTTCTTGTTCAGTTTTATGGCATGCGGAATGGCGTTTGTTGACTTGGCGGATCTGACACAAAATAA
>ERZ773134.3394-NODE-3394-length-10137-cov-3.412121_pt1 | contig 10137 bp, 11 predicted proteins | sample MGYA00580856_ERZ773134 | MGnify/ENA primary metagenome ERZ773134 (study PRJEB29015, sample SAMEA2737823) | human gut metagenome | biome: human gut; feature: human-associated habitat; material: faeces | place: China | collected 2012 ... | reverse complement strand
TGATTCCAATTCTACATTATACATATCCGTTTCAAATGACAAGCTAGTAGACAATATACTAACACTTGCTGATAATTTCGGTTTAATGCAGGACATTAACGATGATGTAATGTATGTACTTTTATGGATGGCTGCTATTTATGATAAATATAAACATAATCGTTTCGTACATTCTGACGATATTGAAAACAGCTATGGTTCGTTAGCCTATGCCAAATACGTACGTCCAGAAATGTTACAACTGTATGAATTTCTGAAAACAAGCAAATTAACCAATTTGCAGATCAAAAGCCCCAACAGTTCTGTTACAATACCCAATTCGGAAGCATGGTTGACAACTCTGTTAGAGGACTATCTGGATATAAACGATCTGGAAGAAGCACAAAATGAACTTAAATTCACCTATGGTAAAAAGTCTGGTAGAAAGTTTGATGATCCTGCTTTCAACATTATGACGATGGGCACATTCAATATACTGCAACATTCCAGTATCGCATCAACCAAAGCAGGTACAATCACAAATCAGCAGTGTGAGTTCATTCTTGAATACCTTGATATATTGGACTTTTTCAAAAATGATGATAAGAAAAATGATATGAACTACATACGCTCCATTATATCTATAATGAAGAAACAAAACTTTACTCCAAAATGGGATTATCTGCTTAACTTCACACTTAAACGCTCACCTAATAATCCAACAGAAAGTTACTATTGGTAATTTTCTAATACGCAAAACCATTTAAAGGATTAAACCACAACCACATAAAGAATACTCCATCAAGTTACGTTTATTGTTTATACCACAGGCCTCGCCAAAATTCGATATTTGCAGTGTAATCAACAACGAGAGGTGCACATCTCGATAGTTGGTTTCCTGAAATCCCGAACAGAAAAGAGGGAAAATATTAAAATAAAAAGAATTATGACAACACTAAACATTACATTTGAAAGTAAAGCAGTAAAAAACTATGACAACAGCGGTGCACATGAAGCTGCAAAACTGATTATGAAGAAATATGAAAATCTAAGTGTTAAGTTCAAAACAGATAAAGACAACTATCCTTATGCTTGGTTGGAATCTAAAAGTATGGCAGGCTTTAAGCTTCGTTTAAATCAAGCAGAACTAACTTGGATTATGAAATATTTGAAAGAAGGTGAAACAGAAGATTTTGGAACTAAGCCAGAAAACGTTGAAGCTTACAAAGAAGATGATGATAATGATTTTCAACTTCAAATATTCAAACAATTGATTGAAAGCGGCAAAGTACTCCAATTCGTTCCTACATTCCGTGAAACAAATGGTTATATCAGTGCTACTTCTTCTTATATGAAAGGAAAAATCTTTTTCAGACTTGAAAGAACAGATAGTTTGGTTGAATACTTACAGGAAAAAGAATTAATCTAATTATTAACCCATAAAGAGGAAGTGCAAAAGCTTCCTCTTTTAAAACTTATACTATAATGAACACAATAAATATTCAGATAAATAAAAATAAAGAAGGTAAAACTCAATATCTTACAGAAGTCCTTCCACAAATACCAACTAACGTAATCTTATACAAAACACTTACAGGTTTAGGAGCAACTTACGGAGAGTTGAAAGCGAATAGAAATTCTATCATTATCGAACCCAATGTTCCCGTTATCGTTGGTAAGTGTAAAGACGCGAAACATAAAGACGATAATCTGTTTGGTGTTTACGAAGGTGTTTATACAGAGGATATTGTAAAGTATCTGGATGCATCAACAGATAAGAGAATAAAGATACTTACCACTCCCGAAAGTTTCACAAAAGTAAAAGACGCTTTTGAATTAATGGACATGGATGTATATGGTACATGCTTTCTTTTGTTCGACGAATGCCATAAGATCGTTAAAGATGTGGATTATAGATCGGATATAATACTTCCGTTCGATGATTTCTTTCTGTTCAATGAAAAGGCTTTGGTCTCAGCAACTCCCATTTCTTTCAGTGATCCCCGTTTTGAAAGCCAAAAGTTCCAGATCATAAAGATCGAACCGACCTTTGAGTATAAACACCCGATCAAGCTGATCCATACTAATAATGTATTGGAGCAGTTAAAAAGGGAACTTGGCAAATTGGACACGACAATATGTTTCTTTATCAATTCAACAGATATGATTTATTCATTTATCAAGCAACTGGATATTGAGAATGAATCTACCGTATTTTGCGCAAAGAAGAGTGTGGAGAAATTGAGGAACAATCATTTTAAACACGCATTCGAGCAATGGAGCGAATCCAGAATGAGGAAATACAATTTCTTTACCAGTCGTTTTTATAATGCGTTGGACATTGAATTGGAGATAAAACCTACAGTCATTATGATAACCGAAGTTTATTTCTCTGAATATTCGATGATCGACCCTAATACAGACGCTATACAGGCAATAGGAAGATTTCGTAACGGGATTGAACAGGTCTGTCACATTTTTAATACGAACACAAATTTCCCGGTTCGCACAATGGAAGAGATAGACGGATATATAGCAGGTTGCGAGGATGTCTACAAAAAATTGAAAACATTATATGATTGCGCTGCAACGGAAGGTGCAAGGGATTCATTCAGAGCTGCATTGGAAATAGTCCCCTACAATAAAATGCTGGACAAGGAAGGAAGAAAAAATTACTTTGCGATAGACAATTATAAAGATGAAGCCCTGTTAAAATCCTATTACAATAACAGGTTTGGAGTGTTCAAGTGTTACCAAGACAACAAACTTTTTGATGTGTTCCATGTACATTCCCTTTTCCCACTTGGAGATTATGAGCGTTTGAGAAGAGAGAATAAATCAGTCTCACTCAAAGAAAAGCGCAAAGAGATTGTCCGCCAGTTGGAATTATTGAAAGGTGATGACGAAACAGAAATGATTCGGGAATATAAAAATGATTTGAGAGAGGCTGATCCATTTATTTACGAAGCATACGAAGTAATTGGCAGGGAAATGATAGAATCCTTTAGTTATTCTGTAAAACGCATCAAGGAGGCTATGATCTTGAAAAGGTTTCGAGAAAAAACAGAAGGTACGGAGTTTATCCAATTAGTTAAAAATTCGTTTCGGGTTGGACAAAGATATACTCTTAAATATATAAAGGAAGAATTAACCCGAATTTATCAGCTTATAGACCTTCGACCTCAAAAAGCAGTCACAGGGCAGTCTATTCGGAATTTTTTTGAAGTGAAAGAGTGTAAGATTGGAAAAACAAAAGCATTATTGCTAGTTGAAGTGTTGATATAGGTGATAGTACTTTTTTTCTAAGATAATGGTTTTATATACCTTGTTCAAAAAAAGTACTATCATTGAACCTGCATTCATAAAATATACCTAAACTCATATTTTAGCGTATCCGGATAAGCCAGTCTGGATACGTTTTTTTATGTATATCTGATAAATGAAAAACGGGTACTCCCATCTTTGGGGATACCCGTTTTTGCAAGTATATATTATTATCATGACGAATGAAATCTTTAAATATGGTGTTTTCTTTTCTTAATCAGTTTTTTTCTTTTGTTTTTTTCTGTGGAAAAGAAATTAGCCGGAATACGCCAATGTTCAACAATTTCTATGAGTTCTTTGCGTATCCTTGTATAATCAATCGTTTCTAGGTTATATTGTGACATATTATATTCTGGTTTAGGTGATTATTAAAAAATCGAAGAAGACTTTATCTTTGAAGTATATACAAAGTTACTGATAAACAGGATGATAAAAAAGTGAATAGTCACTAATCTGAAATAATGACTTTACGCATATATACATTTAAAATATACCATCTTAATTTATCCCCCCTCCCTATAAGAGAAGGAAGTCTTTCTCTTCTTAGATGTTATTGGCTGAAAACAAGGCTTACCATATAATATATGTATGCTGTGCATACATGACTCCACTATTCCGAAAGTCCCCATACGGTAGTTGGAGAGAAAGTGAATATTTTGCAAGCTATCGTACTGGATAGGTCAAGCGGGATTTATAATTTATTGGGGTACACTATGAAACCCTTTGTAATAGAGTATATTTAGCAGGTTGAATTTATGGTCATTCTGTGAAATATATTAATCTAATCCTTTACTTGGGAACATTCCTTTCAATCTCACAAATCTGTAATTAACAATCAATCAAACTATTAAACAACTACGTTATGGAAAATGTATTGAAAGTATGTGACGTTAAATTAACGTACAAAACGAAGGTGAAAAGTTCTGAAAGACCTGTTATAGTACTGGCAGAAGATGTATATAGGCTTTTAATAGATTATGTATATGATAAGGAAATAATCCAGTATAAGGAATGTTTGAAACTAATCTTACTGAATAAAGCAGGTAAACTTTTGGGTGTTGCTCATATCTCAGAAGGTGGAATAGATGAAACATCTGCTGATATACGAATAATCATGCAAGCTGCAATATTGGGGAACGCTTCCAGTATAATCTTAACACATAATCACCCTAGCGGAAATTTAAAACCTAGTACACAGGATGATTTAGTGACAGAGAATCTCAGAAAAGCAGCCAAACTGTTTAATATTACTTTACTGGATCATATAATAGTGACAGACAGCGGATATTTTTCTTATTTGGATGAAGGGAGGGTATTATGAAAGCAATTTTATTCATTACCTTCTTAATCTTTATGTTTCTCTATCCTGAATTATTTTTAGGGCTGATTATTCTTTATATGGTATTATTCCTAATCGTGCTTTTTTTCTTTGAAGTGAAAAATAGATTAGGGAAATAACCTGAATCAGAAATATTCACTTCTATTATTAGTGAATGTTCCTCTCATTATCAGTAAGTTACATTTCAGCTATTTTTTCTAATGGCTGAAAACAATCACTTTTATAGACAAACATTTAAAATTGAATATTATGAGTTTAAAGTATAGTACTACTACAGCAGATTATATGAAATGGGATGAAATGACTAACCTGGTAAGGCGATTGGCAAAAGATGGGAATTATAAAATGTCTTTACTTATTGCTATAGCTTGTTTTTGGGGATTGAGGATTAGTGATATTCTAGCTTTACATTGGGATACAATCCTTTATGTGGATGAGTTTACCATAAAGGAAAAGAAAACAGGAAAAATGAGGACTATTCACATTAACCCTCAACTAAAAAGGCATATCTCTGACTGTTACGATAAAATTAAACCTGTTAGCGTTAAATCTCCTATCCTTGTAAGCCAGAAAGGTACAACATTCTCTATACAGCGTATAAATATGCTGTTGAAAGAGATAAAAGTTAAATACAAGTTGAAAGTAAAGAACTTTAGTACTCATTCTTTTAGAAAGACATTTGGCAGACAGGTATATAATCAGAATTCAGAGAATGCAGAACTAGCCTTAGTCAAGTTGATGGAGTTATTTAATCATTCCAGTATTGGGATAACTAAACGATATTTAGGATTGAGACAGGAAGAACTGTTGCAGACCTATGATTCTTTGTCTTTTAATTGAAAATATAAACACTTTTCGTAACTTTGTGCCAATTCTTTACGCCTAAAGAGATAGGAGGGTTAAAGAAGGACATAAAAACGAAAGGTGTTATTGATATTATCTTCTAAAGTCAAACTTCGCAACTTTGATTATTGGAATGAAGATGATAGCAATAGCACCCGCATCTTTTGTTATAGACTTACCTGAAAGGGTGAACTATATCTCAATGGGTGTGGGTTGCTGTTGTTTTATCTATTCCAAGGGCAATGCGAAGGCCTGACTTTAGGATAAAACAAATACAGTTCCCACACCTTTTTTATTTTGTTAATCTTTCCGTAGGGGAACAGGAAAGGGAAAAAATGTAATATAATGTATAGAATTTTAGAAAGGGATGAGTTTGGAAATCCTCATGAAGTCATTTACACCAATGATTTTAGAGTCATTGGAAAGTTTAATGACAAAGGAGAGCCTATGTTTGTGACAATAAAAGATCCAAAAGGCAAATTAGTTTATGAAGGGACTATTGAAGTGGATATATATCAATACTTCCAGAAATATTTAGAAACAGGTAAAACAATTAAATCAAAAGAATTATGAAAACAAACAGATTTTTTACAGCCATTCTTTCAGTGGCTTTGTGCGTAAACTTCGTTTCTTGTGGAGATGATGACGATAATAATATCATTAATCCAGAGAATGCAGTTAAAAGATTGACCTCTATCAGTTATAGGGATCAATCGGGAACAGGTTTATTCAATATTGAATATTCAGGCGAACAAGTTTCTAAAATAACAGAAACATACAAATGTCCAGGTTATAACCATACATGGGTATCGAATTATACTTATACAACAAATGGTGTTACAGAAAAAGTTGATATTCAAAACTCTTATGGCGAAGATTTTACCGATATAACTAACTATACATTAAATGATAAAGGATACGTTGAAAAAGGAGAAGTTGATGATGGCGGTATCTGGAGCTATACTTATTCTGGAGATTATATGACTTCTGCCATTTTGATGTTAGACGGACGGAAGTATGTTGATGATAAATATAATTTTAATGATAAAGGATTGATGGTTAGTAACGATTCTTTCGATACAGGAATCGAATACACTGATATACCTAATCTGGGAGGACTGTTTTTGGCTTATGATGATGATGTTTTAGAATTAGATTATAGTAATTTGCAATATGCTTCATTGTTGGGTAAAGCTCCTAAATATTTGCCAAAAGAGTGTATTGAATATGGTACTTCTGATGATGATAACAAGGAGCTAACCTTTCATTACGAATTGGATGAAGATGGTTATGTGAAAAAAGTGGAAGTTAAAAATCTGGATGGATCTGAAACGTGGTGGACAGAGACATATACTTATGAAAGGGTAAAATGAAAGGTTTGTTTCTGAAGTATATACTTTCAGAATAGATTTTTTCTTATTTAAAGTCCTCTCCAGTAGTGAGGATATAAAGAAGATTACCCAAGCGAGCAAAAAGTATTCTTGCTTACTTGGGTGATTTTGTATGTATTTGAATTGAAAATGAGATAATTAACTAATTTAATTATACGGGAGCGTGTAATAAGATTTAATTTATTGGTGCCAAATCGGGGATTTTTCGATTTTGAGAGTATAAGAAAATGGCGTAAGTGGCTGATAGATAGCTATACCGGCCGTGGGGGTTCGAGTCCCTTCAGCCGCACAAAATGCAAAATCCTTCTAAGATGTTCTTAGAGGGATTTTTTGTTTTATGCTGGTTGTTAGGTTTGTTTTAGCCAATCAATGAAATCTAATTTTATCAGTTGCCAGTTCTTCTTTTTTAAGCATTTGGGATTGGGATCGGAATCTGCAATATCAAAATTAGTGAAACCTTGAATAATTTCTTCTTTCGTATGATTGTAAGGAAAACGTTCTACATATAAGTTTAACATTTCAGTTATCGAATACGTATTATGTAATTCGTGAATATCCCAAAAGTCTTTTTTTCGTCCACCATGTCCGATGACATCTAGCTTCATGGCTATAATATCCTCAAAAGACGTTAGACGTATATTATCAATGACTTTTGCAGGACGAATAAAAGGATCTGTATAAAATAGATCGAGTTTGACAGAATCGTCAACAGAGTCACCTATTATATAGGAACATCCGAAACCAACAATTTCACCACAATCTCCGTTACAGTATGCAAACTGAGTTCTTAGCCAGTCTTGAATAACCCTAAAATCAATAGAATCATACTCGTAATCAGTAAATAAATCTATATCATCAGAGATACGGTGTCCTAACTGTAAACTCAATGATGTTCCACCTACAAGCTGGAAGGGGTGAAAAAGGTCATTAGACATTAATTGTGTCAATACCTTTTTTAGTAATGGCGTTACTGTTTGATATTTGAGTTTAGTTGGCATAATTCAGATATTTTTGAATGTTAGATTTTAGATTAACTGCATACTTATTATTTAAGTCCAGCAACGACAGGATTGTGTCTTTACCATAGAAACGAATTGTTTCAAGTATTTCTTTTTCATTTCCCCGTTCAAAAATACGATTAATGATATACCGTTTATTGGTGTTCCAATCTAATTTATCAAAGTCTGTATCCCAAAACAAGATCTTACGATATATAGAAAGATCAGGATGATATGATTGAGCTTCTTTCTTCTTTTCCAATTCAATATCATAATAAACTTGTAAAGTCATTAGTAATCCTTCGTCTAAATGAAGTGATCTCTCGATCTTTAGAGACAAAGGTATGTTCATATTTCTTCGTCCCTTAATGATGGCACTTAACGTTTGAGGATGAACTCCTATGGACTCTGCAAATGCACCACTTCTTAATTGACGATTTCGTAACTCCCTGCTTAAAAATAAGCCAGGGTGAACACCTTTCAATATTTCTAATTGATCTTTCATATCACTACAAAAATAAACAAATTTGTTTAGAAATGCAATATGTGGATATTTATTTAGCTCTCCCTACTCAATACCCCAATCCTTATTGAGCATGGCATAAATTATATCGTCTACCCATTCGCCACGAAGGAAATAGTGCTTCTTTCCTGAATCCCAATTTTACGAACTTCCGAAAATAAGCAAAGGGGTACTTCACTCCAATTTGAGAACAAGTCCCCCCCCCCTTTGCTTATAATTTCCTTTAATTATCAAATGTCAGTAATAATTGGTGATAAACAGTTTCGTTAATATCGTCGATTTAAGGTAAGTGTCGACTTGTATGAACTAAGTGCTTCTAATACCATCCTATCTTTAGCAAATTCTAACATAGTACGTTTACTAAAAAGAGGTCCGTCCTCTATATTCATAATTTTACCTTCAATGGAATAGTTAAACTTATATACCTCAGCTCCGAATCCGTCTTCCCTAAGAATATATTGACCATTCTGTGTATCAAAGAATTGCATCTCTACGTTTATTGTCCTTATAATTTTATCTCCATCGGTTACGAGATTAACTCCCTCCCATGTCGTCTGTTTCAATGATTCAGAGTCAAATCTAAAATCATCATTATCATTACTGCAAGAAGTGGATACGATTGCCAAAAACAGTATTACAAGTGTTTTGAATAAATTTTTCATGTAACTATATTTTAATTGATAATAATTCAGGGAATAATAATACGTGCAAAGTTGGAGAACATGAATAAAAAAAGCCTTGAAATACTTCAAGACTTTCATTTTTGCCGTAGTTTTCTTCGTATATGGCTGACGGTTTCAGGTGTCACACCAAGAAATGAGGCTATCTCTTTTAAAGTAATATGCTGGGGGAGGTTTGTGCAGCGCTTTAGTAGCGCAACATAACGCTGCTCTGCTGTGTCGCAGTAAAAGCCAAGTAGCCGTTGATACATTTCTACAAAAATTTCTTCTGCTACCAATCTACCAAAACGTTGAGTATTTATGCTTGTTTCCCAAAAATCATTCAGTTCTTTCATAGATAACACGTACACAGAACAATCTGTAACAGCTTGAATATTGGTTAATGACCCCATGTGCTTAATCAGTGATGGGTAATCACACACAAAATCTTCGGTAAAACTATAACCGACAATAGGTTCGTTACCAGCATTATCAATACGAGTATATCTAAAAATGCCACTTTCGACAAATCCCACATATTTACATGGCTCATTTTGTCTAACAAAATAATCCTTCTTTTTAATCTCGATAGACTTTCCCTTTTCTAAAAAGTGCTTTTTGAATTCTGAGAAATCAATCTCATTTATGTATTCATTGAAGTTCACCATATTATAATCCGCTTATATATGCAAAGATATGATTTTTAGGCAGTAATAGGAAAAAGGAATGTACGCACTTGTTCTAAAAAAGAGTCTTTTATAGGATATTCTTTATATCTTTGTGCATCAGGCAAAAAGAAATACTATGTCAGAGGTCAATTTATCAATATCGCATTTAAATAGTTACACAATTCTCAAAGAGTTTTTCTTAGAAAAAGGTAAAAGAGTTGAATACACAAAAAAGGAATACTTCTTGCAACAAAATTTTTCATCTCTAATTGCTGGATGGATAGAAAATGGTTCATTTCGATATACTTACATGAATGAAGATGGAAATGAACGTATTGTCTGTTTTTCGTTCGAGAAAGAATTTGTTTGTGATTATGCTTCTTTTATCCATAGAGAACCAGCACTTGTAAGCA
>ERZ773134.3386-NODE-3386-length-10170-cov-12.517449_pt1 | contig 10170 bp, 9 predicted proteins | sample MGYA00580856_ERZ773134 | MGnify/ENA primary metagenome ERZ773134 (study PRJEB29015, sample SAMEA2737823) | human gut metagenome | biome: human gut; feature: human-associated habitat; material: faeces | place: China | collected 2012 ... | reverse complement strand
CCCCAGTGTTTTCTCAAGCTTTTGTTAATTTTTCACAATTCAATTTAGGTTTCTAGGAGTTTTGCAATTGTCTAATCTGTTTTTTGATGTCTCTATGATAGCTTGCCCCAAAATGATTGCCAATTTACAAAAAAGGTGAAATGATAAAAATTTTATCACTTCACCTTTTTTGTAAAAAATCCTACGGGTGTCTGCGAAACGCCCCATAATATTCTTTCAATTGCTCAAAATCTTCTTTATCGCAAATTACATTTTTTCCTTCACCTGTTCAAAATTACGGATGGAATTGGCAATATTACCATGCAACGTCACTGCGAGCAGATCTACGATTTTCTGATAATCCTCTTTCATTCCACGGTCGATCCAGTCTAACATGATTCCGACAAAACCGTATTTGTAAAAATCAGCAATAAACTGTTTGTCTGTTTCCGGCAGATGATCTCTGGAACATTTTTCCTCGACAACATCCGCAATCAGCTGGTATGTCAGTTTGTATAGAAAGCTCTCGATCTTGTCACGTTGCACCGAATGATAGACGTTCATAATAAACGGCTTGTTTTCCAGCACTGCCTCAAAAATCTGGGCAAAACCCTCCTGCCAGGTATCGTAAGTTTTCTTATCCCGAAGGGCTTTTTTGCCGTCTTCCACACATGCCCACTCCACCAGATCATAGATATCCTTGAAATGATAGTAAAATGCCATACGGCTGATCCCGCAGTCCTCTGTCAGATCTGCGATGGTGATCTTATCAAAAGGTTTCTTTTTCAAAAGCTCTTTTAAGGATGCTTCTAACGCAATTTTTGTTGTGTTTGACATACACTTCTCCTGTAAATTTTTATCTTGACATAAATTGTTAGTAAGCTTACAATTCTTCTGCCTGCTACAATTTTATATATATTTTTACAAATAAGCAACTTTTTTATGGCTGCTATTATATAATTGAAAGAGAGTTTATCAACATGACACAGAAAAAACAAATGACAAATCCACTTGGTATCGATAGAATTTCCACGCTGGTGGCACGTTTTGCTGTTCCAAGCATTATCGCAATGCTTGTCAGCGCAGTTTACAATATCGCTGACCAGCTTTTTATCGGAAATGCAGTCGGCACGCTCGGAAATGCTGCAACCAATATCGCCTTTCCGCTCTCTATGCTCTGCACTTCGCTGGCATTGCTTTTTGGGATCGGCGGAGCAGCAAGCTTTAACCTTCATATGGGAGCAGGGCGAAAAGAGGAAGCGCCTTATTATATCGGCAACTCCATCACTATGCTGCTCTCACTCGGATTTCTTTTGCTGCTTATCACTGAACTGTTTTTAAATCCGCTGTTAGTGCTCTTTGGTTCCCCGGCAGATGTACTCCCACTGGCAGAGCAATATGTCCGCGTCACAGCGGTCGGTTTTCCATTTCTGATCTTAACCATCGGAAGCGGTCACCTGATCCGTGCGGACGGCAGCCCAAAAATGGCAATGTTTGTCACGGTTTCAGGCGCTGTCATTAATATCGTCTTAGACGCACTGTTCGTATTCGGTTTTCAATGGGGAATGTACGGCGCTGCGTGGGCGACTGTCATCGGGCAGATCATCTCCGCTACGATCGCAATCCGGTACCTCACGCATTACCGCACTGTAACATTAGAAAAACAGCATTTTATTCCTTCCGGGAAAGTTCTCGCACAGATCTGTTCCCTCGGCATGTCCTCAGGCATTAACCAGATTGCCATGATGATCGTGCAGATTGTCATGAACAACCTGTTAAAACACTACGGCGCACAGTCCGTTTACGGCGAATCCATCCCGATTGCCTGTGCCGGAATTGTCATGAAGGTAAACCAGCTTTATTTTTCTATTATTATCGGACTGTCCCAGGGCAGCCAGCCAATTGAAAGTTTTAATTACGGTGCAAAGCAATACAAACGGGTGAAGGACGCTTTCCTTCTCGCAGCGTCAGTCGGTGCAGTTGTATCCATTATTTCCTTTTTGCTGTTCCAGCTTTTCCCGAGACAGATCCTCGGTCTGTTCGGAAGCGGAAGCGAAGAATATTTTGAGTTCGGTGTCAACTATTTCCGAGCCTTCCTGTTCTTCACCTGGTTAAACTTTTTGCAGCCGATCTCCTCAACGTTTTTCAGTTCCATCGGAAAAGCGTACAAGGGAACTTTCCTCTCCCTGACCAGACAGATCCTGTTCCTGCTGCCGCTTATCGTTGCACTGCCGCATTTTTTCGGCATTATGGGCGTACTTTATGCAGGACCGATTGCCGACCTTCTGTCCTTTGCAGTCGGCCTTAGCATGGTGATCGTTGAATTTAAACATATTAATAAGCTGGAAGCTGAACTGGCTTAACATTTATCTATCATATTTCTGGTTGAATTGATCTAACTTCAGCGCAGAAAAAAATCCTGTCACAAAGGGTTCATATAACCCTAACGGCATGAGCAGCGTCGAAAAGCTCATGCCGGGAGCAATCACACTCAATGCCAGACAAAATAATACTTTCAAAATGAATTTTTCTACACTGCTACTTTCCTGTTTCATATAAAAAAATACCTTTCTGCACTGATTCCCGATATATTAGCAGATCTTTTCTGCTAAATTCGTTGAAAAAAGGCAGATCGGTATTTTTTAACTGAATCTTAGTTAAAACTCTTTTTTAGTGGACTCCCTTTCAATCACAGAAGGTAATGTTATATACGACTGAAGATACAGATTGTTTTTCCTGATCTTTTGTATTACATATTTTCCAGCCTGTGCTCCCATGTCAAATACATCAATATTTACAACCGTAAGTTTCGGTTTTAAAATTTTTGAAAAAGGGAAATCATCAAAAGTAATCACTCCCATCTCCTGTGGGATCTGGATTCCATGTGCATGTAATGCCATGACACATCCGTACGCAATGTAATTATTTGCACAGATAACCGCATCTGGTTTACTTTTCATAGTAAGAACACTTTCCATCATCAGGTATGCTGCATCACACTCAGATTCTCCATGCAGGACATAACCTTTCGGTAAAATAACATCATGTTCATTCAGGACAGTCAACACCCCCTCCAAACGATGCATGGAAATCTGATCTTCCGTTGTTCCTCCAATAAAAGCAAGTGACTGATATCCTTTTTCCAGAAGATGTTTTGCCGCAAGTTCACCCGCAAGACGATTATCAATGTCAATCCAGCAAAAATGACTGGGAAAATTAGGATTTCCAATCACCAGATGTGGTATTCCCAGTTCATAAATTAATTCATCCAATTCTTTTGATAAAACAGAGGCATGAATCACAAATCCATCTGCCTGCTGCCTTTCAAATGTGTCCCGGATAAATTCACAAACCTTTTTCTGGGATACACTTTTGACCATCAGCGAATAACCCTTATTCGTGAGTGTATTTTCCAATCCACACATAATCTCAAACATATGCGGATTGGAAAATCCCATATTTTCTCCAAGGCTTGTTACAAAAATGATCATCTGTGTAGATTGATTTGCAAAATTTCTTGCACGCTGATTTGGCAGATAATGCAATTGTTCCATTGCCTCCCGTACCCGCTGTGCTGTCTGTTCCGAAATCGAATACGAACCGTTCATTACTTTTGACACAGTAGCTGTGGAAGTGTTTGCTAATTTTGCTACATCCTTGATTGTTACCGCCATAGAATTACTCTCTTTCGCTCATTATCTCAACTACTCATCCACCGATTTTGTGATTACAAAACCATACGGCATAAGTTTTCCGTCTTCCATATTCTCACAAACCAGAATTTCCTGTCCTTTTATAAAACCATCTACGCTGGTCATCTCACCCATGTTTAATAATACCTGAACATGCGCTCTTTCAAATATTCTTTCAAATCCATATAATTTACTATTCTTTTCTGCTATTAATGTATGATAATCTCCATCTGTCAACGCCAGCTCTGTATGCCTGAGATTTATTATCTTTTGAAAAAAATCACTCAGTGTATCCCTTTTCCCCCACGGCATCGGCTGACGATATTCATCTTCTAAAATACCAGCAACTCCAAGTTCATCCCCATAAAAAACAGAAGGCATTCCAGGAAAGCACATTTGAAACAGAACCGCCAGTTTGTATTTTCTTTTATCCCCATCACACAGTGACAAAAAACGGCTGACATCATGACTATCCAACAAATTTAACTGAGCACAAACCGTCTGCCAGCGATATCGCATTCTCATGTCTGTGATACGGCTGTCAAACTCGGCCGCATCTATGGATTCCTCCGCAAAAAATCTTCTGCAATGCTTCCGGAAATCATAATTCATTGCTGAATCAAATATTTTGCCATCCAGCCAATGGGTTGCTGTTTCCCATACTTCCCCAATCAAAACCGCATCCGGGTTCACACATTTTACCTCATTACGAAAGGCCATCCAGAATGCATCATTCACCTCACTTGCAACATCCAGCCGCCAGCCATCCGTATGAAATTCCTCCACCCAGTATCTTCCTACTTTACAAAAATAATCCTGCACTTCTTTATTTGCCGTATTTAGTTTCGGCATTAACCGCTCATATCCAAAGCATTCATAATTTGGATAATCCTCGCCATTCTCCGGTCGGACAACCGGGAATTGCAGTCCATAGAACCAATCCTTGTATTTTGAATCCACGCCGTTCTGTACCACATCTTCAAATGCAAAGAATTTCCAGCCACAATGATTAAACACACCATCTATAATAACTCTTATTCCATTTTTATGAAATATATCTACAAGCTCTCTGAATTCTTCATTTGTCCCAAAACATGGATCAACATGAAAATAATCAATCAGGTCATATTTATGATATTCCCCTGCTGCAAAAATAGGATTGATATAAATTGCATTGATTCCCAGATCTTTGATATATGAAACATTCTCGGTAATTCCCCGGATCGTGCCTCCGAGTTTTCCCTTTACACTCTGTCCTGCAAATTCTTTCTCACTTGCTTTTCCGCTGATATACTCTCTTTCGCTGGCAAAACTGTCTGGAAAAATATTATAAATGACCGCTCTTTTTACCCACTGTGGTGGTGTGACAATATCTGCTCTGTGATTAAATGGAAGCTGATAGTACTCCGATCTGTCATCCACGGTATTTTCACAAAACTGATCTCCATAATATAAAACTGTTTCTTTCCCATCGTCTAATTCAAAATAATAGCAGATTCTTTTATATGGTTTATATAAAATAACCTCGTAATAATCAAATAATGTTGAACTGGCAACAATATGCATTTCTGCTTTTGTAAAAATGACAGGTGTCTGTCTGCACGCTCTATCTCCATAATATAATACACATCTTTTCATATCATCTCTGCCAACACGGATTCGAAAGGTAACATGTGTCTCATCTGTTCCATAGGCATACTGTGACATTGGAATGTGTAAAACTGCACTTTTATTCATAATCTACTCCAATCTATTCTTTCTGTATCAACCTTTCACTCCACCTGAAGTAAGTCCTGTTGTCATATTTTTCTGTAATGCAAAAAATACAATTAAAATCGGAATTGACACAACAATGGACGCTGCTGCAAATACTGGCCAGCTTCCACTCATCTCTGTCGCCTGCAGCGAATATAATCCGGCCGCTAAGGTATAGGTATCGGAACCTGTCATAAAATTCACCGCAAAAATATATTCATTCCATACATACACAAGTACCATCATAGCAGTGACTGCTATCGTCGGCTTTGCCAGAGGAAGTACAATTTTTGTTACAATCTGTACTGGCGATGCCCCATCGATCATTGCTGCCTCCTCGATTTCCGTCGGAATCGTATCAAAATATCCCTTCATATTCCAAAGAGCAAAAACTGCCATTGTTCCTGTATACACAATAATCAATCCTGTTTTTGTATTTACCAGTCCCATTGCAGTCAATAATTTATACAATGCTGTCATAGATAGCAAAGAAGGAAATGCATACAACAGTATCAAAACTTTCAGGATCGCTTTTCTGCCAGGAAACCTTTTTCTTGAAAAAACATATGCGGCAGGAATTCCTGTTCCAAGTGAGATGATCAGTGTAACAACAGCAAGGATCAGACTGTTTTTCAACCATAACAAAATTGGTTCTTCAAAAAAAACTGCATGATAATTTGCAAATGTCAGATGTTTCGGCAAAAAGGAAAAATCGGCACTCAGCAGACTGTTATTCGCATTTAATGAAACCGACAAGGCATATAATACCGGAACCAAAACAAGAAAACACACAATCACAAAAAAGAGATTTACAATGAATAAAAGGATATTTTCTTTTTGTCGCTTACTCATATGTTAATCCTCCTTTTGTTTCCTATTTGTCAGTGTCGAAAAAATGATCAGAATAACAAATATAATCATAGACACCGCGGAACTATAGCCGTAATTATTCGTGATAAATGCTTTTTCATAGGCATACGTCAATATGGTATGTACGCTGGCTCCTGTTTTCGCGCCCACCTGCTGTGTCAAAAGATATATCACATCAAACTGTTTAAATGTCGTGAACGTCGTAATAATGACAGATGGTGCAATGATCGGCCGTATCATTGGTATTGTGATATACCAGGTTCTTTCAAACCAGTTTGCTCCATCTAACAATGCACTCTCATAATAACTTTTTTCAATACTCTGTAATGCTCCATCAATAATCGTGATCATAAATGGCAGTGCAAGCCATAAATTCACTACTGTACAACTGATAAATGCCAGAAGATTGGTGTTCAGCCAGCGCACCGACTGCATTCCCATTTTCTGCAGCCACTGATTTAATAATCCAAACTGTGAATTATACATACCTGTTTTCCATAATAAAATAGAAACATACCCCGGCATTGCCCACGGAAAAATCAGAAGTGTTTTGTATAAATTTCTCAGCTTCAGGCGCTTTATATTCAACAGACTTGCCATAAGAAAGGCAATGACCAGTTGCAATACCATATTGACAATTGTCCATAAAATCGTCACGAAAAAAGCGGTAATAAAACCATTGTCAAACACTAACAATGCATCTTTGTAATTGTTCAATCCAATCAATTCGTAATTGTTCCAATGATATACATTCATATTTGTAAGGGAAATATATGCTGTATATAAAATCGGAAATATCACAATCAGTAAAATTAAAATCAGAGATGCTGCTGACCAGCTATATGCAGAGAATGTTTCTTTTCTTTTTTTCTTATCCATTTTTCTCTTCATCCTCTCTCTTACTGCATGTTGGAAATCAGCTGTTCTGCCTCAGACTGTGCAGCTTTCGCACTTTCTGTAATGTCCTTTCCACTCATATTCACATCGGTAAGCAAATTTCCCATAACTGTCCACATCACATCCATCTCTGGAAGGTTCGGCATTGGAACTGCATGTTCTGCCGTCTCTTTCATTGCCATGACAATTTCATCTGACTTAATCTCATCCATATCATAACATTCCGTCAAAGCCGGTGCACAGCCACTTGCTTTTGCCAGATCAATTTCAAGCTGTGGGGCCATAATTGCGCGCAATACTTTTTCTACCGCATCTTTCTTATTTGCTACAGCATTCTTTAAAACATGAATTCCCTGAACTCCCATATAAGGTGAAATTGGATTTCCTGTCTCATCAATGACAGGCATTGACGCCACACCAACATCCATTCCTGCTTCTTTTACAGTCGGAATCAGCCACGGTCCTGCAATTGTTGCATGCGCCATTCCCTCTTTGAATAAAGTGTTAACAGTTGCATACTCTGTTTCTCCCGGCATTAGATCCACAAACTTTTTATGATATTCCAAAGCTCCAATCACAGCATCTGTATCAAGTTCCGGCTTTCCGTCCTCACTCAGAACCTCTCCACCAAATCCATTGATCCATCCTGCCGCATAATATGGTGTACTGTGCTGTTCTACAAAACCATAATGTCCACCTTTGGTATTCTCCTGCATATAAGTGTACAATTCTTCCGTTGTTGACGGCACTTCCTCATCGCTCATATAAAGGCGGTTATACATAAATAGCAGTGTTTCGTAATAAATTGGCAGCTGATAGATCTCCCCTTTATAAGTAGCAGCCTCAATTGTATTATCCATATATCCTTCCAGTTCTTCCTGTGGAATGATATCTGTAATTGGTGCTAAAATATCCATCTCTGCGTAAACACCAATTTTATCATGTGCAAAAAAGTACATATCCGGAGCAGCTTTCGGATTATTTCCAACCATTTTCAAACTTTCTGTAAGGTCACTCTTTTTTTCAAGTGTTACATGTATTTCCGGCTCTAATGTTTCCAGTTTTTTTTGTAAAATCCCGGCTACTTCATCCTCTTTGTCATGCCAGATCACAATTTCAGTGACGCCATCTTCCGTCTCATTCCCTGTATCTGTTCCACATCCTGCAAGCATACCGGTAACGAGTGCTGCGGATAATAAAATGGATATCAATTTCTTCATGCTGCCCCTCCTGATCAAAATTTCTATTATTTACTCTTCTTTTTTGTAACTACTGTTGCAACAATCACAGCCAACACGATTACAATGATAATGATCAAAACAACCGGTGTAGAACTCTGTTGTGTATTTTCAGTTGCCACCGTCTCGGTAGTGGTTTCTTCTGCCGCTGCATCTGTAGCAGTTGTATCTATAGCAGTTGCATCCGGTTCCTCATAAGTTACTTCATAATTTTCGGCATCCGTCACAACAACCCACACATCTTTTTCTGTTTCAATTGATATATCGCTTGTCTGAACACTTCCGTCATTTCCATTGACAATAATCGAATTTACCCATCCCGGAATTTCTTTTGTAAGCCATCCATTATTTTCTTCTAATGCCTCACCCGGCCATGATGCAAATGCATTTGTTCCGTCCGGTGCTGACCATGCCCACAAATTCGGATTTTCCCAGTCGGAAGGTGCTTTCACATGAACTGTCACATTTGGAATTTCTGCTTTTTCCGGATCGGTGTAACTGAAATCTGCTGTTCCATCCTCTGCTACAGTTACCCAGATTTCTGCCGGATCAATGGAGAGATCTTCTGTCTGCACATCTCCATTGTTCACATTAATAATAATGGAGTTCACCCAGGTTGGTGCTTTTGCTGTATACCATCCATCCTCGCCTGCTGTCATTGCTTTTCCCGGCCATGCTTCAAACGCATTCGTTCCGTCCGGTGCTGACCATGCCCACAGATTTGGATTTTCCCAACTGTCATCTACTTTGGCATGAATCAGAAATTTTTCTGTATATTCCGGTGTGTCGCCTGTTGTCTGCGCATCGTAGGAAATTTCTGCATTATCGGCATCACTTACTGTAATCCATGCATCTTTTCCATCTAATACTAATTCTCCCGTCTGAACCTCACCTGCATTTGCATTCACAATGACATGATTTGCCCAATCCGGAACCCACACATAATACCATCCTTCATTAGCTGGTGTTGCCTCACACTCTTCCCCCGGCCAGGCTTCAAATGCATTATTGCCATCCTCATCCCACGCCCACACACATGGATTCTGCCAGTCATCCGGTACTTTTACATTAATTGCCACTTTTGTCTCATCTGCTTCTGCTGCAAATGCCATTGCTGGAATCATCATAACAAACATTACAACCATACATAGAAGTGCATATATTCTTTTTATAGACTTTCTCATGAATCTACCTCCATAAATCATTATGATAAGTTACCTTCTTTTCAATGAGCTTTTGGCGCCTGCTTCATTTGATAGTTTTATTATAGAAATGTCAAAAAAAACGGTCAACTTGATTTTAGTTAACCGCTTTCCCTGTTTCTTGTACATTATATTGTTTTTTTATATCTATTTTTGTGCTTTTTCACTATATTCTTTTCATTTCAGAAACATTTTCCTTATTTTTTGTGAAGATTTAACGAAACTTTTTCCTTTACCCCAACACCTTCTCCAGCTCCTCCACAACGATCTTAAGAGCTTTGATCCGGGCATATTTCTTGTCGACAGACTCTAAAATATGCCACGGAGCATAGGAGGTGCTGGTCTTTTGGATCATCTCATTGACCGCTGTCTCATACGCATCCCATTTGTCACGGTTGCGCCAGTCCTCGTCCGTGATCTTCCACTGTTTTTCCGGTGTGTTCTGTCTCTCATTAAAACGCTCGAGCTGCGTATCTTTGTCAATCTGCACCCAGAATTTGATGATCACAGCGCCCCAGTCGTGAAGTTCTTTTTCAA
>ERZ773134.3381-NODE-3381-length-10177-cov-2.291543_pt1 | contig 10177 bp, 6 predicted proteins | sample MGYA00580856_ERZ773134 | MGnify/ENA primary metagenome ERZ773134 (study PRJEB29015, sample SAMEA2737823) | human gut metagenome | biome: human gut; feature: human-associated habitat; material: faeces | place: China | collected 2012 ... | reverse complement strand
TCGGCGGCCTGGGCCAGATGCTTCATCAGGGTGGATTTGCCGCATCCCGGCCCGCCGAGAAGCCCATGATGCCCACGCGCGAAGGATTGACGCCGTACTCCGCGGCATGGTCGCGGATGTAGCGCAGTGCCGCTTCGGCGTCTTCGAGCGGCACCTGGCAATGTCCGTTGGGCAGGCGGTATTTGAGTGCGACGACCGTGATTCCTTCGGCCGAGAGCCACTCGCCCACTTCGTGCCCTTCGCGCGGCATCGAGACGAAGCGGTAGCCGCCGCCCGGGCAGACGACGACGGCCTGTCCGGGGGCGATGGCTCGTTGCGGCTCGTCAAAAGTTAGCAGCATTTGCCCGTTTGCACCGCGCGTGAGCACTGCCGCCTGGTCCTTTTGACGGTAGCGGTACTTGGCGCCCACGCGGATGCCGCCGGCGTCGAGCTCCGCCTCCATGCGCTCTGCCGGCGCGCTCCAGATCCAGTCGTTGGCCGTGAGCGCTGTGGCCGCCAGGTCCTTGGCTTCGCCCAGATGCACGGTGTTGTTGGCGGCGTCGACACCAGTCACATACACGGGATGCGCCATTGCGACGCCCAGGCCCTTGCGCTGGCCGATGGTGTAGCGCAGCGCGCCGTTGTGGCGCCCGACCACGCTGCCGTCGCGCCACACAATGTCGCCCGGTGCAGCGGGATGTCCGCAGCGGCGCTCGATATAGCCCGCGTAGTCACCGTCTGGAATAAAGCAGATATCCTCGCTTTCGGCCTTCTTGGCGTTGGCAAAGCCCTGTTCGGCGGCAATGCGGCGCACGTCGTGCTCCTTGTCCAGACCCGCCAACGGAAAGATCGTGTGCGCCAGGCGCTCCTGCGTAAGCGAATACAAAAAGTAGCTTTGGTCCTTTTTGGGATCTTCGCCGCGATGGAGCTGCCAGGTACCATCGGACGCCTGGCTCGTCTTTGCGAAATGTCCCGTTGCGATGTAGTCGCAGCCCATGTCCAGCGCCGTATCGAGCAGCGCGCCAAACTTAATGTGGCGGTTGCAGATAATGCACGGATTGGGCGTCAGCCCCTCCTGGTAGGCGTTCACAAAGCGCTCGATCACGTTGCGGTCGAACGTCTGCTGCAGGCCGAGCACGTGATGGGGGATCCCCAGGCGCTCGGCGACGGCCTTTGCATCGGCGATGTCGCGGTCGACCTTACTCATGCCCGTGGTGGGGTCGGGTGCGGGGCAGGTGAGGCGCATGGTGGCACCGACACATTCGTAACCCTGATTTTTGAGCAGATACGCGGTCACGCTGGAATCGACGCCGCCGCTCATGGCGACGAGCACGCGCTTGTTGTGCATGGGGAGGTTCTCCTTGGTGGCATGTGGCCAAAAAAGAAAAGCGGCGCGGGAGGCTGGTTCCGCGCCGCAGACATTGTAGCAAGTTCGGGCGTCCTGTGGGACACCCTGTTGGGATGAGCTCAGGCTGCCAGAAGAGAGGGAAGACCGGCGTGCCTTGGGCCTATCGACAAGTGACGGGCCCTTAGTCCTGGAAGAGCGCCGTGGACAGGTAGCGCTCGCCGGTGTCGGCAAGTAGGGCCACGATGGTCTTGCCCTCGTTCTCGGGGCGCTTGGCCAGCTGCAGTGCGGCCCACACGGCGGCGCCGGACGAAATGCCCACGAGCACGCCCTCCTTGTGGCCCACGGCGCGGCCGGTGGCAAAGGCGTCGTCGTTCTCGACGGGGATGATCTCGTCATAGACCTGGGTGTCGAGGACGTCGGGCACAAAGCCGGCGCCGATGCCCTGGATCTTGTGCGGGCCGGCCTGGCCCTTGGAGAGCACCGGGGAGGTGGCGGGCTCGACGGCGACGACCTTAATCTCGGGGTTCTGCTCCTTGAGGAACTCGCCCACGCCGGTCACGGTGCCACCGGTGCCAACGCCGGCGACGAAGATGTCGACCTTGCCGTCGGTGTCCTCCCAGATCTCGGGGCCGGTCGTGGCCTTGTGGATGGCGGGGTTGGCGGGGTTCACAAACTGGCCGGCGAGAATGCTGTTGGGGGTCTCCTTCTGCAGCTCCTCGGCCTTGGCGATAGCGCCTTTCATGCCCTTGGAGCCGTCGGTGAGCACGAGCTGCGCACCGTATGCCTGCATCAGCTTGCGGCGCTCGACGGACATGGTCTCGGGCATGGTGATGATCACCTTGTAGCCGCGAGCCGCCGCCACCGAGGCGATGCCGACGCCGGTGTTGCCGCTTGTGGGCTCGATGATGGTGTAGTCGCCGCCGCGCACGAGCTTGCCTGCCTTCTCGGCCTCGTCAATCATGTTCTTGGCGACGCGGTCTTTAACGGACCCGGCGGGGTTGAAGTATTCCAGCTTGACGAGCACACGGGCCTTGAGGTCCTCATCGGCCTCAAAGTGAGTGAGCTCCAGAAGCGGAGTGTGGCCGATAAGCTGATCGATGGACGTGTAAACCTTGCTCATGATGAATCTCCAAAGTGTTCAAATGACTGGATACCGTGTGGTTTTACGGTGTGTCTAGCAACTAAACCCACAAACCGTATAGGCTGTTCGTTTAGCTGTTGGCAAGCATAGTAGACACTAAACCCTAGTAATGCAATAGGAAATAGGAGATTATTGCAAGTCGATTAACCATCTTGACCGGAACGGGTATTTTCAAAGCCAATTATTCGGCTAGAATTTCAACGGACTAAAAGACCGAAAGGCAGCACTAGATATGTTGGTTTCCACTAAGGGCAGGTACGCCCTGCGCGTTATGGTTGACCTGGCCGAGCACCAGGCGGCCGGTCGCATCCCGCTCAAAGAGATTGCGGCGCGACAGGGGATTTCCGAGAAATATCTCGAGAACATCTTGGCTACGCTCGTGCGCGCCAACATGCTCTCGGGCATGCGCGGCAAGGGCGGCGGCTATGTGCTCACGCGCCCGCCCGAGCAGTACACGGTGGGCGAGATCTTGCGCCTGACCGAGGGTAGTCTGGCGCCGGTCGCCTGCCTGGATGGCGACTGCAAGGGCTGCTCGCGATCTGAGGAGTGCCCCACGCTCGATGTGTGGAAGAACCTGGACAAGCTCATCAACGATTACCTCGACGGCGTGACGCTCGACCAGCTCGTCGCCCCCAACGAAGGCTACGACTACGTCATCTGACCCCACTTGCCATGTGGGGGCAGGGTGGAAATGGTAGATTTTCTTGCCCTCTGAGACTTGGCAAATAAGAAGGCCGCCCATTTTGCGATGGGCGGCCTTTGATTTGGTCCGATGCGTTTGTGTGTCGGGGGCGTTCTACTCTTCGGCAATACTATCGAGGATACTGCGCATGATGGACACTAGGATGCTGCCCATAAAGGCCGAGCCAAAGCCGGCGATGGAGATGCCGACACCCAACAGGTTGACCGACAGGTAGCTCGCGAGCTCCAGCATAAAGCTGTTGAGCACGAGCTGGAAAATGCCGAGCGTAATGATCGTGAGCGGCAGCGAGATGACCGTGAGGAACGGTTTGACGAACGAATCGACGATGTTGAGGAACAGTCCCACAAAGGCAAAGCAGACCCAGGCCTCGGCAAAGCCGAAGGGTTGGATACCGGGGACGAGGAACGTGGCGATCGCGATGGCGATCGAGGTGAAGAGCCAGTTAAGCATAAAGCGCATGGCGTGAATCCTTTCTCGCGCCGGGGTTGCTGGCGTCGCGTGAAGCGGCTTGCGGCGGCGACTTGGATGGTTGCGCGGGCGCGCCGCGGTGTTTGGGCGCCCATTGTCTCAAATATTCGTGGAGCTTACGTGCGCATTCGGTTTCTAAGCGGCGTTCGTCCTGAAAAACGTGCCGCTGACAGAGAGTCTTGTCGCTTTAGTTTAGTGGTGTGCTACACTGCTACGGGCAAATGCCACATGCATTGTTTTATTGCATAGAACGGGCGAACGATGCCCGATGTCAGTATCAACTTCGATGCCTTTTGGCGGGTTTGGCGGTGATCGATGAATATCGAGAACATGTTTGACAAGCCTGATGTCAAGCAGCTGGTCCACGCATTTAGTCTTTTGGACGACGAGAACGATATCCAAGCGTTTTTAACCGATATCTGCACGCCGCGTGAGATCTGCGATCTTTCGCAACGCTTGCAGGTCGCGCGCTATCTGGATGAGGGCGAGCCCTATGTTGAGGTTCAGGCCCGCACCGGTGCTTCGTCCACCACGGTGAGCCGCGTGTCCAAGGCGCTTAATGGCGAGTACGGTGGCTATCGCAAGATCCTCATCAAACTGGAGGATGGCGAGTAGGCCAGCGGCAAAAACGAATTGCGCAGAACCGTCCCTTCGGGGGCGGTTTTTTGATCTCTCGGGGACGGAGGAAATCTGTTGGCGTGGGGCAAATCTGTCCGCGTGGGCGGGTAGGATGGATGCATTGATTATTGCGAACGGTTTGAGTGGAGGACCATGCCTGTTCGAATCTATACCACCAATACCGGTACGGACTTGAGCGATGCCGAGGCGGCGTTGCTCGCCGACCTGGTCGCCCGCCACGGGCGTGCCGTTTTGCTGGCGTCCTCGTTTGCCGAGCTCGACCTGTGCCGTCACGACGCTGCGGTTGCTGGCGCCTCGCTGGGTGTTGACTACAAAACCCCCGCGTCGTGGCTTCGTTCGCTGTGGGAGCTTATGGGCGATGGCCGCAGCTTCGTCGACAACATACAGCGCCAGATGCTGTTCTCGGACATGATCGCCCGTCGCGACGATACCGACCTGCAGCCGCTTTCGCGCAGTCAGGGCACGGTGCGCATGCTCGCGCGCATGGCCCGCGATGTGCTGCCGGGCGTAGCGGGAACAGGTGCCGAGCGCTGCTGCGGCGACGTTTGCCAGCCCGATCACAAGAGCGACGCCGAGGCTCGCGTGTTCGAGCTGTTGAGCGCCTATGCGAGCGGCTTGGACCGTCGAGGCATGGTCGAGCCCTGCGAGGTGGCTGACCTTATGGGCGAGGTGCTGGCCGACAACCTTCCGGGGTGCGTCCGCGCCGTCTGCGTGCGCGGTATCACGTCGTTTACGCACGGCCTGCTCGAGTTGCTGTCGGCCGTGGCGAACAATGGGGGAGAGGTCGTTGTGCTGCTTGCCCGCGAGCAGGCGGCAATGCGCGAGGAGCTTGCCGCGGCATTTGATGCCCGCGGCGTGCTGTTTGAGGCCGCGCCGCTGGGGGAGGGTGCCGCCGCGTCTGATGCCGCTTGCGGGACCGCCGCTCAGCCTACCTTTGTAGAGGTTGCCGGCCCTCACGCCCGCGCCCACGCCTATGTGGATGCAATCGATGAGCTGGTAAAAACGTGTGAGGACGCCGAGGTCGACGGCAGCGTCGCGGCGTCCGCGGACCCCGCCCGCGTGCTCGTGGTGTCTGCCCGGGCGCCCCAGCTGTTTGGTGAGCTCGCTGCCCGTTTGGCGGCGCGTCATATTGCGGCCGAGACAACCGAGTTCACGGCGTTTTCCCAATCCATCGCGGGCAGGCAGTTCACGGCGCTCGTCAATCTGATTGAGCGCATGAAGGCCGCCGACGAGGGCACCGCTTCCAAGACTGAGTGGTGGCCCGCTCCAGAGCTTACCGACTGGATTTATAGCCCGCTTTCGGGTGCCGATGCCGCCAGCGCCCGCGGCTTCGACAAGAACATGCGCCTGTCGCGCAGCAAGACCACTGCGGGCGTCAAGAGTCTGCTGCAGAGCGTGCAGGGCCAGGTGAGGGGCGCCCGCAAGGCCGCCAGCGAAGAAAACTGGTTTAAGAACGTGCCGTGCGTGGTCTCGGACGTGTTCCAAGCGCTGTGGCGCGACAAACCCGTGACGGCGCTCAAGGCCATGCTCGCCGTTGCCGAGGCGTTGCCCGATCGCGCCCTTGGAGGCCTTGACGGTCAGGCTCGTCGCCAGACGGAGACCGCCCTGCTGCGACATGCCATCGACATCCTTATGAACGATGCTCGTGCGCTCGACGTGTCGCAGGCCGCGACCGTGCCCGTGCTCGACGGCGTTCGTACCAAGGTGGACAAGCGCAGCACCGCCTACGATTACGAGACCTACGAGGTCGACCGCGCGCCGCGCGCCCAGGTGCGCTTTGCGTCGCTTGCCGATGCGGCAGCCCTGCGCCCCGACAGCTACGATGCCGTGCTGTTTGCCGACGTCGACCTGGACAGTTATCCGCTTTCGCACGAAGAGGGACCGCTGGCTACGCTGGCGGCAGAGTTAGATCGCAACGGTGTGACGCTTGAGCCCGCGGCCCTGCTGCGCGTGCGCTTTGGCCGTGCAATGCAGGCGGCGAACGGTCCGGTCGCGCTCGCCCGCGTGACGCACGATCGCCAGGCACGCGAGTGCTACCCGGCAGCCGTATGGACCGAGCTGCGGGCGCATGCCGAGGCCACTGAAGCTGCTAAGGCAGCTGACGACGCCAAGGACGCTGACGCTGCTAAGGCCGCAGGCGCCGACAAGGCGAATTGCGTGGGTGAGGGCGATATCGTAAGGGACTTCGATCCCGCGGCAGGCGAAGGTCTCAAGTGCGAGCGCGTGACCTGTGAAGCCCCTCAGCATCTGAGTGCCGAGGCCGTTCCATATCTGGTCCTGCGCCGTCGCAATGGTGAGGGCGAGGATGCACCGCTCGTGCCGCGCCTGACGTCCGCCTCGCAGATCGAGGCCTATTCGACCTGCCCGCTGTGCTGGTTCGTGTCGTATCGCGTCAAGCCCCAGTCCATCGACGCGGGTTTTGGCAACATGGAGAAGGGCAACTTTGTCCACGACGTGCTGGAACATCTGCATGCTCGTCTGCCCCAAGAGGGCATGGAGCGCGTGACGCCCATGAATCTGCCGCGTGCACAGGAGCTGCTACACGAGGTCTTTGACGAGACCTTGGCCGAGCATGCCTCCAAGCGTGGCAACGAGGGCCCGCTCGTGCCGCTCTCCCCGGTGGAGGAGCGCCAGGTGGCCGAGATTTTGCCCCAGCTGGAGGGCGTGCTTGCCTACGAGTCCGAGGCGCTTGCCCCCTTTGTCCCGCGCTACCTTGAGTTCGCCTTTAATGAACTTAAGGTCGAGTATGCCGGTTGGCCGCTCGGTGGGCGCATCGACCGCGTTGACGTGGATGCCGAGAATCGCGCCGTGGTAATCGACTACAAGCATCGTTCGGGTGTCGAGGAGTTTAAGCTCCCCGACCCCACGGTGCGCGACGAGGAGTCGGGCGAGGCCCCCATCGACGACCCGCGCTGGCTACCGCCCCATACCCAGACGCTTATCTATGCGCAGGCCATGCGCCGGGCGCTGGATCTGGATACCCGTGCGGCGCTCTATTTTTCGACCAAGGGCGGCAAACCGGCGCTGCGAGGCGCCGCGAGTGCCGAGCTGCTCGAGGAGGAGCGCGGTGACGGCCGCATCCCGGGGCTTAAGAAGGGTTTTCCCGGCGAGGGCGGCAGCATGGACTTCGATGCCCTGCTCGACCGCGTGGAGGCCGGCATCGCCGAGCGCTTGCGCGAACTCGAGGCTGGCAACGTCGCTGCTGTCGACCCGGCGTCGACGCAGGCCGCGCATGCCCGCTGCTCGTATAACCACGAAGGAACGTTTGTAAGGAGGGACGTGTAGACCATGGATCTTTCGACCTTGATGCCGCAACAGCTGCAGATCGTCAAGACGCTCGACCGTCCGCTGTTTGTCTCGGCGGGCGCCGGCTCGGGCAAGACCTTTACCCTCACGCGCCGTATCGTCTACGCGCTCTCGCCCGAATCCGGTCCGTTCGTTGAGCATTTGGACCAGGTGCTCGCCATTACCTTTACCAAAGATGCCGCGGCCGAGATTCGCGACCGTGTGCGCCGTGCGCTTATCGACGAGGGCATGGACGAAGAGGCCCTGACGGTCGACGACGCTTGGATCTCGACCATCCACGGCATGTGCTCGCGTATCCTGCGCGCGCACGCGCTGGAGCTGGGCATCGATCCCGAGTTCACGGTGCTCACCGATACCGATGAGCTTATGGATCAGGCTGTCGAGCATGTGCTGGGGCGCGCGACGGCGCCCGATGCCGCGCCTGAGCTCGCCGCTTCGCTTAAGGCCCTCTACGCTTGGTATCCCATGGCGGGCGAGGGCGGGCCGTTTGGCGCCGGTACCACCATCAAAGGCCTGGTGCGCGACCTGCTGGAGCTATCGAGCCAGCTTCCGGGCGGCATGGACGATGTGCGCGTGGCGCGTGGCCAGGCCGATACCTCGGCACTCGCCGATGCCTATCGCGCGGCGTTGGGCGCAAGCAAGGCCGCGACCGAGAAGGCGCAGACGGCGCTCGATGCCATCGACGCGTTCGAGGCGAGCGGCAAGACCATGACCGATGCGGCGCGACTCATGATGTCGTGTACCATGCCTCGGGCGAGCAAGGCATTCCCTAAGGAGCAGGTGGAGCTGCTCAAGGCCGAGGCCGCCGATGCGTTTGTCAATATTGTGCTTGCCTGCGGCAGTCCGGCGCTCGATGCGCTGGTGGGGCTTGCCCGTGCTGTGGAGGCGGAGTATCGCGCGCTCAAGGCCGGCCAGTCCGCGCTCGATAACAATGACCTGCTGCGCATGGCGTACGAGGCGCTGCGCGACTACCCGGCTATTCGAGCTGCCTATGAGGGCCGCTTTAAGATGGTCATGATCGATGAGTTCCAGGATACCGATCAGATGCAGGTCGATTTGATTCGCTATCTGACGGGCGCGGGGGAGCGCGCGCTGTGCACCGTGGGCGATGCGCAGCAGTCGATTTACCGCTTCCGTGGCGCCGAGGTCGAGGTATTCCGTCGCCAGGAGCGCAAGGTGGGTTCGACGACGGCGTCCGAGACGGTCGCCACGTCCGACGCCCCTGCTGGCGAGCTCGTCAAGCTCGTGCGCAACTTCCGCAGCCACGACGAGGTGCTGCGTTACGTGGCACGCGTCTTTGACGGCGATACCGGTGGTTTGATGCAGGGGTTCTTGGATCTTGAGCCGAGTGACGATCGCGAGGACAAGCTCAAGGCAAAGGCTTCGCGCCGCCAGGCGCTGCTCGTTGCCGGCGGCAGCACGCAGGAGCGAACGCAGGCGAAAGCTCGTGCGATTGCGGAGCGGTTCCAAGCGCTCGTTAAAGCGGGCCAGCCCCAGGGCGGCATGGTGCTGCTACTGGGCCGCATGACCAACGCCGACGTCTACGCCCAGGCCTTCCGCGACCAGGGACTCGACTGCGTGATCGCAGGCGGTTCGGTCTTTGCCCAGGCTGCCGAGGTCCAAACGGTGCGTGCCCTGGTGTGCGCGCTTGCTAACCCGGCCGATACGGCGCAGGGTCTTATGCCGCTGCTGGCCTCACCGATGTTTGCGCTCGGCGCTCAGGAATTCCTGGCGCTGGCGACCAAGCTGGACGAGCAGACGGGGGAGACGTCGCGCCGCAACATCGATGCGGGCATCATGAGCGATTCCGATGTGCCCGGCTTGCAGGGCTTGCCACTGGTGACGCGCGCCCGCGAGGTGCTGCGCTATGCGCTCCGTCGCGTGGGACGTGATTCGTTCGCGGCGATCGCGCGCGACGTGGTCAACGCTTCGGGCTGGTTCGTGCGTCTGGCGAAGCGCGGCCCCGAGGGCAAGGCTATTGCTGCCAACGTGCTCAAGGCGCTCGACGCCGTGGCCGAGGCGGAGGCCGAGTTCGGCAACTCGCCGCGCTCCATCGCGCTCGCCTTCGACCGCTTCTTGGCGGGCAAGGAGGCCCCGGGCGCCCTGAACGAGGAAGGCGACGGCGCGGTGCGCATCATGACGGTGCACGCCTCCAAGGGTCTGGAATATCCGGTCGTGGCGGTCGCCGAGTGTTTTGGCGTGCGCAAATCGTCCGGTGCGGCACAGATGGGTCGCGTCGACGGCGGGGCGCAGGTCGTGGCGCTGCCGGCACGCTTCGACGGCGTTAAGCTCGCCGACGGAACCTTTGTGAAGGGCGATGACGTCAAAAAGCAGTTTGAACACGCGTTTAAGGGCAAGGGCACGTCGCTGTGGTTGCAACCAGAGCTCATGGAGGACGTCTGTGCGACGGGTTCTCCCGCCGAGGCATTTGTTCGCCTGCGCAACGACGACCTGCAGCTTTCGCTCGAGGAGCGGGCCCGCTTGCTCTATGTCGCCATGACGCGTGCGCGAGAGCTGGTCATTCTGGCGATGGATGCCGGCGTGAGCCGTGGCAAGCTGTGTGCGCCGACCTTCGACGTTGAGATGGATCTGA
>ERZ773134.3373-NODE-3373-length-10190-cov-2.346719_pt1 | contig 10190 bp, 3 predicted proteins | sample MGYA00580856_ERZ773134 | MGnify/ENA primary metagenome ERZ773134 (study PRJEB29015, sample SAMEA2737823) | human gut metagenome | biome: human gut; feature: human-associated habitat; material: faeces | place: China | collected 2012 ... | reverse complement strand
ATTGAGGGAAAGCCATCTCTTCCAGCTTTGCCAAGTTACTGTATTTCCGGTTGATATTCCATATGATCTTGTCACCATTCAGGTCAAAGCTCCATGATTCATTTACACTTATCGAATGATCTCCATAAATGATATTCTTTATAAGTATCTTATTTCCGGACTCTTCCACCTTAATTCCATCCTGACCGGAACAGGAGGTAAAGGAACCTCCCCTGGTTCTGAAACCTGTATAAACACCCGATTCAGACAATACATTTTTACCTTTTACTTTTAACTGCGTTATTTTACAACCAACCGAATAGTCGAGTTGAAGAACCAGCTTTTGACCGGGATCGGAGATAGTTATTTTTTTCAGTGCCGGGTCATGAGGCACATTATTATTCAGGGCATAAGAATCAAAAGTAAACATACATATCCCCAAAAAGACAAAGGTCACCAGTAATCTCATATTCATGAATTATGCGAATTAAGTTAGTAATTAAAAACATTGGTATTAAATTTCAAGAACAAAGGTCCGTATATATTTTTCTTTGGAACATGAGGATTTGTTCTTTATACATGACAGAATGATACAATTATCGACATATTCTCTCAACAAAAGTTTTACAAAATAAATCCTTCATTCCTTCATCTATATGATAGATTGTTGGTTATCTTTGCGTTACTACTGATAAATAATGAACAAAATGAAGGAAACGCTTTTTAATCCCTGATTTTTTAGCTAATAATTGATAGCTTCCAATACCATAAAAAGGTAAATATCTACCGGAAGATTATCTGTCAGCATATCTTATTCTAATACAGAACCAGTGAGCCCTTAGTCCTGATATGCTTTCTTCTTTCTTGTTTTTCAATTATCTGACACTTGTTTGCCATCTGTCGAACGCTTATCGCACAACTATCAAACAAGCGTTCGACGGATGACAAACAACAACGCATATATAACCTTCAGAATAGTAGGCTATTAGAAGAACTCTAATTATCTATTACCGGACTCCTACTTCTTTTCTACCTGTTAACAAAGCTATTTCCTTCATCTTGTTCATTATTTATCAGTAGTAACATTAAGATAACCAACAATATATCATATAGATGAAGGATTTATTTTGATAAACTTTTATTGAGATGTTTAAGCGAATAAAACATTTATACGATATATATAAAAGAACCCCTGAAGCCTTTTTGTTCGACTCCAGGGGTTCAACTCTCCACATCTCCTTTACCTATTTCACTTATTCTGTTAGCTTTTCTTTGCTAATTCCGATTCGATAGGATCGTTATATTGTTTCTGCAATTTATGCAGTTCGTCCATCAACTGTTTGGTGATTTCTTCCGTACCGGGTTTATTATAAATGTTATTCATTTCCATCGGGTCGTTTTGCAGGTCGTAAAGTTCCCATACGTCGATGTCATTATAGAAATGCATTAATTTATAACGGTCTGTACGTACGCCATAATGACGTTTTACCATGTGTTCGGCCGGGAACTCATAATAATGGTAATACAAGGAAGTACGCCAGTCTTTCGGATGCTCGCCTTTCAGCAACGGCAGGTAAGAATCACCCTGGATATCTGCAGGAACCGGAGCGCCTGCCAGTTCGAGGAAGGTAGCGGCATGGTCGATATTCTGAACCATTTCAGGAATATCACCCTTTATGCCACCCGGATAGCGAACCAACATCGGTGTGCGGAAAGATTCTTCATACATAAAACGTTTGTCAAACCAACCGTGTTCACCCATATAGAATCCCTGATCGGAAGTATAGACGATAATCGTATTATCCAGCAGATCGTTCTTTTCCAGATAATCCAATACACGGCCTACATTACGGTCTACCGAATGGATGACACGGATATAATCATGCATATACTGCTGGTATTTCCATTCTGCCAAAGCCTTGCCGGAAAGTTTCTTTTCCTTGAACTCTTTGATGATCGGATCGTAATGCTTGTCCCAGGCGGCTTTCTGTTCCGGAGTCATCCGGTTGTACATATTACGTCCGGCTTTTTCCAATCCCGGATTGGAGTGGATTTCGTTTTCTTTATCAGCCAGTTTCAGGTCATACACCAGATCCATGTCTTTAATGATATTCATTTCCTGCTGCGAAGCGGCAATACGACCTTCATACTTGTCGTAGAAAGTTTCCGGTATCGGGAAAACAACATCCTTATACAATTCCAGATCGCAAGTATCCGGCATCCAGGTACGGTGCGGTGCCTTATGATGCAGAAGCAGGCAGAACGGTTTGTTCTTATCCCTTTTCTGGTCCATCCAGTCGATAGCCAGATCGGTTGTTATATTGGTGGCGTATCCTTCTATTTGTTTCTTTTCTCCGTTATCGATAAAATAAGGATTGTAATAATCGCCCTGTCCTATCAATATGTTCCAGTAATCGAACCCGGTTGGTTCGGATGTCAGGTGCCATTTACCGACAATAGCGGTCTGGTAACCGGCTTGCTTCAATAGTTTCGGGAACGTCTGTTGTCCGCCGTCGAATGTTTTCGTGTTGTCGGTAAAGCCGTTTGCATGGCTATGCTTACCGGTCAGCAGACAGGCACGGCTGGGACCACTCAACGAGTTGGCAACGAAACTATTAGTAAAACGGACTCCCTCTTTAGCGATACGGTCGATGTTCGGAGTCTCGATGAACCGATGATCGTACGCACTGATTGTCTGAAACGAATGATCATCACACATAATGTAGAGGATATTCATCGGCTTTTTAGCCTCCTCTGCCCCTGCTTTTTTCTCTTTGCAGGAAGGCAGCGATGCTAACACCGCTGCTCCCGTTAATGAGAATAATACTTTAGACCTAATGTTCTTCATATTCTATATACTTGTATAAATTAGATTACCATCCCGGGTTCTGTTCCCATTTACCTCCTGTCAAAGACAACATACGAGGTTGAATAGGCAACAAATAGTCGCGGCCTACATTAAACTGCCATCCCTGCTCATAACCAGCCGGATTACTGGGCACAACGTAACGAAGTGCGTCACCCGGTTTACCTGTCAGGAAGAGATTGTTTCCGGAAGCCTGGTCGTAAACCAACTTACCGCCAAATGCGGGATGGTTTTCCAGGTTACTTCCAGTAAATAAGGCACCTTTCGGCCATTTGCCAACGATCAGTTCTTCGGCAGCAGCCCAACGAAGAATATCTTCCAGACGACGGCCTTCACAGGCTTTCTCGATACGACGTTCACGGCGGACAGCCTGAATATATTTATCCAGATGACGGAACGGATAATCAGCCTCCTGATTATACTCCCGATCAAAATCTACGGCAGGCATGCCAACACGGTCACGTAACGGTTGCAAAGCTACAATTATTTTCTGAGAATTGGCCGCTCCGTCCAACTCGGCTAACGCTTCGGCATAATTTAACAGGATATCGGCGTAGCGGAACTGGATTGCCGGGGTTGCTCCTTTGAATTCGGCATCCAGACTACCTGTGTAGTCTATTTGCACATATTTCAACAGTGAATACCCAGTCATATTCTGGTTATAGGCAGACGAACCGATCAGCGGCGGAACCACATAATAAGGAGGCGTATCATCCGGACGCAATTGCTGTCCCGGCGTACAGATTGTCTGTGCCAGACGCGGGTCACGGACCCCAGACAACAGTTCGTTTCCAAACACTTTCTTTGCTTCCGTACGTGCAGAACCGACAAAAGGTTTACCGTCTATTGTCAGGTAATCATCTATCAGTGAAGCTGTGACACCGACACCGCCGCCGCCCTGGTTCAGGTAACGGTTCACATTGTTACCAACCTGGTCGCCGTCATACATCTTAAACCAAAGGACTTCCGGGTTACCGGACAGGTCTGTTGTCTGGAACATCTTACGATAATCATCCTGCATATTTCCCGTTGTATAGATTCTCCATACACCACGATCCATGACTTCTTTCGCCGCATTGGCTGCGACAGTGAAATAATTCTTTATTTTTTCGTCCGTGACAGCAGGGTCAAAGAACTTATCGCCTTTTGCCTTATGATATTTCTCCCAGGTTCCTTCAAAGAGAGCCACATCGCTCTTCAGGGCACGGGCCACATCTTTATGGACACGCATGGAAGCACTGTTGTTCTGTTCTCCCAGATAAGAAATAGCCTTATCCAGATCAGCCAGAATGCTATCCGCTACAACGGTACGACTGTCGCGGGGTAACCGCATCTCTTCCTCATTCGGGTCAAGCGGGGTACTCACCCAAGTCAATGGTCCATAGTCCACAAACATTTTGTAATAATACCACGCACGGAAATAATAGGCCTCACCGACATACTGGTTATAATCGGGAGAACCTTGTTCCACGCAATTGCCCAGATTACACAGTAAAAAGTTTAAATTACGGATAGCCGTATAATTAGTCAGCTTGGAAGCACCGCTCAATGTGGTTTCACCAGCCAGACGGGAACTTACCGAACTGGCCGACATATTATCACTATGCGTGTCATAACCGGCAATGCCACTTCCGCCACCGGCACCAAAATCATGTACACGCAAACCGTCACCAAAACTTACTTTTATTTTATCATCTCCATATTTCGGATTTCCTGTCTGGTAAAACTGGTCCAGATAATTTCTCATTTCACCTGTACTGCTGAAAGGCTGCGCAGTCGAAAGTACGCCTTCCGGCATTTTATCCATATCAAAGCAGGATGTAAGGCTGAAAGCCAGGATCATGCCTAAAAATATATTTCTTTTTTTCATAAGATCTTCAAATTATAAGTTAACAACCAAACCCACGGATACTACACGATTCATCGGATAGTTCTTACCACCCTCACTGGTGTAGTCATTCTTTGTGTAGATCGCTTCCGGATCAAACATTCCCTTCAACTTCGTAAAGGTCAGCAGGTTTTCACCAGAGAAGAATACCTGAACTTTCTGCATACCGACCTTATTCGTCCAGATTGCAGGAAGATCGTAGCTGACTGTCAGGTTCTTCAGGCGGCAATAAGCGCCACTCTGAATATACCGGTCGCTGGTAGTCATTGTTTTGTTGCTGAACGGAGTAACGCCGCCTGCCGTATGGATATAAGGCTTCGGATAATAAGCACCCGGATTCGATTCACTCCAGAAATCCAGATGTTCCTTAAACACAGTTACCTGTGCATAGGGACCGCTTCCCCAGAAGTAAGCGCCTGTTCCCGGATCCCAATCACGTTTGCCAACTCCTTGGAACATCATGCTCAGGCTGATGCCTTTCCAACTGATAGAACCGTTAACTGTGTACTGATAGCGCGGGGTCGTATTACCGATCACTGTCATATCTCCCATATCATTCAACGTATTGGTCCCGTTATTGATCTTATTATCATTATTCAGGTCGCGATATTTCACATCACCCGGAGTCCAGGGCTTACCACTGATAAATGACAGGTCATACTTTTCATTATAAGCATCTGCTTCTTCCTGTGTCTGGATCAGACCATCGGCACGATATCCCCAGATCTCACCGACCTTTTTACCGGTATACCAGTTTTCTTTCGGATTCGTTCCGGTCGGGTTCGCATATTCCGTTACTTCTGAAGTTGCATCCGACAATGAACCACCGATCGTATACTGAATATCACAACCTATCTGTCCGCGATAATTCAGGGCAAGCTCCCAACCGCGGTTTCTCATCCGTGCATTATTGGTCTTAGGGGCATCTGCTCCGAAGATATCCGGGAAGTCGACGCCGGGACCTAACATATCCTTTGTATCACGCTGGAAAACATCGAGTGTACCGGTCAAAGAGTTTCCTAAGAATCCAAAGTCGAGACCGATATTCTTACTTTCCACCTTTTCCCAGGTAGTAGTCGGATTCACAACACCCGGAGCGTGTAAAGATATGGCGTCCGTCAGAGAAAATATAATTGCCCAACTTATTATTCAATTCCATTGTTGCGGCAAAAGTATATAAGGCGGCACCGGCCTGGTTACCCAGCAAACCATAGGAAGCACGCAGTTTCAGGTTTGACAGTACATCAGTCACAGAGCTCATGAATTGTTCGCGGGTAATGTTCCATCCCAAAGAGACGGAAGGGAAGAATCCCCAACGGTTGCCGGAAGCAAAACGGGAAGAACCGTCGTAACGTCCGTTCAGCTCAACCAGATAACGTCCGTCATAATCATAATTGATACGTCCGAAGAAACCGCGGGTAGCCCAACCGTTACGGGTATCGATGACAGTCTTGTCGCCGGTTCCCATACCGACATTCGGATTGCTGGTCGAATACAGGCCGGTAATGGAGTTCTTCATCAGACTGAACTCATAATCTTCTTCCTGAAAACCAGCCATTACTGTAAAGTTGTGCTTTTCAGCCAAGCTGAAAAGGTAATTTGTGTACAAATTGATCGACTGATAACGTGTACGGTCATAGCTGCGGGTAAATTTACCGTCGGGAGACATACCTAATTCCGAGCGAACACCTTTTGAAGTACTGACACCGTCGGCACCATAAATAAGCGGGCTGACATTCAGCGCTTCATATTCTTTATTACCTAATTTATAGGTATAGTCGAAGAATATAAACCAGTTCTTAACAGGTTGAATATCCAACCCGGCAGTGATATTCATATTATCACGCTGTGTATTTGTATAGGTTCCGCTCTGCAGATAAGGGATCATTGTCAGTTCCGTGAAATGGCCGTTCGGGTCGACCGGAGAAACCGTAGGACGGAAACGAGCCAGTGAATGATAGAAACCTTCGCTGATACCACCGTCACCAAACGGAGTATTCTGGTCGGAATGCATAAATTTGGTATTCACTTTCAACTTCATCCAGCTAGTCAGCTGCGAAGTAACATTGGCTGCAAAATTGTACCGTTTATAATCCATATCGGCATAACGGAGGATTCCGTCTTCCGAATAGTAACCACCTGAAATATAATATTGTGCAGCCTTACCACCACCGCTCAGGCTGATATTATGATTCTGTTTAAACGCCCAGTTCTTATAATGCAAATCAAAATAATTCACATTACCGACACCAGACTCCGAGTTTTCGAAAGCCGGGTTCATATTGGAATTGGCAGGCAGTTCGAACCACGGATCGACACTACTCGGATCATTAATATACTGCTGTAACAAAGCTAGTTTCTCATCGCTGTACAAACGCGGAGAACCGGCATTGGTTACACCGGCATTCCAGTACTGTGCAAAATCATACGAATTGACCATATCCGGCAGAACAGTCGGCGTACTCCAACCGACCGTACCCTGGTAGTTGATACGCATTTTACCTTCTTCCCCCTTCTTTGTCGTGACAAGAATCACACCGTAAGCGGCACGTGCACCGTAGATGGCACAAGCAGCCGCATCCTTTAATACGGATATATTTTCAATATCACTGGGGTTTACATCGGTGAGGCTCATTTCCACACCATCGACCAAGACGTAAGGGGCCGCATTATTATCCAGGTTACCTTGTCCACGTAATGTCAAAGTACCGGCTCCACCCGGACGGCCACCATCGGAATTGCTTACCAGCAAACCCGGAACCATCCCTTGCAAACTCTGTACGGCATCGGCAACAGGACGACGTTCCAGCACATCTCCCTTAACGGAAGATACGGAACCGGTCAGATTCACTTTCTTCTGTACGCCATAACCGACAACGACTACTTCATTAATATCAACCGCATCACTAAGCATTTTAATTGTCAAATCCTTCATACCTTCCTTTACCAGGATTTCCTGAGGGATCAGACCAATATAAGATATTAATAATGTTTGTCCGGGTGATACCGAGATAGAAAAACGACCATCGGCATCGGCAATCGTACCGTTCTGTGAATCTTTCACCTGAACAGCTGCTCCGGCCAAAGGTTCGGAGGTTGCCTCTTCGAGGATAACCCCCGTTACTGTCTGCTGAGCAAAACCTGCCAAGCAAAACAACATCAGTAAGAATGTTAGAAAAGATTTTTTCATAAAACAATAAATTTAGTAAACAACATAATTTAATTCTCAAGACAGGTAAGTTTTTTCAAATTTACCTATATCCAATAACATCGAATTAACCCTATTTCATAAGCACGCTCTGTTTAGTTAATATTTGCAAAGGCAAAGTTGCACTTTCCGGCACATACCGATGTCAATAATCGTACTTTTCATGTCAAAAACCATCCCAAAGTTCTGTTTACACTGAATGTTTTCTATTTTAGATCAGTTTTATTACATTTGCACTTATTAGAAATAAAGTACGATGAGAAGCATCCCTATTATAAAATTATTACAATTCCTGTTTTTGTTTTTCTTCTGTATAGGATATACAAAAGGAGCACCTCCCAGCTATTTCTTCCAGCAGCTGAATCTGGACAAAGGTTTATCGCAAACAACAGTGAATTGTATCCTGGCAGACAATAAAGGATTGATCTGGATCGGGACGGCCTCCGGATTGAGTTGTTTCGACCGTTACGATATGAAAAGTTATTTCCATGAGAAAGACAACCCCTATTCCCTACCGGGAAATACGATCTATTTCATCGCGGAAGATTCATTGAACAATATCTGGGTTTCTACCAACAACGGATTAACCTTATACGATAAAAGCAGCGACTCATTCCGCCCTGTCAAATTCGAAGATAAGATAATCACAACAAATTCATTCCATACATTCTCCGGCTCCATCCTTTTCACTGCGGATGAAGGACTATATATCTATGACGGCAAGAGTCGGGCCTTTCGCAAAAGGCCGGTCGTTCAAAAAGATTCATCCGGTTTCGTACCTTATTATATACGTCCCTGGGACAAGGACGAAGTCTTGCTCATCTCACGCAGGAACGGTATCCTCAAATACAACCCGGTTACCGATCAGATTACCCCTACCGATTATCCGATCCTGGCGGGAGACTTGAATGCGGTTTATCTGGACAGCAAGAAAAGGCTTTATCTTTCTTCCTATAATAAAGGCTTCGTTTGTTACGCCCCGGATGGGAAAGAGCTTTACCATATCCATACGGGAAATTCCAGATTGAATAATAATCTGGTTCTTGACTTTCTGGAAATAAACAATAAACTCTGGATAACGACTGATGGCGGAGGAATCAATATTATGGATATGGATAACCCTTCCGACATCACGGCTATTGTCCATACACCAGGAGACAAGAATACGCTCCCCGTAAATTCCGTCAAATGCATCTATAAAGACAAACAGGATAATATCTGGGTAGGGACAGTCAGAGGCGGTATGATCGGTATCAAAGAAGTTTTCATGAAAACATATACGGATGTTCCGCGCAGCAATACCAACGGATTGAGCGATATATCAGTCATCAGTATCCACGAAGACAAACGGGGACGCTTGTGGCTGGGGACAGACGGAGGCGGTATCAACCAATACGATCCTTATACCGATACCTTCAAACATTATCCATCCACTTACGGAGATAAAGTCGTATCCATTACTGATTATTCAGACTCTGAATTGCTCGTTTCCTTATATACCAAAGGTATGTATCTCTTTAATAAAGAAACAGGAAACTACCACCGCCCCTTCTATCTGATCGACGAAGCCACGACTGTCGACCAGTTTCACGGAGGAAATGCCTCACTGGCTTATAGGGTTACCGAAGAATGGGCTTATTTTCTGGGTAAAAATGCAGTCAGCCATAGTTTCCGGACCGGGAAGTTCTCTTTCCTGAAGATAGACGGGAAGAAGCTGGCCGTAGGTCCGATGAAAATGGTTTGTGCCGACGATAAATCGGCCTTTATCATCCAAAGCAACAATCTGTATGAAGTATATCACGGCAGCGACACACTACATATCCTCCTCAGCATCGGAGGACATGAAGCGATCAAAGCGGTAGCACGCGACAAGAACGGTATTTTCTGGATCGGAACGGAGTATGGTTTCGGTTATTTCGATTCTAACACAAAGGAATTTACCAAGATTGAAACCAAACTGTTCAACAGTGTCTCTACCTTGCTACTGGACGAACAGGAACGTCTTTGGATCGGTGCCCGCAATATGTTATTCTCATACGATCTCAAAAAGAAACGTTTCGCCTCCTGGGGAGAATCGGACGGTTATACGACGAATGAGTTCATCTATAAATACCAGGTTTCGTCTATCTCCGATTACATCTATCTGGGTGGCGCCTCCGGATTGCTGCGTATCAATAAAAACATATCGACCAAAGAAGAGCCACTGCCCGAAGTCAGGCTGATGGACGTGTTACTGAACGGGAACTCCT
>ERZ773134.3363-NODE-3363-length-10216-cov-3.295050_pt1 | contig 10216 bp, 5 predicted proteins | sample MGYA00580856_ERZ773134 | MGnify/ENA primary metagenome ERZ773134 (study PRJEB29015, sample SAMEA2737823) | human gut metagenome | biome: human gut; feature: human-associated habitat; material: faeces | place: China | collected 2012 ... | reverse complement strand
ATCGGAGAACGCCAGACCGGTGAAACATGCGAAGACAAATATGTCCCTGACCAGCCCGAGCCGGGGATGCTGCCTGGTCTGCCTCTGCAGGAGAAGAGCTGATTCTTGGCCAGCCCCCGACGAAGCCGCAGACCAGGCAGCATCCCCGGCTCAGGCGTACGTTCAATCCCCACCCCCTCTTCCCACCAAAATAAAAATCTGCTATAATACAACCACACAACAAAAAATCAAACAACAAAGTGGCATTCACATTCCACTACACCAAACACTCATGAATGCAATCACCAATCAATCGCATTCAGAATCCAAAGAAAGACAAGGTAAAACATAAATGAGATTTCCACCCAACATCAACATCCCCGACTCCCTCAAAGGAGTCTTCAAAAAAAGCTCCGCCCCGGATCCCCTCAGAGAACCCCGGCGCAACCCCAAGGACAACATCCCCCTGAACTTCCGCGAACGCAGCAATGCCCGCGTAAGTCTTATGGCATCCGTCATCGTCCTTGCGATCCTGGTCCTCTTCTTCAATCAGCTGGACTACCGCCTCATCCGCAAACCAGCCATAGACGCACAGAAAAAAGCCGCGGCAGCCAAAGCCAAAGCCGATCAGGAAGCAGCCGACACCACTGCCGAAACTACCACTGCCTCCGTCATCGCAGTAGGCGACAACCTCTATCACCAGAGTCTCATCGACGCAGGCGCATCCTCTGACGGCAACTGGAACTACGACAAGATCTACACCCACATCCAGGACGCCATCAAGGACGCAGACATCAAAATGATCGATCAGGAAACCGTATTCACAACCGACCATGACAGCGTAAGCTCCTACCCATCCTTTGCAACACCCACAGAAGTAGGAGACGCCATTATAAAAGCCGGATTCAACGTAGTAGAATCCGCCAACAACCACATTGATGACTTCGGAGAGGGCTTCCTCACAGACACACTGAACTTCTGGAAAACCAAATATCCGGATGTCACACTTCTAGGAATCCACGATTCCCAGGAAGATGCCGACACCGTAAAGATTCGCGAAATAAACGGTATCAAGATTGCATTTCTGGATTACACCTACGGTACAAACGTAGGCGGCATTGAAGGAAAAGACTACATGATCGACATGATCCGCAAAGACAAGATCACAGCCATGATCCAGAAAGCAAAAAAGCAGGCCGACTGTATCATCTTTGTAGCACACTGGGGTACCGAAGGCGAAACCATGCCAAACGAATATGAAAAACAATGGGCAGCCTACCTTATGGAGCAAGGCGTAAATGTCATCATCGGCGGACATCCACATGTACTCCAACCATATGGACGTCTTACTGATGACAAAGGCAATGAAACTGTAGTCTTCTACTCTCTGGGAAATTTCGTATCCACCCAGCAGAAGCTGGAAGAACTTCTCGGCGGAATGGCAAAATTCACCATTCAGAAAACCGTACAGGACGGCAAGACCTCAATTGAGATCCTGACTCCTACAGTGGAACCTCTGGTCATGCATTACAACAGCGATGCCGGTGAATTCGGACCATATATGCTTTCCGATTACACAGAAGAACTTGCATCTCAGAATGGTGTACAGTCATACATTGGTTCCGGTGTATTCACTCTTGACAACCTGAAAAAGAAGTTCAACGAGATCATGTCCATGAATGTCACTCCATCCACAGGAACCAACCTCCTGGATGTGACCATTGACACAGACCTGAACATGATCGATGCATCCGGAAATATCGTAGAAGATACCGACTCCATCACAGCAGAAAAATATTACGCAGATAAAGGCATTGACATCACTTCCGAAGACTTTAACTCTGCTGATAATAACTCAGGCAGCACAGACGACTCCTCGGATGACAGTTCCTACGATGATGGTTCCTATAATGACGGTTCCTACGATGATGGTTCCTACGATGATGGTTCCTACGACGATGGTTCCTACGACGATGGTTCCTACGATGATGGTTCCTACGATGATGGTTCTTACGATGATAGCGAAGAATAGTGATAACTTTTCGTAACCAGTCTATACCCTGATTCATAAAATACCGGAGATCCGGCACCTCTGAAGTGAACACTTCAAAGGCACACAGATCTCCGGTATTTTTATTTTATCTTTTATATTTTCTTTCAAAGATTTCACTATACAGAATATCAGTATGTAAATATACCAACTCCATAAGCTTCCAACGGATATGCAAAAGAAAATTCCCGGTTATCACAATTTTTCTTTTCGGCTTTAAATACCTTGCCCTTCGGAAGAAGCCCCTGCTCATCCATGATCAGTTTGTACTGTTTTTTCTTCGGAACGCCTACACGGTAATCCGGACGTGCTACCGGTGTAAAGTTGCATACTACCAGAATATTATTACGTCTTGTAGGAGATTTTCTCACAAAGCTGAAGATACTTCTGTCGCCATCGTTGGCATTGATCCACTCAAATGCAGATGGATCATTATCTGCACCGTAAAGTGCCGGATATTTGCGGTAGATATGCAGAAGATCACTGACATACTGCTGTAGCTTCTGATGATTTTCCTCGCCAAGAAGATACCAGTCAAGCTCTCTGGCCTCACTCCACTCACGCAGCTGTCCGAAATCCTGTCCCATAAACAGAAGCTTCTTACCCGGATGCCCGAACATAAAAGTATATCCGGCCTTCAGGTTCTTAAATTTATCATCCAGCTCCCCAGGCATCTTCTCCAGCATAGAACACTTCAGATGTACTACCTCATCGTGAGACAGAACCAGAACATATTTCTCACTGTATGCATAAGTCATAGAAAATGTCATCTTATTATGATTAAATTTACGGAAATATGGATCCAGCTTCATGTATTCCAGGAAGTCGTTCATCCAGCCCATATTCCACTTCAGAGAGAATCCAAGCCCGTCGTCTTCTGCCTTACCTGTTACCATCGGCCATGCGGTAGATTCCTCTGCGATCATGACAGTTCCATGATTTCTTCCGAGAACAACGGTATTCAGATGCTTAAAAAATTCAATAGCCTCCAGATTCTTGTTTCCGCCGTATTTATTGGCGATCCACTCACCGTCTTTCTTACCGTAATCCAGGTAGAGCATGGATGCAACCGCATCTACACGAAGACCATCAACGTGGCATTCCTCTACCCAGTAAAGAGCGTTTGCGATCAGGAAGTTCTTCACCTCCGGACGTCCGTAATTGTAGATCTTGGTTCCCCAGTCCGGATGCTCACCCTGTCTCGGATCTGCATGCTCATATACAGCAGTTCCGTCAAAGTTAGCCAGTCCGTGTGCATCCTTCGGAAAATGTGCCGGTACCCAGTCAAGAATGATACCGATCTTCTGACGATGGAGATAATCCACCAGATATTTGAAATCCTGCGGTGTTCCGTAGCGGGAAGTCGGTGCGTAATAGCCGGTTACCTGATAGCCCCAGGAACCGTCAAAAGGATGCTCTGCGATACCCATAAGCTCCACATGGGTGTATCCCATTTTTTTGACATACTGGGCAAGCTTCGGCGCCAGTTCTCTGTAGGAATAGAAACCATCCTCATCCTCTGCTGTCTGCGGATGCTTCATCCAGGAACCCGGATGCACCTCATAGATTGACATGGCACTTGTGTCCGGATCAAAGTTCTCACGATTTTTCATCCAGGTAGCATCTTTCCATTTGTAGTTGGTGATATCTGTAATACGAGAGGCTGTTCCGGGACGCATTTCAGCGGCATTGGCATATGGATCTGCCTTGTAAAGTTCCTCACCATGTGCACCTGTAATGTAAAATTTATACAGCTGTCCGATCTTCGCTCCCGGTACAAATGTCTCATAAACGCCAATGGGTCCAACTTTTTTCATGGGATTCTTCTCCGTATCCCATTCGTTGAATTCACCTACAACAGAAACCGCCTGTGCATTAGGTGCCCACACTGCAAAATAAACCCCTTTTTTCCGGTTCTGCGTGTCTGGATGTGCTCCCAGCTTCCTGTAAATATCATAATTCGTGCCCTGACCGAAAAGATACTGGTCAAGCTCCGTAAATTGTAATTTCTTTCCCATTTTCAGGTACCTCCCTTTATAGTTCTGCCACCGTCCATTCCCCAATTTTAAGTGGAGTTTTTTATTCTATAATTATACCAATCCCTATATTTTCAGTCAAGGAAAAACCCTCTCCGGCTAATATGTGTCTATTATCCGACAGTGTCAGATAAAGTCAAAAAAGAGACCTGAATGACGCACATCTTGTCATTCAGGTCTCTCCTGTTATTTTTTAATATTCTCCGCTTCCATCGTCATAGGAACCGTCATCATAGCTTCCATCATCGGAAGATCCATCAGAATAATCACTTTCGTCAGAGCCATCGGAGTAGTCATCTTCGTTGGAAGATCCGTCACTGACATCAGATCCGTCAGAAGAATCGCTTCCATCGGAGCCATCATCAGAGGAATCCTCTGAATCGCTGGAATTTCCTGCATATCCTGCAACACGACCAGCCTGAAGAGAGCTGTCCCAGAAGTCAGAATAGGAAGCACTCTGTAACGTAACATCCTTCGCTTCTGCAAGCTCGCTGACTGTTACAAGCTTATATCCCTGGTCGATCAGTGCCGGGATCAGTTTCTCTGTGGCACACTTCACAGATGGTTCATGAATATCATGCATCAGGATGACGGAACCATCTCCCAAAGAAGAATCATTCATGATCTGATTATAATCTGCATCCGCATCCATCAGCTTCCAGTCCAGAGAATCTGTAGACCACATGAAGAAAGGCTTGCCAACTGCACTTATCTGCTCATCTGTGATCGCGCCATACGGTGCACGACATACAGTTGATGCCTGCCCACAGGCTTTTACCAGTGCATCATCGGTCTTCTGGAACTCCTGCAAAACAGAATCAAGGTCCATATTCGGCAGCGTCTGTTCCGGATGATCCCAAGTATGGTTACCGATCTCGCAGCCAAGCTTTACCATTCGCTGTATGGTAGATTCACGGCCCTCCATATTCTGTCCCAGCATAAAGAACGTAACATGGATATTGTATTTCTCAACAGTATCAAGAAGTGTCTCTGTATACTCTCCAGGACCATCATCAAAGGTCAGAGCGATCATCGGGCGCTTCTTGGAAGGATCATAAGAACCATCCTCATTAAAATAATAATCCTTCACACCTTTTTCCACCCATCCGGTCTGCATGTATCCCTTTTTATCAAAGCTGTATGTTGTTCCGTCAATATCCGCAAAACCATTTACATAATATGTACCATCCGGATTCTGATACCACTTTCCTGTGGAATCCTCATGCCATCCCGGAGTCATAACAGAAAGCCTTTCACCCGCTTCACTGCCCTTTACCGGCATCACCGTTGCATCCGTACTGGAATCCGCGCTGTCTGTATCCGAAGCAGCCGTATCCGTCGATGCCGTACCGTCCTTCGTACTGCTGTCTGTGGAAGCTCCGGCGGTATTTGCCTGGACATTTACTGTCTCCGCATCTTTATTGTTTCCGCCGCCTGCATGGTTGACGATGGGAAGAATTACCCCTCGAACAACAAAAACCAACAGAAGAATCGCCGCAACTACACAGGTTATCCGCTTCATCATCCGCCGCCGTCTTAACTGCTGCTGTTTTCTGCGCATCCTCTCACGCAAAACTCTTTTGTCCATTTTATACATCCCCGTTTATATACTTATATCTTTCTTTGATATTTAACGTCTGTCTTTAATCATACCGCATTTAATGCTTAAATACAATGGGAATTCCCGAAAGAATCTCTTAATTTATTACTGTTCACTCCGTTCTCGGTAACACACCTCGCGGAATATTACCAGTGAACGGTAACCTTAATTTTCCCCTGTCCTTTTGTAAAAAAATGGCACCCGGAACACATTCCGGGCACCACACTCTTTTAGCTGCTGATACTGTCAGATCACTCCTGACCCGCTGCATTCTGATCCGCCTCGCCGTCTTCCGGCACCATATCTGTAGCCTCTGCCGCTTCCAGCTCTTCATCCACAGTACCTTCCGCACTGCTTCCGTCCGAGGAAGGATCATCTCCGTTTACTCCCTGGGTATCACCGGCAGAAACCTTCTCCTCAACCGTTGCATTGTCCAGGATAAAATCTTCCACTCTGAGAAGTCCGATGGATTCATCCACTGCTGCCTGTCCGTATTTATCTACCAACGCGGCCAGATCCTTCACACTGTATGCTTTGATCAGTTCATCCTGGATACTGAGAGATTTTTTGTCTTCAAGTGTCATATTCTCCGCATCCATGATCCCCTGTACGATCAGGTTCTGCTTTACTTTAAACTCCGCATACTGACCGCTCTGCTCCTCAAAATCATCCATGGAGATTCCCTGAGCTTTTACAAAATCCTCCAGCGTCATAGCACCCTGTTTTGCATAATTCTCATACAGACTGCGAAACTCCGTCTTTGCCGTATCCAGATCCTCCTGTGGATATTCCTTCACTTCAGATGCTGATAGCACTGTGTTCCATGCAGTTTCACGCAATGTGTTCTGTGCACTTGTCTTCGCTTCATCCTCCAGTGTAGTACGGATTTCCTTCTTGTAATCATCCACACTCTTGCAGTCTGTGTTCTTGGCTACCCAGGTATCTGTAAGCTCCGGTGCACGCTTAAAACTCTGCAGAGTGACCTTAAATACCACTTCCTGTCCGGCCAGTTCTTCCGAAGAGTATTCCTCCGGGAAAGTCAGATCGAGATCCTTGGTTTCACCTTTTTTCATTCCGATGATCCCGTCCTCAAATCCGTCGATAAACGTTCCGGAGCCGATGGTCAACTCATAATTATTTGCAGTGCCGCCGTCAAAAGCCACACCGTCCTTGGTTCCCACATAATTGATGGTAACTACGTCTCCGTTCTGAACGCTGCCTTCCGTTACTTCCTCAGCCTTGTTCTGCAGTTCCTCCTTAATCCTTCCGTCAACCATATCATCGGTTACGGCTTCTACTGTATTATCAAGAGTCAGCCCCTTATATTCTCCGATAGTCACATATTTGCTCACATCATCCACGGAAACAAGCCTTGTGTCTCCGGAGGCTGCCTCTTCGCTGTCTTTATTGGAATCCGTTTCTTCTGACTCTTTGGAATCTGCAGATTCGGAATCTTCTTTATCTGTTGTATCCTGCGCTTCTGCTGCAGGTTTTTTGTCATCTTTCTGGTCTGTTGATGTGCCACATGCAGTGATCGCCAGTGCCGCACACAGTGCAAGAACCATGAGATATGCTTTTTTCTTCATAACCTACTCCCTTCATCAAGTACTGTCGGTTCGATTATAATCTTTTTTTATACAGATTTGTAAAGTGTGTTTGCTGTCTTACATTTCCGGTACCGGTGTCGGTCTGGAAGAATCCCACACCTCCGATACATCAAACAGATCACTGAGCATATCCGGATTGTAATACATTCTGTATCCATCCAGATTCCGTCTTCCCTGACGGAAATATTCACTTGTGATCTGCACAAAATACTGACTGGAATCTACATTGCAGAAATAGCGGTAGCCACGGCTTTTGTAATACTCATACTTCTCATTATCCGAGGTGTATCCTTCCCAGTCGCCGATATCCGCACCAAAAGCAAAAATGATCATATCGGTTTTTCCGAGGATGGGTGCCACATATTTTTCCCATTTTTTATTATCGGTCTTCAACTCCGCTGCTGTGGAGCTTGTGGCGTTTCTGTGGCCCCAGGTATGGCTTGCAAATTCCCAGCCGTCCTTTTTCATGGCCTTCGCCACTTTTTTGGCTGCTTTTACTTCTTTATCATAGTCAAAATCCGGATTGGCCTTGAGAAAAGCCTTCTGGTCATCCTGAAGATTCTTCTTAGTCTTGTATGCCCCATCTGTACGATAACCCAGAACACCATTATAACCGGTCATTGCAAGGATTCCCTTTCTTCCATGATAGGAAAAATCCGGATGTTCTTTGATAAAGGAATCCAGGATCGGCACCACATCGTAATCTCCGGTCACAACTGTACCGTCTGCCTTCTTATACTCGCATTTGATATCTCCGTTGTCGTCGATCACCAGCTTTGTGGCAAATCCGTCTCCGTCCATATAATGATAGTAGCTGACATCATCCTCTGAAAGAACAAAAGGGATCTTGCCTTCCGGCAGCATGATCTTTCCTTTGCTCATGGTTCCGTCATCATTGATCACAGCCATATCATGAGGACTCACCAGTACGTAACCCTTATCATACATGATCTGGATCATTTTTTTGAATTCGCTGACTGTGGTCATCATCTGATTATATCCGGCCTCATCGGAATCTCCGTCAAAGGCCAGTGAGGTATTCACGATCAGGGAATGAAAAAATACATGAGTGATATTCTCAAGTGGATATTCCACACAGGCATCTCTTTTTTTCATGTAGGCTGCTGCTGCTTCCTGCATCTTGTCACTGGTGGCAAATTTCCAGTTATTTTTCAGCACGGAGATCGCGCCGGTGTAATCATACTGCTGTGCCAGTTTTTTGGCTTTTTTTAGAAGTGTTTTTTCGTCTGAGGAAGTACTGTCGGAGCTGTTCTCGGCAGCTTCCCTTTTCTGTGTTTCTTTTTCTGCCTTTTTTTCTTCCTTCGGTGTCTCGGTAGCTGCCGGCTGGTCCTCCGGATCCGCTGCTACTTTGGCTTCTTCGGACTGTTCTTCTTCGGCTTCTGCAGCTTCTGCTTCCGCTTCATCAGACTGTGTATCCTCGTCATCCTGTGTCCCGGAGATCATATTGTCCACCTGAACAGTGACCGGATGGTTTCCGCCCACAAGAAGTGACGCCGCAAGTACTGTTGTCAGTACACCTGCAATTTTTTTCTTCATGATAATATATATGCCCCTTTCTAAAAGTCCCCTCGTATCTCCGGATATGACCGTTACATCGGCGGCACCGGTGTCGGTCTTACCGGATCAAAAACACTCTTTACATCAAAAAGATCCTCCAGAAGCTCCGGGTGGTAATACATACGGTATCCGTCCAAATTTCTTCTCCCCTGACGGAAATACCGTTCTCTTATCTGTACATAATATTTACTTGAATCTACATTGCAAAAATAATTGTATCCTGCACCTTTTAAATATTCGAATTTATCGCCGTGATAATCCTCCGGTCCACAGAGGTCTGTACCAAACGCAAATATAATGATATCTGTACCTCCGATCAGCGGATCTACATTATCTTTGAATTTCCGGGTATCGGTCTGAAGTGTTTCCAGTCCTATCTGCCCTACATTCTGTGTGACTTGCAAAAAGCCATCCCTCTGCTTTCATGGCATCTGCGACTTTCTTGGCGCCCTCTCTTTCTTTCGCCAGGCTGAAATCAGGATGTGCATCCAGCCATTCAACCTTATTGGCATCCAGATCATCCGGACGTGTCTCATAGCTCTGGTCTGTACGATATCCTAAAATACCATTATAACCAGTAAGTGCCACAATTCCTTTTGCTCCTCTGTATGAAAAATCCGGATGTTCTTCTACAAAACGGTCGATCAGTGGAACCATATCATAATCTCCGACAGAAACGCTTCCATCATCCTCTATATATTCGTTCCGGATTTTTCCATTCTCATCAACAACCAGCTTCGATGCATATCCATCACCATCCATATAATGATAATAACAGACATCGTCCTGTGAAAGAACAAACGGAATCTTCCCTTCCGGGAGAAGGATCTCTCCTTCTGTTATATTGCCATCAGCATCTGCCTTAGCCATATCATAGATACTGACCATGACATAGCCTTTTTCATACATGGTCTCCGTGATCTTGTTGAATTCATCGATCGTTGTCATGACCTGATTGTAATCCGCTTCTTTATAATCACCGTCAAAGGCTTTAGACGTATCTTTGATCAATGTATGGTAAAAAACATGCGTCACTTCTTCCAGCGGCCATGAAGTACAGGAATCTCTGTCTGATTCGTATTCTTTTACCGCATTCTGCATGTCGGTATTGCTTTCATAATCTGACTGTTTCTTAAGAAGATCGATCGCACTCTGATAATCATACTGCGTGGCCAGAAGCTTCGCCTGCTCCATTGCTCCCGGTCCCTGCTGTTCTGCCGGGACTTCCTGTGAATCTTCTTTCTTCTGTACTTTTTTCGCGGAAGATGCTGACTGTGTACTGCCGTGACGGATAAAACCAGCAATGCCATTCACAGCCCCTGCTACTACCACGAGCGTAATAATACCTGTCGCCCCAAGGATCATA
>ERZ773134.3361-NODE-3361-length-10219-cov-10.073101_pt1 | contig 10219 bp, 3 predicted proteins | sample MGYA00580856_ERZ773134 | MGnify/ENA primary metagenome ERZ773134 (study PRJEB29015, sample SAMEA2737823) | human gut metagenome | biome: human gut; feature: human-associated habitat; material: faeces | place: China | collected 2012 ... | reverse complement strand
TATGGCTGGTCGTCATATCCGCACGCAGTTCACGCGTCATTTCGATACCGTCTTTTTCAGGCATCATCACGTCACTGATGATAATATCCGGCAGGTACTTCAAAGCCTTGCTTGCCCCCTCCTTACCGTCAGCAGCTTCCACCACCCGGTACATCGGAGAAAATATACTGCGCAAGAATTCACGTAACTCCTGATTATCTTCGACTAACAGCATCAATTCTTTGGAGTTCTCTTCTTTCGCAAATTCTTCCCCATACACATCATCAATCTTCTCCGAATCATCGCTTACCAACGTTTCAGACTGAATGGAAGAATTGGCAATATCCACTACCTGTCCCATTCTTGCCGGAGCATCCGCATCTTCCAGAATAAACTCGGCTTCCTTATCGTAATGTTCTTTTCCCTTGAGGAAATCGACTTTGAAGCAACTCCCTTCTCCCAAATGACTATCAACGGAAATAGTCGCTTTATGCATTTCCACCAACTCTTTCACCAATGAAAGTCCGATACCCGTACTAGCCTGATTGAAAAGATTCTTATCTACCAGATTCTCAAAACGGACAAACAGTGACTTCTTTTTGTTTTCTGCGATACCGATCCCCTGATCTTGCACACCGATAGAAACCGTCTTTTCATCTTCCCGGATAAACATCGTAATCATCTTGCCATTCGGCGTATATTTAAATGCATTGGAAAGCAAATTGAATACAATCTTTTCCAGCTTATCGGCATCCACCCAAAGATAAAGATGTTCCTTTTCGGTCTGGAACAGGAAATCAATCCGATGTTCCTCGGCCACAGCTTCAAAATTATCCATCACCTTACGGACGAAAGGTACAATATCCACCCGCTGCACCTGCATCTTCATCTTCTTATTCTGAATCTTGCGGAAGTCCAGAATCTGATTGACAAGACGGAGCATCCGATTGGTGTTCCGTTCAACCACCACTAACTGTTCGCGAGCATCAGCCGGCAATTTATCATTCTTCAAGACCTGCTCCACCGGACCGGCTATCAACGTAAGCGGAGTACGCAACTCATGCGATATGTTAGTAAAGAAACGCAGTTTTATATCTGAAATCTGCTGTTCGACCGAAACTTCATGCTTCAACCGATAAATAGTAAACAGGATATAAACGGCTACGAGAATAATAATCAGAATAAAAAGAACATAAAGCACATAAGCTACCGGCGTCTCCCAGAAAGAAGGCAGAATAACAATGTTCAGTATACGTTCATTATCCACCCACACACCATCACTATTCGTTGAACGAACACGGAGCACATACTCTCCTTTCGGAAGATTCGTATAAGTCACACTACGCTGCTTGTCGGCAAAAGTCCACTGTTTCTCAAATCCGTCGAGAATATAAGCATACTGTATATTCTGCGGATTAGTATAATCGAGTGCAGCGAAGTGAACGGAGAAAATATTCTCTTTGTGTGAGAGCACCAATGGGTCGGTATCGTCAATATCCACCTTCAACAAGGAGTTATCTCCGGGCGTAATATCCTCATTAGTCACCATCAGTTTGGAGAATACGATAGGTGGGATATAGCTACTCTTACGAATAGAGTCGGGATTAAATATAAAGACTCCCCCACTGGCACCGAAAAGCATACTTCCTTTAGCCGTCAATGTGGAAGCCGCTTCACTAAAGCGCACTGGGAAAGTAATACTACGTTCGTCGTAACTTTCAAAACGTTCTTCAGACGGGATAAATTTACAAATTCCATTCTCCGTACTAATCCATAAATTCTCCTTACTATCTTCGCGGGCAGAAAGCAAGACGTCGGAAGGAAGACCGTCCAGTACGGAATATGATTTGAACTCTCCGTGGCCGTCCTTACTGATAGATATCAGTTTGTTGAGTCCCCCACCGAAAGTAGCCAGATACAGCTCCTTTTTCTTAGTGGAAATAATCCAATGGACATCATTATTACTCAGACTTTGCGTATCGTTCGGCATACGGGAGAAATGATAAAACTGCACATCCTCCGGTTTCTTAAAGTTCTCATCAAAAGCAACAGCTCCCGTAGTTGTACCTACCCACAGGCGTCCATTATTATCGGAAGTAATGAAACGCGCTTTGTAGCAAGGATCAATCGGATACCCTTTCAGATTATTCCGGTGATTGATAAACAATGTCTTTCCTGCTTCATTCTGCGTGATATAATTGATACCTCCGGCAAAAGTAGCTACCCAAATACGACCATAATGATCTTCATAGATACAATACACATTATTATCGCTCAAACTGTACATATCCTCTTCACGATGAAGATAACGGGTCAGTTTATAAGACATTCCGTTGGAAGAAGTCGGCTCGGCACGGACAAGTCCGTCTCCTTTTGTTGCAATCCAGATGATTCCTTTCGAATCCTGAATAACAAAATAAACAGTTCCCAACATGGGAGTACCGGTAGTAGAAACGATGCCGCTTTCGGTCAGGTATCCTTTATAAGCTTTATCGGCATCATACATACGAAGCATACCATCTTTCAAGCCAACCCACAGATTACCCAGTTTGTCTTCGCACAGGGCACGTACCTCATTATGCAATGATTCATGTTCATGCGGCATGGGAGTCATCATCGCAAAAGGTACATTCCGATAAGTCACCTTCTCCAATCCCTTGGAGTGGGTGCAAAGCCATAAATTACCTTGTTTGTCGGAGAAAGCCGAATGAATCTTATTGGAGAAGCGCCAGTCACGGCTACCCAGTCCGTTATAGAAAGGAACCAACCGTTTTTTTTGAGGATCGAAGTAAGAGAAACCTCCTCCGTAAGGGTGTACCCAAAGATACCCGTTTACATCTTCATGGATATGGAAGGCCGGACGGGAACGTTCGGGATTACTGTATTCAATAAGAATCTGTTCACGGGTCACCACTCCGGTCGAGGGATTAAAATGGGCTACAACACCCGGTTCTTCCTGCTCGAACCACACTTCCGAAGAACGGTCTACATAAGCAGAAAGGATTGGTTTTGCGGGTAAAGCCTTACAAGTCAGGAATGAGTAATGCACATTTGTTTTGGTCCGCAGATTGTAAGTAAAGAAACCATCCGAATCGGTAGTAATTACAGAAACGTCCGGTGCAACGGGGTGAATGGAAGTGATCTGTCCTTTTGTAGGAAGTTCGATCAACGTAAATTCTCCGCTATCTTTCTGATAAGACCAGATACGTCCATGATCCGAAGCAAAGCAGATGTCCTTATCCCGCTCCTGTACTGCATAGAAGGCTTGGTTTATGCCGCCAAACTTTCCTTTTGTCTCCGTAAAATAGGAATCCGGTTCTTTCTTTCCGGGGCGGATCATGCCGAGGCCGTTATCTGTCAACAGCCAGTCATTGCCTGCTTTGTCCTGATGTACTTTGAATACATGTAAAGAGGGAAACAGTTCCGTCTTACTGGAATAAATATCCCATGTCAGACGATTATTCTCATTCGGATGAGTTAGGATGCGGATAGCTCCGTCATTTTCTGTCAGCAGCCAGACGGTTCCGTTCGGCATCACCTCAATGGTATGCACATTGAAAGCACTCCCCTCCTCTCCGGCAGCAGGTACTTGTTCGAAAGTCTCTGTCTTCGGGTCGAAACGATGGACACGATTATCATAAGTCAGTAGCCACAAAAAACCATAACGGTCTTCATAGATACGGTCTACGCGATTATTGGTCAGACTGATGTAGTTTCCCTGACGGGCCTTATATGTTTTGAAGGTATAACCGTTGAAACGGTTGATTCCATCCCAAGTGGCAAACCAAAGGTTGTCTTTGTGATCTTGCAAGATGTTCATCACCGTATTTTGGGACAATCCATCTTCAGTAGAATAGTGGGTGAAAAAACAGTGCTGCTGCGCATGTGTCGAGAACACAATAGCTAGCAAAAGAATTACTGAAATTAAGGTTTTCTTCATCATATAACTCGGTTCTGTGCCGTAAAGATAGAAAAATAGTTGTACTTTTATGCAATCTTTAGCGGCTATTTAACAGAATCGAGCCATTCTATAGGACAAGTGATCTATTGTCTTTTATATATCCATTGTTTTTTGCTTAGTAATTCATTTCTTTACATATTCGTCAAGTCAACGTTTCACTGTTATCAGTTTGTTTCCGTCCGCTACCGGATTCCATCCATCTTCGCCTGCCAGTACAGTCGTAATCTCGTATCCTTGCAGGTTTTTCAGTTGTTGGGAGAAAGCGGCACGCGCTTTCGGATTGGCTCCTTCGCCCCGGCTCTCATATTCGGCATAGAAGACTGTCTTTTCGTTCTCTTTCTTGCCCCAGTTATTCCAACCGACAGGGAGAATGTGTTTACCTAGTTCGCAACGGATAAATACAGCTTGCGCATACGGACGCCAGGGACGAGACAGATATACTTTTGTAGCTTCCGGTTCCGCAGTCAGTTTGCAATCATAGAATACATAGCCATATTTTTTTCCTTTATCTGTAGAGGGAGCGGTGACATAACCATCCCGTTTGCTATGAATGTGACAACGGTTGAAAACAGCCGTAGACCAGCCGAAGATAAAATCAACCGTTCCTTCGATGTAGCAGTCTTCATAATATTGGCGGCTTTGCTTGCTGTATGTATAGAGGGTATCTTGGAAGCCGAGGAAACGACAGTTCTTAAAATAGACACGATCGGCAGATACGAAACAGGCAACTGCTTGTCCTACGGGACCTGATGAGTTCTCGAATGTGATATTCTCCGCATAAAAATCGGGGGCATAGATGTAACAGCTGGACGAACCGGAAGTTCCCATGTTCTCGCCGAATACATTTTTCTTGTTTGCAAAACCGTCATAAGTCAGTATCGCACCGTCTTCTCCAATCAAAGAGATATTAATCTTGGATTCAGGGATGATGAGCTTCTCTTTATAAGTTCCTTTACGAATCAGGATAGTGGTACGAACGTCTTTGCGAAAATCGGGAACAGCATTGATAGCTTCCTGCACGGTAAAGAAATCACCGCTACCGTCTTGGGCCACTACATAATCGAATTGACGGATATATTTCGCCAGTTCCGGAATTTCCTTGCCGATGGCATCCACTGCCAGTCCGGCAATTGTTCGTGCTCCGTATACGTTTAAATGAGTATTGTCTTCACGACCTTTCGGGAAAGCCGGCACCTGATTGGGTTCGACAAACATGAATAGTTTCTTTGATTCTACAGGTCCAAGTCCCTGCACCAGGTCATGAGTAATCTTGTTCATGTCGATGAAAGTCACTCCCAGTTCTTTTGCCACATTGCGGGGAGCATCCAGATAGGCGCCATGCGTATCGAATAAAACAGTTCCTTCTTTCGGTTGTTCCTTTTCCCCCGGTGTGCGGCGGACATCTTTTGCGATGGCATCATCCTTCGGCTGTACGAAGTTTCGACGGACGATAGAGTTGAACAACACCGGAATTCCACCTTTGGCGCGGGTTTCATTCACATACCGACGAAGAATTTCATCAAAAGTACTACCCGGATCGGTGTGACGGGTAGAGTCTGCTTTCTCATCATTATGGCCGAACTGGATAAAGACATAATCTCCTTTCTTCACCTTAGAAATTACTTTTTCCCAGCGTCCTTCGCTGATAAAGCTCTTGGAACTTCGACCGTTGGCTGCATGATTGTCTATCCGTATATCTTCGGAGAAGAATCCGGGAAGTACCATTCCCCAACCACGTTCGGGATTTCCTCCGTCTATTTTCTTGTTAGCCATTGTCGAATCACCTATCATAAAGATAGTGATGACCGGTTTATCTGCACGAAATGCAGAAAAAAGAATAAGAGCCGTTGCAAGTAGCCCTACCATTTTAACCCTAAGTGTTTTCATATTCTTCCTCCCCTCCTACGAGTTTTATTTTTTGTTTTTATCTGCCACCTGCAACGTTTTGCTTATATCTTACTTGCAATCAACCGATTGCAGCGTTGCAGATACTGTTGCAGATACCGTTGCAGATGTTTATCTGCAACACCTTTAATAATCCTGTTTTGCACGCAGACAAATTCAGTTTCCACGTATAGGAACTACAGTTTCCCCGGTAAGAAACGCTAGTTTCCACGTAGAGATACGACAGTTCCCACATAGGGAAACTGCAGTTTCCTGCCTTGGAACGGGAATTTCAAGCCAGGAAAGCAAATGCCCAAGCCCGGAAACAAAAATTTCAAGCTGCATAAACAGTCGGAAACCCTACGTATTTTTATTTATAAGGATACCAATTACTGCTTTCCTTAAAGATATTTTGCGGAGTATACTTCATTGCCTCCTTATTTGTCAACTGTTTAGCCCATGCCACACGCCCGGAAGTATCTGCGCCCGCACCCGTATTTCCGAATTCGGCATAACGGGCTGTCTTTTCGTTCTCCGGATTCCTCCAATTGTGCCATCCTTCGGGACGGATATGATTACCAAACTCACAATTGATAAAGACCGTTGCCGCATAAGGACGCCACGGACGACCCAAATATACTTTTTTCACTCCCGGAGCGGCTGTCAGCTTACAGTTTTTAAATACATAACCGAATTCTTCACTTTGAGGAGTGGAAGCGGCAGTGATATACGAATCACGTTTACTATGCAGTTCGCAATATTCGAATAGAGCGGTGGAAGGACCAAAAATAAAATCGGTAGTTCCCTCGATATAGCAATTTGTGAATAAGAGACGCGCTCCTTCGGTTCCTGTATAAATAGTATCCTGATTTCCCAAGAAACGACAGTTGACAAACATCAGTCTGTCACCTTCGGTGTGAAGAGCTACCGCTTGCCCCAGTGGAGCCGCATTATTTTCAATCGTCAGGTCTTTGAAAGTGATGTCATTTCCCTCCACTTTCACCGTATAGGTGCGGAAAGTACCCATCTTATTGATATTGGCATGGTCATCATAAGTGATAATCGTTTTTTCTGCGCTTTCGCCCACTAATTGCACATTCTTTACCCAGGAAGGAATGACTAGTTTTTCTTTGTATATACCATTCTTGATATAGATCGTCACCGTATAATCCATAAAAGCGCGGACAGCTTCCACGGCTTCCTGAATGTTACGATACTCCCCTGTCCCGTCGCGTGCCACGACTAATGTGTCTTTGCGTTGCTGTTGTTGTGCATAAACAGATGTTGCTCCCACACCCAGTAGAAGCAAACACATCATTCCTTTAAAAATAGTCCTTTTCATTGTCGGAAATTACTTTTGTAAACGTTCGTATTCCAAGCTAGCCATAATAAAAGGTCCTACGGCTTTAGGATCGTTATTGCGGATAGTTTCATTAATATAATAGTCATAATCGCCGGAACGATATACCTTTCCTCCCAATCCTGCCACTGCACAAGCCTTGGTGATGGTTACCAATCCGTTCTTGTCTACTTCGATAAAATTATCCAGGAATCCTTTGTAGCCTTTCAATGCCACATCCAGATAAGACTTATCAATATATCCCAAACGAACCGCCTTAAAGAGCGAATAAATAAACATAGCAGAACAGGAAGATTCTACATAATTTCCCTTATCACCACTCCGGTCCATCACCTGATACCATCCTCCGGTCTTCGGATCCTGAAGTTTCTTCACCTGCACAGCTACATTATTCAATATATCAAGCAGGGAATCTCTTCCGGCTTCATGCTGCGGAATAAATTCGAGCACATCCACCAATGCCATCGCATACCATCCCATTGCACGTCCCCATGTATGTTTCGACTGTCCGGTCACCGGGTCCGCCCAACGTTGAGTGCGGCTTACATCGCACGCATGACGATAAAGACCATTTTTAGGATCGTACGTATGACGGGCACAAGTGACAAACTGGTTGATTACATCTGCATAGTCCTGCGGAAGATTATTACGGAATGCATATTCCGCGTAGAAAGGAGCTCCCATGTAAATTCCGTCCAACCACATTTGGTGGGGATAAATCTTTTTATGCCAAAAACCACCGTCCTCATTACGCGGTTGTCCTTCAAACTGGCTATAAAGCAGGTCGAGCGCTTTCTTATATTTAGGATTCTTGGTCTGCTCATAGATACGGAAAAGGATTTTTCCGGAGTTGATACGGTCGAGGCTATAATCGGTTAATTTATAAGCGGTAATGCTTCCGTCCTCGTGCACCATTGTATCCGCATACGCGATGGCGTAATCGCGAATTTTCTTGTCGCCATAAGCGTCGTACACATCGAGCATGGCTCCCAGTTCAAGTCCGTGGCAATAATCCCACTTCAGTTTCGGCTGAAAGTCAAGTTGCCAGGATTCCGGGTAACGGATCATTTCCGATTCAGTCAGTCGCACAGACCAGGGAAGTTTGCTGTCTACCTGTTGTGCCGATGCCGGAAGTGACATTGTAACCAGCAGAGTCAATATAAAAAAATTATAAAAAAGAGTTCGTCTCATGGTTTGTTATTTTAAGGATTAAACATACAAGTCTTTCACGCTACGAAAGTAGTGTTTTTCCTCCAAAGCCAGTGGGATTTTTTAGTCAAGTAGGTGCATTTTTTGTTTTTCGTGCACGGAAACGACTAATTTTGTGCACGCAAACGTCAAAAATGTCCATTTTTGATGCAATATCTCATAAATTAAGAGTTTCGTTTTGGAAGAAAGCAAAAAAGGTCTTACTTTTGGCACGGTTTACAACTAATACCCTCTGGGGAAACACAGGTAATTTATCATTAAAACAGAGAAAAAATAGAACAGAATGGAAGAAGTATTTAAGTACATTATCGGTCTTGGAGCGGCAGTAATGATGCCAATCATTTTCACGATTTTAGGAGTATGTATCGGTATTAAACTTCCCAAAGCGCTGAAGAGCGGTTTGTTGGTTGGTGTCGGTTTCGTTGGTTTATCAGTAGTGACGGCATTGCTCACCAGCAGTCTGGGTCCGGCATTAAGTAAAATGGTTGAAATCTACGGATTGGAATTGGGAATTTTCGACATGGGTTGGCCTTCTGCTGCGGCGGTAGCTTACAACACTTCAGTCGGTGCTTTCATCATCCCTGTTTGCTTGGGAGTTAACTTATTAATGTTGCTTACCAAAACAACTCGTACTGTTAATATCGACCTTTGGAATTATTGGCACTTCGCATTTATCGGTGCTATCGTCTACTTCGCTTCCGACAATATCTATTGGGGATTCTTCGCTGCCATCATCTGTTACATCATTACACTGGTAATGGCTGATATGACTGCTCCTGCTTTCCAGAAGTTCTATGATAAAATGGACGGTATCTCTATTCCTCAACCGTTCTGCCAAAGTTTCGTTCCGTTTGCTATTGTAATCAATAAACTATTGGATAAAATTCCGGGATTCGACAAGCTGAATATCGATTCTGAAGGTATGAAAAAGAAATTCGGATTGATGGGTGAACCGCTGTTCTTGGGTATCGTAATCGGTTGCGGTATCGGAGCGCTGGGTTGCGCAAGCTGGCAAGAAGTAGTGGACAGCATTCCCGGCATTTTAGGATTGGGTATCAAGATGGGAGCCGTCATGGAGTTGATTCCCCGCATCACGGGACTGTTCATCGAAGGCCTGCGCCCCATCTCCGACGCCACGCGCCAGATGATTGCCCGCAAATTCGGTGAGAATGCCGGTCTGCACATCGGTATGAGTCCGGCCTTGGTCATCGGCCACCCGACTACGCTCGTCGTATCGTTGCTGCTTATTCCCGTTACGCTGTTTCTCGCCGTCGTCCTGCCGGGCAACCAGTTCCTGCCTTTGGCTTCGTTGGCCGGCATGTTCTACGTGTTCCCCATCATCCTGCCCATCACGAACGGCAATGTGGTGAAGACGTTCATCATCGGCCTTATCCTGATGGTCATCGGGCTGTATTTCGTGACGAACCTCGCGCCCTACTTCACCAGTGCGGCACACGATGTGTTCAACATCACGAAGGACACGGCCGTGGCCATCCCCGAAGGTTTCGAGGGCGGTGCGCTCGACTTTGCCTCCAGCCCGTTGGCATGGGTCATCTTCCACCTGACACACACGGTGAAATATGTGGGTCCGGCCGTCCTCAACCGCCGCGCCATCGTCCGCAAGAAGTACTAAGACGCGGACGCATACCACGCATTTGAATCTAACATCACATAATCAAAAACAGAAAGAAAATGAAAAGATTTGCATTGGCTCTTTGCCTCGGCCTCGGCGCACTGGCGACGAACGCCCAGATGAACTACAAAGTACAGACCGCCTGCCATCCGCAGGATGTCAAACACTACGACACCGAACGCCTGCGCAGTGC
>ERZ773134.3358-NODE-3358-length-10223-cov-5.102282_pt1 | contig 10223 bp, 10 predicted proteins | sample MGYA00580856_ERZ773134 | MGnify/ENA primary metagenome ERZ773134 (study PRJEB29015, sample SAMEA2737823) | human gut metagenome | biome: human gut; feature: human-associated habitat; material: faeces | place: China | collected 2012 ... | reverse complement strand
TTCGGTAGTGTGCTAATTATAGCATATCACCCACCTTTTGTGCAGAGGTTCCTTAAATATCTTTGCGTGAATAGCGTAAAGCTCCTCATTCGTAAGCTTACTAAGGTCCTCCCAGTTGAGCCTTTTCTTTAAACGTTTCATTCTTCTATGATCCATAAAAATCAGTCGACGATAATCCCTTTTCTCGCCTTTCTATCACAATAAATATTGTATTTTCTCAACTCTTTATGAGCACGCTCCGGAGCCTCTTTCTTCAGTTTAAGTCCATCACATCCTGGCCCGTTATAGTCGTACCAGTCCGAAGGAAAGGTAGCCGGGACGTGCTCGTAGTATTTTTCTGATTCCGGCGTTAATCCTGTTGAATGGCGTCGACGCACTTCAGCGCCAAATTTCCGCGTTTTTTCGGTAAGTTTCTTCCTTAGCTTTGTCATCTAACACCTCCAAACTTTCCTACTTCTTTCTGCCATAGTTCAAGTACACAATAAGAGGAAAAAGGATCAGGCCTGAGGCAACAATCACTGCCTGATAGCCGAACCAACCTGAAAGTGCTCCGGCCGCAAACGGTCCCAATGCCATGCCGGCATGCCCTGTCAGGAAGTTAAATCCGAAGACTTCTCCCTTTTTATCAGGCGGGCATTCTGTTGAGATGATCGAATTCACCAAAGGAATTAGACCGGCAATCGCAAATCCGGCGATAAACCGCCAAACACCGAATTCAAACGGAGTTCGTCCCAAGACTTGAGCGGAGATTAAAAGACCGGCGAAGAACAAAGAGCACGAAAGTACCTTTAAGAAGCCAAACCTCTGTCCAGCCGCTCCGAGAATCGGAGAAGCAATCATGATCGAAATCGCGCAGACAGAAAATATCGTCCCGGAAAGCATCATGATGTTGTCCATGCTTCCTTGAAGCTGAGCAATGTAAAGCGGCAGGATTGGCTGAGCTGAGAATAAAGACGCGTGAATCACTGCGCAGGCAATCAGCATTTTGAAAATCGCTGGCTGTCGAAGAACACTCCAATCAAACCAATTACGTGAAGTGACTTTAACTGTCCTTGGTTTTTCTTTAATGCAAAAACCGATCAGTAGGGAAATAAGACCTAGAGCAACAGAAGCAACGAAGAAAGATTCGCGCATTCCGAAGTAATCTGCCAATACGCCGCCTACAAAAGGATCGACTACTGCACCGACTGTCATGCCTCCCTGCATCAATCCCATAGAGAGGCCTGTTTTACGGGCGGGAATTGAGGCGGCTAACAAAGCCAACAAAGCAGGATATAGACCGGCACACAAACCTTGGAAAAACCGAGCGGCAAACAATTGCATCGGAGTTTGGACAATGCCGCACAATGCGTAACTAATCGTCAGACCGATTGAGGCCCTTAAAGCCATGAGTTTGCGGCTTTTACGGTCCGCGAGGACGCCCCAGACGGGGCCAAGCAGTCCGCTCACAAAGAAAGTCACTGCAAAAACCGCACCTGACCACATGTCGACTTCCGAAGCCTTCGCTCCGAGTTCCGATGATAAATACACCGGCAAAAACGGCGTAATCATCGTGAACGACATATCCATCAGAAACGCGCTGGCGACTAAGATCGTAAGCGTAACAACCCACGGCACGAGAACCCCCCCCCTTCTCTTGGCATCTTTAAAGATTATGCGCTCGAAATGGGCGATTTTTAAATTTTTCCGAGAATCGAAAAATTCCTCCGTTATAAATCGGAGAAATAAATATGTTATGGCAGAATAATTGAAATATCTTTGGGTTCTATGCTGATGAAACTTGTCGCTAAATTTGCTGCATCCTTAGCCGTTCTTGGCCTTTCTTTTAATGTTCTTGCTGCAGAACTGAACGTTTACGCCTCCATGCCTGAGAAATACGCCTCTCAGGTCCTTGAACAGTTCACCAAGGAAACGGGTATCAAAGTCAACTTCCTCAGACTTTCTTCCGGCGAAGTTCTCTCCCGCCTCCAGGCAGAGAAAAGTAATCCCCAAGTCGATGTTCTTCTGGGAGGTCCGGCAGATTATCTTGAAGTTGCTAAGAACGAAGGGCTGACAGCACCCTATAAACCTAAAGGCTCTGATTTCATTCCGGCAGAATTTAAGGATCCACAAAATTATTGGACGGGAATCGGCATCATGCCGCTTGCCTTCATCACGAATAACAACTTTCTTAAAAAGAACAACCTGAAGGCTCCGACTTCCTGGCAGGATTTTCTAAAGCCTGAATACAAAGAAGGCCTTATCCTGGCCGATGCTCGAACCTCCGGAACTGCGACAGAACGCCTCTTCTCTTTAGAAAGAGTATTCGGGCGCGAAGGCAGTATCGACTTCCAGAAAAAACTTCACAAGAACGTTCAGATGTACACCAAGAGCGGTGCTTGGCCTGCTTTGCGTGTCGGTGACGGTCTCGCGGCTGCTGCCATGGTTTACTTGCCTGATGCGCTGGATATCGTCCAGCTCGGATATCCGGTCACGATTTCTTATCCGAAAGAAGGCGTTACCTTCGGCATCGAAGTTGTGTCTCTTGTAAAAGGTGCTAAACATCCGAAAGAGGCAAAAGAATTTTTAGACTGGGCCACTTCACCTAAACTGGCCGAATTCCTTATCAAAAATAAGATTAGGTACGTTCCGACCCGTACCGACGTCAAAGTTGACGACCCTGTGCTGGATTTAAAGAATATTCATATGCTTGGCGTCCCGTTGTCTGAGAAAGGCCGGCTACGCGAACAGCTTACAAAAGACTGGATTGATCAGGTCTTACAAGCCAAATAAGGGGCTCCTTGATTTAGAACATCGGCGCTTTCTTCTCTATAGGAGTAAAGAAGCCGCTTTCAATTTAACAATAGGCACTCCATGAAAGTGATCGGTCTGACAGGCGGGATTGGTTCCGGCAAAACAACGGTTTCTGACTTATTTGAGGAATTAGGGATCGAAGTTGTGGATGCAGATGTCGTCTCGCGGCAATTAACCGCGGTAAACGGCGGCGCAATGCCGGATATCGTTAAACACTTCGGGCCTGAAGCAGCCTCTCCCGACAGCTCCATGAATCGAAAATTCATTAGAGAGTTGGTGTTTTCTGACCCTGCGGCTAAAACGGCTCTGGAAAATATCCTTCATCCTTTAATTCGCAAAGAGTGTCAGCGCCAACTCGACGCCTCACAGTCCCCGTACACGATCTTAAGTGTCCCGCTTCTCATTGAAAGCCCCTTTTGGCGTTCGTCCATCGATCGCTTGCTTGTCGTCGAAGCGCCCGAAGCTCTAAGAATCGAGAGAGTAGTTCAAAGAAGTCATCTAACGCCGGAAGCCGTAAAAAAGATTATTTCGACTCAGGCGACGACCGCCCAAAGACTGGATGCTGCGGACGATGTCATTGAAAATGTCGGTACCTGTGAGATGCTGAAGGCCTCAGTACTAAAACTTCATTCGTTGTACCTTGCACTGACCAAAGAAAACTGAGTTTCTTCCCATTCCGACGCATATAACTTATTGTCTCGCAGTGAGAGATACAACAGCTTATTTTCTTAGTCTTAACGTTCCCATTGTGTACAATCGTATAGGAGAATCCCCTGATGTTTTTGCGTTATTTCTGAGAGATTTTTCGATAGCCGAACGCCTTCGGCGGTAATCATTTCCATTACCGACCGTTAAGGGGAAAATATAAAATTATTCTAGGACTGCGAGAGATTGGAATGACCGAAACCTTATTACGATATGAGTTTCCCTCCAACGAAAAACTGCGTACTTTTTTGAGACTGGCTGACCTTTTTAAACAGCTGACATGGTTCGCTCAACAGGAAAATGCGAACGATCACCGAGCAGCCATCATCAAGTACTTTGAAATTCAAGAGGTCACAACCCGCGGAGATCAAAAAAATGACCTCCTGCACGAACTTGCTCGCTTCCGGTCCTGCTTGGAACCTCTCGCAAATAATGACAACGTTGACCAGGAATCCTTAAAAGAAACCTTGGACAAACTCCAAGCCAGCAGAGCCGAATTAAGCTGCGTGGGCGTCAGAATCTCCCATCTCTCCAGCCAGAACGAATTCCTTAAAACAGTCGGACAGCGCTCAGGCATTCCTGCCGGAACCTGTGAATTCGACGTCCCTGTTTACCACCATTGGCTTCACCTTTCGGCTGAAGAACGCAAGCACTATCTCAATGAGTGGATAAAGCCCCTGCTCCCCTACAGCAACGCCATCGATTTGATTTTGAATCTGCTGCGCGGCACAGCTGAGTTAAATGACGTGGAAGCGATCAAAGGCTCTTACCAGAAAGACCTTCAGGGCAAAACGTTTACACTGCTCCAAGTGTTTGTGGATCCTAAACTGAATATGATTCCGAAGATCTCCGCGAACCGTTATCTCCTTTCGGTTCGTTTCTCCGGCGCCAATTTCGGCAGCGGTCCGATCGCGGAAATTCCCGAGGTGATGCCTTTCCGCCTCGGTTTATGCAATATGTAGTAAAAATGGCAATTAAAGTTAAATGCCCGACCTGCGGGCGTGAATGTGAATACTCAGACAAGAACCCGTATCGTCCTTTCTGCTGCGAACGTTGCCGCTTAATCGATCTCGGCGCGTGGGCAGAAGGGAAATATTCCATCAAAGATAAACCGATGGAAGGCGACGACGATCTTGATATCTCTGCCGATGCACTCGCCACCGGCAAACTCGCCGCACATAAAGCTGACCTAGAGAAGTAGAACTACTTTCTCGCCGTCACCTGCGCTAGTACCGGCTCCGTCGCCGGCAAAATCGGATGCGGTAAGTCCTCTAAGGTACAGAATCGATATGTCTGTCCTTCGAGACATTTCAGCTCTTCAGGATTCAAACGGCAATGCAGGAAATGCAAATGCACGGTGGCATGAGGATACGTGAACACCGTTGAATAAACCCCTCGGCAATCAGTTACCTGAACGCCGAGTTCTTCTTTCATTTCACGGACAAGCGCTTCCTCAAGAGTTTCTCCGGCTTCGACTTTGCCGCCCGGAAATTCCCAGTAGCCCGCATAGACTTTTCCTTCGGGACGCGAAGTCATCAGAAAACGTCCGTCTTTATCAAAAGCCACGGCAACAACCACTTCGGTCGGTTTAGTTGTCATGCTCAGTCTCCAAATGCATTCTTCCTGCCCAGTCGCGTGCAAACTGGTAAGCCACACGGCCGGAACGAGAACCGCGCTGCAGTGCAAACTGCAATGCTTCGGTTTGCCATCTGTCGGAGATTTCTCCGCCGAAATGTTTTGTCCAGCCTTCGGCGACCGCTAAATATTCTTTTTGAGAGAACGGGTAGAAGCTCAACCAAAGACCGAAACGCTCGGATAACGACATCTTTTCTTCGATCGTCTCAGCCGGATGGAGTTCGCCGTCTTCGTCCATGCTGCTGGCAAGGTTGTCCTGCATTTTCTCCGGCATTAAGTGACGACGATTGGATGTTGCGTACACCAGCAGATTGTCTCCGGTCGAAGCCACGGAGCCGTCCAAAATCGCTTTCAGTGCTTTGTATCCGCCTTCTCCGAATTCAAAAGACAAATCATCGCAGAAAACAATAAATTTTTCGGGTCGATCGGCGATGCGCTGAGCAATGTCGATCAGATCCTTTAAATCTTCTTTATCGACTTCAATGAGACGCAGTCCTTGATCTGCAAACTGCTTCAAACACGCACGGATAAGAGAGGATTTTCCGGTGCCTCGCGCACCGGTTAAAAGAACATTATTTGCGGGCAAACCTCGAACAAACTGCTCCGTGTTTCTGAGCAACGCGGCTTTCTGCTGATCCGCATTCTTAATCGAATCCGGATCTACGAGTGCGACTCGATGAATCGGCTCGAGGACGCCGTAGGACATGCCCAAGTATTGTTTGCGGCGCCACCGAAAAGCCGCTGCGCTCCAATCTACTTCATCCTCGGTCTTGGGAAGAAGAATTTCCAGTCGATCGAGAAGACGTTCCAGTTTTTGTTCGAGTTTTGCGTCTGCCATCTCTGTATTTAGCTTCTGTAATCTGCGTTGATCGAAACGTAATCGTGAGAAAGGTCTGTGGTCCAAACAGTTTCGCAGGCATCTCCACGGCCGAGGCTGATACGAACGGTAATTTCATCCTGGCTCATCACAGCAACGCCCTGCTCCTCCATATATTCAGGAGCACGGCCGCCGTTCTTGGCGACTAAAACGTCGTCCAGCCAAAGAGAAACTTTCGTTGCGTCCAAATCCGGAATCTTTGAGTTGCCGACCGCGGCCAGAATTCGGCCAAGGTTAGGGTCGGAAGCAAAGAAGGCTGTCTTAACCAACGGAGAATGAGCGACGGCGTAGGCAACTTTGAGGGCTTCCGCTTCGTTTTTCGCATCTTCCACCGTAATGGTAATGAACTTCGTTGCGCCTTCTCCGTCTCGGACCATCGCTTGAGAAAGCTTTTGTCCGACTTCGATTAAAGAATCCAGCAAATCATCAAAGCGCGGGTCGTCCATACTTTCGATCGGGCGAGCATTGCTGCATCCGGTAGAAATCAAAACGAACGAGTCGTTCGTGGACGTGTCCCCGTCGACGGTAATACGGTTATAAGAAGCATCGGCCACCATCTTGACGACTTTGTCGATTAGGTCCTGACCGATGGCAACATCGGTCGCAATGAAGCCCAGCATCGTTGCCATGTGCGGCTCGATCATGCCGGAACCTTTGCTGATACCGGTGATCGTGATTTCCTCGTCATCCAGCATGACACGCTGGGAAACGCATTTGGGAACGGTGTCCGTTGTCATGATGGCTTCGGCCGCTGCGATCCAATTGGTTCTCGACAAATGCTTAGCGGCTTCTTCCACGCCTTTAAGCAGACGGTTCATGGGGAGCGGTTCCATGATGACACCGGTCGAGAATGGCAGAACCTGCATCGGAGAGCAGTCGAAGATATCCGCAACCTTTCTGCAGGTTTCCTGAGCGTCTTGGAGACCTTGTTCGCCGGTACCTGCGTTTGCTATGCCGGTGTTGACGACTAATGCTCTGATGTTATTCGTTTCAGCTAAGTGAGTCCTGCAAACCTGAACAGGCGCTGCCGCGAAGCGATTAGAAGTAAACACGCCTGCGACGCGGGATCCTAATGCCAACTCAACCACCAGAACGTCATTGCGGTTGGGTTTACGGATATTGGCTGCCGCAACGCCGAGGACAACTCCGGGAACCGAGTAAATCTCAGACGGTTCGGGCGGGAAGAGATTGATTGCCATATTGCTTTTCCTTTTTTCTCAAAAATTTTTTGATTTAATTTTTCGATTTTAGAGCACGAATGTCGGCCAAAAGAAAACGGCTCAAGGTGTTTTCACCGAGAGCCGTCTTTCCATTAATTCAGATTAACGAAGTTTGCCGTGGCAGTCTTTGAATTTCTTGCCGCTGCCGCAGGGGCAGGGATCATTACGTCCGACATGCGCAAACGGATCTTCTTCCTGAGGAAGGGCTTCTTGCTGAGCGGGAGCCTGAGCTTCCTGCTGAGCCGCTGCGACTTCTTCAGGTTCCGGCTGACGAATCTGAACATTCATCAGAACGCGGGTGACGTCGGCACCGACAGTTTCAAGCAAGTTGGCAAACAGTTCAAAAGCTTCGCGCTTGTATTCCTGTTTCGGCTGTTTCTGAGCATAGCCGCGGAGATAGATGCCCTGACGGAGCATATCGAGCTGGCTGAGGTGCTCTCTCCAGCGCTGATCCAGGAACTGAAGCAGAACGTTGCGTTCAAACTGTGCAAAAGCTTCGTGACCGACCAAGGCGACTTTTTCGTCGTAAACCTTGTTGGTGGCTGCAAGCAGCATATCCAGAAGTTCCTGGTCGTCGGAGCTTTCGGATTTTTCCAGTGTAGCCTTGAGCGGAACATCCAGATTCCACTGTTCTTTCAGTTCTTTTTCTAAGCCTTCAAGATCCCACTGTTCTTCGACGGTATCTGCCGGAACATAGTGGCGGAACAGGCTGGTGAAATATCCGTCGCGAAGCTCCTTCACAGGACCGGACACATCTTTGTTTTCCAGGATTTCGTTACGCAGAGCGTAGATTTCTTTTCTCTGATCGTTTGCCACGTCATCGTATTCAAGCAGTTGCTTACGAATATCGAAGTTGCGGGATTCGACCTTACGCTGAGCAGTTTCAATGGAGCGGGAAACAATACCTGCTTCAATGGCTTCACCTTCAGGCAGACGCAGCTTGTTCATCAAAGCCTGCATCTTTTCGCCAGCGAAGATTCTGAGCAGCGGATCTTCCATGGACAGATAGAAGCGGGAAGAACCTGGGTCACCCTGACGGCCGGAACGTCCGCGCAGCTGGTTGTCGATACGGCGTGACTCATGGCGCTCCGTACCGATAATTCTCAAGCCGCCGAGTTCCACAACGCGGTCGTGGTCAACCTGCCACTTCGCTTTGATTTCTTCTTTCTGAGCCTTCTTCTGTTCTTCAGAAAGGGTTTCATCGTTGTCGATCTGTTCAAGAGCCTTGCTGATGCCGCCGCCTAAGACGATGTCGGTACCGCGGCCGGCCATGTTGGTGGCAATCGTAACCATGCCGGGACGGCCGGCTTCCATAACGATCTGAGCTTCTCTTTCATGCTGCTTAGCATTGAGCACATTATGCGGAATGCCTGCTTGAGTCAGCATGTCGCTGATAAGTTCGGAGTTTTCGATCGAGGTCGTACCGACAAGAACCGGCTGACCGCGGCCGTAGCACTCTTTAACGTCATCAACGATAGCTTTGTATTTTTCTTTTGCAGTGCGATAGACCTTATCCTGCTGGTCATCACGAATCATCATGCGGTGTGTCGGGATGACAACCGTTTCCAGACCGTAAATTTCCTGGAATTCATAAGCTTCCGTATCGGCCGTACCGGTCATACCGGAGAGCTTTTCATACATACGGAAGTAGTTCTGGAAGGTAATAGACGCGAAAGTCTGGTTTTCCTGCTGAATTTCAACGCCTTCTTTGGCTTCAACGGCCTGATGCAGACCGTCGGACCAACGGCGTCCTTTCATCAAACGACCGGTGAATTCGTCAACGATAATGACTTCGCCGTTCTGAACGACATAGTGCTGGTCTTTGACAAAGAGCGTATGAGCACGGAGCGCTGCATTCAGATAGTGAAGCAGCATGATGTTCGTCGGAGAATAAAGGCTTTGGCCGGCAGGCAGCAGACCCATGTCGACCATGATTTTTTCGACTTTCTCGTGGCCGGCTTCAGAAAGCTGAACGGTGTGCTGCTTTTCATCAACCCAGTAGTCGCCTTCGCCCTTTTCCTGTTTCTGGCGAACCAGCATGTCGGGGATCTTGTCGATCGCAACGTAAATATCCGTGCTGCCTTCGGCAGGGCCGGAAATAATCAGCGGGGTTCTGGCCTCGTCAATCAAAATGGAGTCAACTTCGTCCACGATCGCGAAGAACAGACCTCTCTGGCGGCGTGCGCCGGTCTCGTACTCCATATTGTCGCGGAGGTAGTCAAAGCCGAATTCATTATTCGTACCGTAGGTAATATCGGCAGCGTAAGCGGCCTGCTTCTGATCGTTCGGCTGATTGGAAAGAATCGTTCCGACACTCATTCCAAGGAAGTTGTAAACCTTACCCATCCATACCGCGTCACGGCTTGCCAAGTAATCGTTCACGGTCACGACGTGCGCACCTTTACCGGGCAATGCGTTGAGGTAAACCGCTAATGTTGCGGTCAAAGTTTTACCTTCACCGGTACGCATTTCAGCGATCTTGCCGTCGTTTAAGACCATACCGCCGATTAACTGCACGTCAAAGTGACGCATTCCGAGAACACGGAAACTTGCCTCACGGACGACGGCGAATGCTTCCGGCAGGAGAGAGTCCAAGGAAGCGCCGTCGGCTAAACGCTGACGGAATTCAGCCGTTTTAGCTTTGAGCTGTTCGTCGCTCAATGCCTTCATTTCGGGCTCAAGTTTATTAATCGCAGCGACTTTACGGCGATATTGCTTAATCAGTCGATCGTTGCGGCTACCAAAAATTTTTGTCAGGAAACTGGCCATTAATTCTTTCTCTTAATAAAAACGGAGGCACAACGCCTCCCATTGGCAGTTACACCTTGCCAATTTTGAAACTCACTGATTTTACAACACTAAACAGTTTTTGCCCGTCCTTTTACAAGTTGCATAGAAAGTGTGCTTTTTCACTTATTCAATCATGCTAAGAATTGAATTCAGGGCGAACGTACATAATTTTTAACAAAACATCCTTAACTCATTAAAAAGTC
>ERZ773134.3356-NODE-3356-length-10227-cov-12.909556_pt1 | contig 10227 bp, 9 predicted proteins | sample MGYA00580856_ERZ773134 | MGnify/ENA primary metagenome ERZ773134 (study PRJEB29015, sample SAMEA2737823) | human gut metagenome | biome: human gut; feature: human-associated habitat; material: faeces | place: China | collected 2012 ... | reverse complement strand
TTTAGAATCTTTCAAGGTTATTCACTGTTCAGTTATCAATGTTCTCTGTTGTTTTCAGCAACTCTGATATGTTATCATAATCATCTGCGCTTGTCAACAACTTTTTTATTTTACTTCGCTTTGAAGTGGTTTGTTATCACTTACTTGCGACAGCTTGTTAATAATAACAAACCACAATTCATTTGTCAACATCTTTTTTGACAAAAAATTACATTTCTTTTTGTCGAAAATCACCATTCTATCTTTATCTTACAAGTGACATCGCCATTCTGCGGTAAGTATGCCTTTTTCCACGGATTGCAACGCTGTATGCCGTAATATTTTCCGGCAGTGCCATTCCCATGTACCCACTATCTCCTATATGATGGATGTCTGCACCTGCCATTTTACACATCAATGCGATCTGTCGGATTGTTTCTTCGTCCGCTCCTTCCTGGGAAGTTCCAATTGTAGTCATCGCAAGTACACCTTTTTCATGTGCGGTTTTGATCAATTCAGCTGCATGCTCCATGGTAAATCCCGGAACAGTACCAGGTGCCGGAAGTAAAAGGACATCTGCCCCTGCTTCAATAAATGTCTCAGCATCTTCTTTTGTCAGTATTTTTTCTCCTGCTTCTGAGAGAATGCCGGATGCATGCATTTTTCCTGCTGTCAGGATCACTCTGTCGCCGACTGCCTCGTTTAAATCAGCTAATGCCTTTGTAATTGCCTTGTTATCAACGCCAACACCCGGATTTCCGGTAAGAACGATCATGTCAACGCCCATGTCTGCTGCTTTTTTTGCATTTTCCACGGTTGCGCGCCGTCCTTCTGTAAGACTCCACACCGATTTTTCTCCATCATTGCGGACTGCTGCCGGCTCTAAATTAATTGCAACCATCCTTCCTGTCAAACGTTTGATCTCATGTATGGTATCTTCCGGGGCAACTTCCGGTAATCCATTGATCACAGGATGATCCACGTCAAAAATATTCAGCATGATAATATCTGCACCAAGAGAAGTTACAAATTCTGCATTTGTAATATTCACTAACATTGGTGTCACTGTACCAATTGTCTCTGTTGCCAACACCCTTCCCTCACTGTCAGCGATGGACTGTAATAATTCTTTTTTTTGATAGACAGCCAGTTCTCTGGCTGAACAGTCAATATATCTTTTTCCCATTCCTTTTTCCTCTTTTCTGCCTGATATAAAATGATTTTTCTTTAAAAATTTTCACTGTACCTTCTGTGCAAACTCTGTGAGATATCTTTTATTTCTCTCATATTTCACATTTTCTGCATTTTCTAACACTTTATTGCGATACTCTTCTATTTTTTGCGATGTCATAAAGGAAATCTCCTGCGGCTGATCATATTTTCCCATATAAGAAAAAGATATATTTTCCTGCTCTTCCATGGATTTATAATTCATATATATGGTATAATCCTCATAACCGTTTACCATCTCCCAATAAATCCCGTAATCTTCTCCCTGCAGATGATACAGATTTAAATAGTCATGCAGGCTGTCAAACTCCCTGTCAATATACTTTTCCTCACACCTTGATTTATAATATTCCTTTCCTGAATATTTCACATGATCACTGATTTCTCCTGGTAATGCCATTGCAATTACTATAAAATTAAATACCACGATCACTGACACTATGCATTTTATAACAAAAGGGAACACTTTTACGCTGTAATCTCCAGTTTCATCCCGAAAAGAAAAGGTGATATTAATTTTCTTCATATTCCCACCCCTTTCTCTCAAAAATCATTTTTACAAAAGTTTCCTCCTCATCATAATATCGATCGCACTTTACAAATTCATTCACTTCTTCCTCTGTCATTTCCAAAGTCCCCATTAATGTTGCAATCGTATTCTGCTGGATTTCACTGAAATATTTCTGGTTTTCCTGAAATTCAATTTCACTGATACGATAATCATCCTGAAGCAAAATTTCATGCGCATAGTAAAGGATATCTTCCACTTCATATGCCCTTGGCGTTTTGTCACTTTCCCAGTCAGACTTCTCCCTTAAATCCATCACATCTTCTATAAAATGGCTGTATCTATCATAGATATCTACACGTTCTGTATACTTTTCATACCCGTCCTCTGCATAAACTTCATACTCATGCAGATACGCATCCAACGCTGCATTATCTCCCGTCTTGAAAATTTCTTCTGCTGCTTCTACCGATGCTAATCTTTTCTGATGTTCTGTATGCTTTTCATCCACATAGCCTAAAATGAAAAAGACAAGAAATAAAACAACAAGAAGTACAACTGCCAGCAAAAGAATGATATTCATAATTTTATTGGCAACATAAAGTGGCATGGAATGTAACACTTTTGCTTTGGTAAGAAGTGTTTCTTTTCTTGTTTCGTCTTCTTCCTTTTCCCATTCCATACCAAGTTTATTCGGCTCTCCACAATAAGGACATTTTGTCTCTTTGGCTGGATAATCATATCCACACTTTGAACATTTCATATACTTTACTCCATTTTGTCTTTTAATCGGCTGATTGCAAGTTTCTGTAACGCTTCTGTAATCTGATCTTTATCATCGTAAGTCAACCCACCGGCTTTATCTATGCAGGACTTTATCTCATCCTCGGATATCTCATAGTGTTCCTTCATATAATCATAACAATACTCTTTGTAATATGCCACAGCATCCTCTTCCTCATACTTGTAATATGCGTCCGCTGCCTCCTGACATTCATTTAATATGCTAACGATGTAACTGATGTTGCTCAATGCATCTGCCTTATCATTCTCTACGACCCATTGCAGATAAGAATCATCCTCGTCATTCAGATAATTCAAATAACGCTGCATTCCCGCAATCTCTGTATATTTATCAAAATAAGACTGATAGGTATATTCCACTGTTTTCAGATATTCACAGATTCCCTCATAATCTCCGCTCTGGTACAGACTTTCTAATTTTTCCAGATTCTTCTGTTCTACCCGATAAGATACTTTATGGGAAATACTGGAAACAATAAATACAATGATACAGATTACTGCAACCATTATCACTGCTGCTATTCCAAGCTTTGCTGTCCACGACATTCCTTTGCCAGCCACCTTCTCCGGCATTTTCTCCCACTGCCTCTTTTCACGTTTCAGTTCATTTATCATGTCCTCATGCAGTTGGACAGATTTGCCAAAGTTATCCCCACCGCAATAAGGGCAGCGGTCCTGCTCATCATCATATTCTGCCCCACAGTTTTTACAGATTATCATTGGTTCGTTTTCCCCCTATTTATAACAATGCTTTCTTACAAAATAGTAACATACCACCTGCATTACGATTGTTGCAATCCACGATGCCGGATAGGAAATAAACAGAAAATACAGTGATCTGTGCTGTGGAAAAAATGCAAAAATCCACAGCACACGCATTCCAACGGTTCCGATAATAGACAATACCATTGGCACTGCGGAATATCCCATTCCACGCAGTGCACCCGGAAAAAGATCCATAATACCGCACAGAAAATATGGAACTGTCGTGATGGATAAAATCTCAACACCACATTGAATCACGTCTGCTTCCTCTGTATAAATCTGTAATATTTCCGCTCCGAAAATATATGCCCCGCATCCTAAGACAAGCGCCGCTCCCACCGATAAAATCATACAGTTCATCAGTACGCGGTCCATTCGTTTATACTTTCCAACACCAAAATTCTGGCTTGTAAAACTCATACATGCCTGTGTCACAGAATTGATGGAAACATACAAAAATCCCAGAATATTGTTTGCTGCCGTGTAACCTGCCATCGCGGTTGAACCAAAAGAATTGACTGACGATTGTAGTAACGCATTGGAAAAATTGATGACGGTACTCTGTATGCCTGCCGGAATTCCCACCTGAAAAATCTGTTTCAGGTAATAGCCTTTCATAGAAAGTTTTGAAAAAGAAAGCTTATAACTTCCCTCTGCTCTGCAAAGGCAGGTCAAAACCAGCACACAGGAAACCATCTGGGAAAACACGGTTGCGATTCCAACTCCCGCAACTCCAAGTCCGAATACGATCACTAGGACCATATTTAAGCCTGCGTTGATCACTCCTGCAATGATCAGAAAATACAATGGTCTTTTTGTGTCCCCCACTGCACGGAGGATTGCCGCACCATAATTATACAACATAAAAAACGGCATTCCCATAAAATATATCCGCATATAAAGCGTTGACAGTCCGATCACATCTTCCGGTGTTCCCATTAATTCCAATGCCCCTTTGGAAAAAACAAGCCCAACAAACGCCATGAGAATTCCGCTGATTAGCGCAAGCGTGATGGAGGTATGTACGGTCTCTGACATTTCCTCCTTGCATCCGGCAGCAAAAAATCTTGCTGCAAGCACGTTTGCCCCAAGTGAGATTCCAATAAAAAGATTGGTAAAAACATTGATCAGTGCCGTTGTGGAACCGACTGCTGCAAGCGCTTCACTTCCACTGAATCTTCCCACAACAATAATGTCCACTGCATTGAACATTAACTGTAAAATGCCAGACAGCATCAATGGCAGTGCAAACGAAACCAGTTTATCCATTATGGAACCGTTGCACATATCAATTTCGTATTTATTACTTTTCAAAAAAATTGCTCCTCTCTACTTTTTATCTTCCTGTAACTTAAGACCCGGAAGGAATTTTAATGATTAATTTCTGTCCATCTTTTTCCATCATTGTCAATACTGGAATATGTTTTTTCCGCAGCTGATGTACGATTGGATATGTCTCAAACACATTTCCTTCCACATATACTGCCTCCGGCTTCTGTTTTAAAATCCGTTTCAGATTCTCTTTGACTTCGTTTTTCCACTGCTGCTTGTCCATCGCTGCTTCACCGTAAATTCCATCCACTGTAAGCTCTGGGAGCTGCATAAAATCCATATGTATCACCGTTGCCTCCTGCATTCCCGGAAGCTGCTTTAACAGCGGATCTATGCAGGAATCCCCGCCGAGATTTACGATTGTCGGATTTTCATGATATAACTCCATGCTGATACGGCAGGCTTTCACCGCGTCCTCTAACATTCCCACCGTCATAAGAAATCCTCCCTTATGACAAAATCCTGCACTCTGTAATCCGGTAACCTGTTCCAATTCTTCATTTTCAAGACCAAGCCACTCTGCCGGAAAACTGCATTTGTAATTCATGGAATATTCCTTCTTCTGTGGTTGTATACAGTATCCACCACGATTGGATGGGAATATGACAAATGCAATCTCCGTCTCCGACAACCGCTTCTGACACGGTACAAACTCCGGTAAAATCAGAATCTTTGCATCTTCGCTGTCCCTTTTACCAGATGTAACCGCCTGCCGGTGTTCTTCTAAAATCTCCTCCACGCGCCTGTCTGCCCGCTCATTTCCGCGATAACGCTCAAATTTGTTTTCAAGGATCAGGCCTGCAACGCTTACTGCCTGAAAAAATGCCTCATCATTTCCACCCTGTGCATCCCAGGTCTGATTGAAATTCCCAATCAGTGTTGCAAGCTCGTTTTTCTCCCCCGTGTTATCATTATGATCCAGCGGCTGCACAAAAGCCTCGTCAAACTCCTCTGCCAGCTCTTCCCCAAGGATCTCTGCACCGACTGCTTCCCACAACAATCCAAACGCAGCGTATGGCACACCGTTTTCCCGGACTCTGCTGTCCCTCTGATGATGGTCATACGCACCTCTTCCAATATCAAACACAATTCCATCGAAATCGTCCGGCACACGATTTCCACGTAAAATCGTAATTTCCGGATTTATATAAAATAAAAGTGCTGCCGAAAACACATCATCCGCATGAAATTTTCCTCCATGCGTAAATGACCTGGCATCTTTTTTCTTAATCTGCTCCATTAATTCGTTCATTGCAAAATTCTTCTTTCTTTTCTGTGATTATTCTGAAATTTCCTCGATCAAAACTTTTCTGTTTATTACGCCTTTTTTCAATTGCATGACATACACATGAAAATCCAGCGTATCCTTTGCGGTCGTAAACGGCTCTTCGTGCAGTACCTCCGCATGGATTCCCGCACGCTCCAATTCTTCTTTCCGTTTTTCTGCCCGCCCTAAAAGTTTCCCGATATTTTCATCCTCTTTTTCGCCAAAAGATCGATTAGGATAAACGGATGTCGCTTTTTTTAACCTCTCTGTGATCAGATCCACTACTTTTGCATGCGCATTCCGATGTAATAAAACTGCAAGACACCTTGCAACAACAGGATATGGATACCTTTCATAAAAATGTATCCATTTTTCAATTTTTCTGTCACCCACCTGCTCTGCCATCTCTTTCATCAAGGAAAATGCACCATCCGACGGTATCCATGGATTGTCTCGCGGCACAATGTACTGCTTTGAAACCGCCGGATAACAGGTATAATTCAGAGGTGGAAAATAGGCTAACTGCACGAGTTTTCGTTCTTCCTCATTGCAGACAGCCTCACCAAGATACTCATATTTATCCCATAATACCGCAATACGAAATTCCAGTTGCCGCAGATTTTCATAACCTTTTCTCCAAAAATGCGCAATATCACCATAATTATACAGATTTGTTTCCAGCTCCAGCGTTTTAAAAAGGATAGTGACAACACAATCCTCCTCTTCCTGTCGGACAACAAGTGCGTAATCATCCCCATCGCGATAAAAAGAGGCCTCAATAGCCCCTTCATAATCTTCTTTGTATGTACCTGTCATTCTTGCTTCCTTAAAAACAAGAAAGCTTTCTATCGTGTCATTCATCTGATATACCAGACGAATATCTGTTTTATCCGTGTTCTTTTCTTTTGCTCCTGTCTGATCCGGCAGCAAAAGTTCAAATTCATTCTGGCTTAACAGCCTTTTTAACATCTCAAATGTATCCAATGAGAGTCTCCTTTTTCCTGTTACAATACTTTTTATTCATTATATAAAAATCCCTCCGGCTTGTCTATATGCGCAGCTTTCTTTTTATTGCCCTGCGCTTTTCGTCATGCCGTGAGGGATGAGTCGTAGCTGTCGTCCGCGATCTGGATGACAAATTCTTTTGTATAGCCTGCAATCTGCGGAATTTTTTTCTCGTCCGGCTGTTGTATAAAATCCATTTGAAATCCATGCATTTCAATGATTTTTTTTGCAATCGAAAGTCCTAGTCCGCTTCCACTTCCACTTTTTCTGGATACATCTCCTTTTGTAAATGGTTCAAATAAATGTTCCGCAAGCTCGCCCGGAATTCTCCTGCCACTATCTGCTACAAGAATATAAATGTATCCATTTTTCCGGTACATGCCAATCTTTATATGCGTACCACTCTCATTGTGCTTCATTGCATTATTCAAAAGATTCGTGATCACTCTGGAAAACTGGATTGGATCAACGGATACCGAAACCACTTCTTCTGGAATATCAATCTCGAATTCCATCCCTGCATCTTCAAAGTCTGCATAAATGAGTGCAGCATTTTCACGTAACAGTTCACTCAGATCTGTTTCTTTTCTGTCCAGTGAAAAACCTTCACTGTCTAATTTTACATACTCAAATAATAAATGGATCAGATCGTTCATCCTTGCCGACTTATTCTGTATTGCCTGCAAATACTCCAACTGTTTCTCCGGCTCCACCACCATTCCGTCTGCCAGTGCTTTTGCATAACCGTTAACCGTGGTCATCGGCGTTCTGAGATCATGTGCAATGTCTGATAGCATCAGATTTCTTTTACGGTCAAACTCTTTCTGTTCCTCCTCCCTCTCTCTCTGGATCTGACGAAACTCTTTAATCGTTATTTTTGCAAAACAAACTGCCCCTAACACATACGGGGTTAAAATTACCAACACTACTACAAAAGCAACCAGAAAAAGCAGAATTGCCTGCCCTCTGTTTAATTCATAAAAAGAAAAATTAGTTTTTCCAGCGGAAACGGTATGCATGAAATTTTTTTGCATTTGTTCCAAAGCCGCCTGTACCATCTCATGAAGCGGTGATGGAAACATTGCATTCAATGCTCCTAAGATCAGTAACATTAAAACTGCAGACAGGAAGAAGATCACGCCGGAGCCGAGCAAAAGCGGATTTTCTTCCACGCCCGGAAAAAAATATAGCAGTACGTTAGGCAGCACAAATCTGTTGACCAGAAAAGTCAACAGATATTCCACACCTCCAACAACCGCTAGTATTTCAATAAATTTTTTGATCAAAAACCACTGTAAATCATTCTGTTTCTTCATTTACTTCTCCAAGCGATATCCCAGACCACGGATTGTCTGAATATAAGCGGAAGGATTATCATCCAGTTTTGCCCGCAGCTTACTGATGCAGACCATAATGTTATTGTCTGCCACAATATAATCTTCCCCCCATCCATGTTCATAAATCTGCTGTTTTGTAAAGACTTTGCCCGGATGCTTCATTAACAGTTCCATGATGCGATATTCCACAGAGGTCAGCTGTATGATTTTGTCTCCTTTTTTCAGAGTACACGCGTCCTGATTCAATACCAGATCCCGAACAGCTAAATTTCCCTCCTGAACCACTTTTGTTCCAAGAGAATAAAAACGCCTAATGTTAGAATTCACTCTGGCAACTGCCTCTAAAGGATTGAACGGTTTTGCCAGATAATCGTCTGCTCCCAGATTTAATCCCAGGATTTTTTCCGAATCTGCGTCCTTCGCTGACAAAATGATCACTGGAATATTACTCTCTTTGCGAATCTGCTGCAATACATGATAGCCGTCTATCTTCGGCATCATAATATCCAAAATACATAATGCCGGCTGCTCTGCCCGCAATAAATCGAGCGCCCGCTGTCCGTCCTCCGCTTCTATTACATGATAGTTTTCATTTTCCAGATAAAGCCGGAGAAGATTTCTAATCTCCGGCTCATCATCTGCGATCAAGATTTTGTAATCCATCCGTAGTTGTTCTCCTAATAATCCGTTCTGTCCTCAAACGGCTGATCGATATTCTGATTTTCAAATCTATTCGGCATCTCTGTTGTCTGCTGATTCATTGCAGTATTCTGCTGGTAAGATGCCGGATTCTGAATCTGCTGATACGGAGTTCTGTATCTTAAAGCTTCATATAATGCGGCATGTGTTCCATCTTTGTATGGCTGCACATAAAAGATTCCCAGGATTCCCATTGTCATTCCAGATAAAATATCCCATCCAATGAATGATAAATCCAAAACAAATGCATTCCATTTCTGTCCCTGCATCATTCTCTTACTCTCTGCAAATGCCTCCTCTTTTGTCATCTGTGGATTGTCTGCCAGCAAATATGGGATCATCTGGTATTCATATGACTTTACAATGCCAGGAATAATAAAAAGCATTGACCACAAAACAGTATACAGATCACGGAAAAACATTGTCTTTGCAATATTTTTATAATTGTTATCAAATGCGTATCCGGCATTTCCCACTAAAGCTGCCTCATTGAGGTTTCTTAAATAGAAACGTTTACATCCCACTTCCAATGGATTAAAAATAAATGCATCCAAAAGAATTGTAACAGTCATAATGATCACAAATACAATCATGAAGATCACAACAAAAATGACTCCTGCAAAAAGAAGTGCTGTATGATCTGTATTGTCATAGACATCATTCATCTCATACCAGATATCATCTGCGTCATCATAAAAATCATCATAGGAGTCCGAGGTAATATCACTTCCGTCACTTCCTAAAGCTGATGACATAGCCGAACCTGCACTTCCTGCGCCACTGCCGCCTCCTATCAAAAGCGCCAGCAGTAAACTGATCAGCACACTTCTCCAATAGTTTCTTTTAAATGCAAACTTTGCTCTGTCTTTTAATTCCGCTCTCGTCCACATATTTTTTCCTCCTCTTATCTTTGATGATGCCATCTTAACACGTAAATCTTACTTTCCAACTCGAATAACCTTAAGGTTACCTTAATTCATTGTTTCCAGTAATTTATCTTTTTTATTATACCATCTTATGGAATTTTCCGCATTAAAAAGGATTCATAAAATCTGCATATACAAAAATAGCCCTAAACCCTTGATTTTTCAAGAATTTAAGACTATTTAGCATACGTGCGCGAGAAGATTCGAACTCCCGACACCTTGGTCCGTAGCCAAGTGCTCTATCCAGCTGAGCTACGCACACATATTCTATTAACTTCTTCTCATCTATTATAACACTCTTGTCAAGTGCCCTTTCGATGAATGCCGGCGACCGGAATCGAACCGGTACTGTATCGCTACAACAGGATTTTAAGT
>ERZ773134.3354-NODE-3354-length-10233-cov-5.124091_pt1 | contig 10233 bp, 9 predicted proteins | sample MGYA00580856_ERZ773134 | MGnify/ENA primary metagenome ERZ773134 (study PRJEB29015, sample SAMEA2737823) | human gut metagenome | biome: human gut; feature: human-associated habitat; material: faeces | place: China | collected 2012 ... | reverse complement strand
TAAGTTACCAATTCTCGTCTGATGGCTACATACGGCGGTCAGTTTACGCTTACGAGTAACGTAAAGGATTTGCCAGAATAACCTAAGAGAGTAAATCTCTCCGGTAACAGAGCGCTGTGAAGCATTCTGTATCAGAGTGCAAATACATGAACGCTGATGCGTAAAATCAGCAGTGACACGCCAGCTCCCCCTATGCCCATTCCTGTATAAGACATGAACTGAGCGTATTAATGCTCCTGCCCTGAGACTGAGCCGGTGAGTGAGGGGCTGAGAAATCCCTCTTGACACAGCTCTAACCAGAAATACTTCCCCGGTTGTTGCGGTGCGTCCGGATCCCCGATAACGGAACACTAAGGCTGTATTGCGGGACACCGGGTAAGTGGCAGCCTGTAATGTGTTCTGTCAACGCCAGAAAAAATGATTTTTCACACGCGTTATAGACTCACTCCTGTGGACCTGGAAGCCCGTAACTCTGCGGTTGCCCACCGACTGACGGAACTGACCGCAAATTTTACGAGTGCGTGCTGGGCTTCAGTCTGGTCACCTGAGCGTTCGGTAACGGAGGCGCGGGCGGTAATAGGCTGATTTTCAGGTATTACCGGCTTACAGCGTGTGGTTGATATTGAGGGGCTGTGAGTTTCGCGTATTTGTCAGAAACCCAGACGAGTTTTCCTGTATGGGACGAAATAAGGCAGCGGCAATACCTGGAAAAATTTAATATGGTATGAAGGAGAACCTGTCGGTTACGCTTAATATACCCGGTACACTGTCAGCTCAGGGGATACATGAACCGTTATCTCACCAGCTACACAGTATATACACACTGACGCTGACAGTAGTCAGCAGGACCACAATAATCAGTGCCAGCAGTATGGTAACGATACGGTCTGTATTCCGGTAATAGCCGAAGGGGTCGACAGAACCACAATACGGGCAACACACTGTATTATGAGTAATCGCGTTTCCACAGTCCCTGCACTTCTTTTTGCGTATCACCATCACTCCCTCCTCACAGCCTTACCCGTAACCGGTTTTTTACATTAAAAAAACAACGCTGAAAATTCAACCGTCAGTCCGGAGACGACCGTTCGGGTTATCACAGAGTGCCTGAGACAGTGTCCTGCCGGAGGTCACTTCAGGGACTCTGCGCATTTTTTACGACGTGGCTATTCCGTATGAACCATACGGAGATTTAACCATGACCTACAAATACAACCCCTTCTGGCAGCAACGTATTCGTGAGACGGTGCGGCACGCACTGAATGTTCATCCCCGCCTGACGGCATTGCGGGTTGACCTGCGTTTCCCGGATGTACCGGCAGCAACGGACGCAGCTGTGATATCCCGCTTCATCAATGCCCTGAAAGCCCGAATCGACGCTTACCAGAAACGTAAGCATCGGGAAGGTAAACGCGTGCATCCCACAACCCTGCATTACGTCTGGGCCCGGGAGTTTGGGGAGTGCAAAGGTAAAAAACACTATCACCTGATGCTGCTGGTCAACCGGGATACCTGGTGTCGTGCCGGTGATTACCGCGCTCCGGGATCACTGGCCGGGATGATTAAACAGGCGTGGTGCAGTGCCCTGGGAGTGGATGTCGGGTGCCATGCCACGCTGGTGCATTTTCCGGCCTGGCCGGCGGTGTGGCTGGCGCGTAATGATGACACCGGCTTTCAGCAAGTGCTGGAACGTGCTGACTATCTGGCGAAGGAGCATACCAAAGCTCACTGCACCGGTGAGCGCAATTTTGGCTGTAGCCGGAGTTGAGCACGACTGGCGCGCCAATATCCGGCAAACCAAAAGTATGGGTTGTTGTCTGGCGGCAACGATGTATCCACTCGCCCACTGACTGTTTTTTACGTCAGTGTTCCATTGTGTGACAACCACAGTGCTGTAACAGCAACCAGCCTGCTTTACCCAAACTCCAGTCCAGATTTTAACTGAACCGCCATTCACACCCTGACCACGCTGCCCGTACCGGGACGGCTGTTGCCTGCGTGTCGTCTGGCGGCTGAGGAATATGACTATGTACGCAAAATCCTTTATCGCTCTTGATGGCAACGGACGTCTGACGGGCGCCCGTACTGCACAGGCCGCACCTTATGCTAACTACACCTGCCACTTGTGTGGCAGTGCACTCAGATACCATCCGCAATACGACACTGAACTTCCCTGGTTTGAACACACTGACGACAGGCTGACAGAGCACGGTCAACAGTGCCCTTATGTCAGGCCGGAGCGCAGAGAAATACAGTTGATTAAACGTCTGCAGCAATTCGTACCGGATGCCTTACCCGTGGTGCGTAAAGCCAGCTGGCACTGCAGACAATGTCACCACGATTATTATGGGGAGCAGTACTGCACACACTGCCAGACCGGAGGATTCAGTATTCCCCGGACAACTCAGGAGGAAATATGCGAATTCTGAACTGTTATATGGCGAATGACAGCAAAGGCCATTTTGTTACGGCGAAAGAAGCTGCGAAGCACAACCGACAGGACGTTTTGTGCTGTGTGTCCTGTGGATGCCCGTTAACACTTCAGCGGGGCAATGACGGACAACCACCGTGGTTTGAACATGACCAGATGACTGTCGCTGAGAAAATCCTGCTGCGATGCACCTGGCTTGACCCGGCAGAGAAAGAGGCCCGTCGTTTGCATCTGCAGGGTATGACGGTTCCGGATTATACGGTGAAGGTGAGAAAGTGGTTTTGTGTGATGTGTGACGAAGATTATGAGGGGGAAAAGTGCTGCCCGAGTTGTGGTACCGGGGTATACAGCAGGGAGGGGGGGCAGGAGGGCAACTGGAAGGATAGGAACTGAGCGGTTCAGTCGCGGAAATCAGTTGTAGAGCTGTAATGATATCTCCGGGAGTGCTGCGTTGGTAGGGGCATCCCGGGATAGAGAAATTTTAGCACTTTGCCCTGAATGATTGTAGACGTCCCGAGTACTCGTACCGGTCTGAGTTATTACAGTTAGATATTCACTTTTTCTCCCGCATACTTCACATCTGTCAACGACGGATGAAAAGTGGTTCTTCCGCAACCTGGGTGGAAGAAAATGGATGAAACTTTCTGGCGAACAAGGATCTAAGCTGTTTTAAGTTATGGGCAACGCAATGCACTCTCTTAAGACACTTCTACAGTTACCTTGCGGATGGCGATGCAGTCGACAAATTATTAGCTCTGACGGTATAACCCTCCATCTCCACGGAAAACGCAAAACAGCACAATGTCCTGAATGCTTTAAGCGTAGCGACTCTGTTCATAGTTGTCGTCGGCGCCGGATACAGCATCTACCCTGCTCAGGGCAGACGCTATGGCTTGTATTTTCCGTCCGCCACTGGTACTGCCGTAACCCGGCTTGTTAACGTAAAATTTTTGCCGAGTCGCTTGCTCCCTTCGCCGGTTCACACCAGCAGTCTTCACAGGCGTTACAAAATTTACAACGTCAACTGGGATTAATAGCTGGAGGTGAGGCTGGAAAACGGGCTGCAACGGCAGCGGGTCTCCGTTGCAGTGCTGATACTCTTCTTCGCAGGGTTATCAATACCCCGGAGACGAAACAGTCAGGCGCGCCTCATGTCGGTATTGATGAGTGGGCGTGGCATCGGGGCCACTGCTGCGGTATGTTAATAGTCAATCCTGATACTCACCGTCCCCTCGTCCTGCTTCCCGGCCGTGATCAGCGTACGCTGGCGACCTGGTTCAGAAAATATCCGGAAATACAGGTTGTCTCGCGTGATCGCAGTGGAGTCTATGCGACAGCAGCACGTGAAGGTGCACCTCAGGCCAGACAGGTGGCCGATCGATGGCACCTGCTAAAAAATATTGGTGATGAGCCTGAACGAATGATGTACAGACATATGCCTCTGATACGTCTTGTTGTCAGAGAGTTATCACTGAAGAAATCACCTGAGCCAGAAATATCTGTGCCTGTAGCATCGCTCCGTCGTCCGGAACGCCTTAAACAGCAAACCCGCAAAAAACGGCATCAGCATTGGACAGAGGTTATGGCCCTGCATAACAAGGGATGTAGTTTCAGGGAAATATCCCGTATTACAGGCCTGTCGCGAGTGACAGTCAGTCGCTGGGTGGGTTCAGGAACATTCCCTGAAATGTCAACTAGGCCTCCAAAGCGAGGGCTTCTGGACCCATGGAGGGAGTGGTTAAAAGAGCAACGAGAATGTGGTAATTATAACTCCGGCCGGATATGGCGGGAAATGGTGGCCAGGGGGGTTACAGGCAGTGAAACCATCGTCAGGGATGCTGTTGCCAAATGGCATAAAGGCTGGATCCCACCGGTTACTACTGCCGCAAGACTTCCTTCAGTGTCCCGGGTAAGCCGCTGGTTGATGCCCTGGAGAATAATCAGGGGTGAAGAAAATTATGCTTTCCGATTTATTAGTCTGATGTGTGAAAAAGAACCGGAGTTGAAAATAGCGCAGCAACTGGTACTCGAGTTCTACCGTATTCTGAAAACCTAAAATAAATCACAGCTAAGCAGTTGGTTCACTCGGGTCCACGAAAGCGGCTCAGCAGAACTTCGGTGCGTAGCTGCGGGGATGGAAGCTGATGCTGCGGCTATATGTGAGGCAATCAGCAGTCGCTGGAGTACTGGTGTTGTCGAAGGTCATGTAAATCGCCTGAAGGTGCTGATACGCCAGATGTATGGTCGAGCCGGATTTGAACTACTTAGGCGGAGGGTAATGAGTCCACTGGCATGAAAATCTTCACCTAGGTTGCGGAAGAGCCACTTTTGCACTGTTCGTGACAGTATGGCCTTTATGTACTCACTTTGTTACCGGTAGCTGGATCATCACTACCGTGCTGCAAATGGTGGTGAACAGCATCAATTGTGGAATGAATGTTGCCGAAGCGACCAATGCGCCTCGTTTCCACCATCAGTGGTTGCCGGGCTAGCTGCGTGTTGAAAAGGGTTTAGTCCGGATACGCTCAAGCTGCTGGAAGCAAAAGGTCAGAAAGTGGCGCTGAATGAGGCGATGGGCAGCACGCAAAGCATTATGGTTGGGTCGGATGGTGAGTTGTACGGCGCATCCGACTCGCGCTTGGTGGATGATTTAACGGCGGGGTATTAATTGACATCCCCCGGCGCAATGTGCCGGGGGATAATGGTTTTATGCGGTCAATAATCGTCCGGGATTATCGATACAGAGTTTTTTGAGGATCGTTTTATCGACGCCGCGCTCCGCCAGATAGGCCAGAAAAACATCTGGAACAAATCCCCAGCCATTACCGCCATTTTTAGCCCACATTTGTTTAAGGAAGACATCGTGGCTGAGAACAAGCTGATCGGCGTATCCCAACTCAATGAGATGAGCGACGGCATCGGCAGTCTCCTGCACCCCTGGCGCTATTCCCTCTTTCGGGAAGGTAATGTCTAGGCCAATCATGTCGAATTCCAGCCAGACACCCTTATCAAGCATTTTCCGCTGATACGCCACGTCTTTTCCTGACGGATCCGAGTGTGCGAGAGAGACTTTATTTGGCGAGACGCCCATTTCACCTAACACAATGTCGAGTACTTCATCACCGCGACGAAGCCAGCCCGGCATGTGAATATTCATCGCCACATGAGGATTGTTAATCTGTGCCAGCGAGGCAGCCCGCAAGCTGTTATGCTCGGCTTCGGTAAATGTCGGTGAGACACCTATTTCACCGATCATTCCGGCACGAATATCCGTATCGCCAATCCCTTGATTCAATTCTTTATCGATCGTTGTCGCTAGTTCATCAACCGTTTTATGAATTCTCTGGCTTTCAAATTTTTCCAGGTAGGGACCGGAGGAAGCAACAATATTCAGACCTGTTTTTAATGCGACTTCTCGTAATGCCTGCGCATCTCGTCCGATAGACTCAGACCCTGTGGCATCAACAATGGTGCGACCACCGAGCGAGATAAAGTTATTAATTTCGAAGATCACATCTTCAATAGGTTTGCGGTCCATATTATCAGCGCAGCAATAAGGATCGTGTTTTAATGCCCACTGGATTTCTGCCGTGACTTTTTTATCAACAAGCCGTTGTGAAAAAGGATAGCAAGGAGCATCCACAACAGAGGAAAGATCGTTGAACAGATGTTCATGAGGAAGTGTTAGCCCCATATCTTCACGGGCGACGGGGCCCGTCACAGTTTGTAGATAATCTTTCATGATTATACCTCCATTTTCTTCATTGTTTTCGAGGTTCTGTATTCCGGAATAGTGGTAACAATTGCACCGACCAGTGCAAACAGTGTTCCGATGATCGTGACCAGATAAACGGTATTGCCCAGCGATGGAATTAATACGTCAATCAATACTGATCCCAGTAACTGGCCCGCCGTTGAAGCAACCCCCAGCATCAGTAACCCCAGACCTCTGACCAAAATGGCCATTAAACCGATAGACATTAGTCCAAGCGGGCCGCCAAGATACATCCACCAGACATCTGGTAATTGAACAGTGACGTGCCCTAATGCGACACGAATAGCTAGCGCTGTGCCTAAAACACAAAATCCAACGATGAAATTCCAGGTGATTGAAACCAGCATGGATCCCGTAGCTTCAGCTACTTTTGCATTTCCAGCGGGCTGCCATCCTGCAAGCAAACCAGCTAAGAACGGAAGAATGGCAAGTAAGATGAAAGAGGTAGAATGCCACTGCGGTGACACAACAAAAATCGTAGCAATAACCGCAAATAATGCACCGATGATGCGATAAGGGGTAAAGTATTTTTTCTCGTCGACACCGATACCAACGCGATCGCAAAGTAAACCAGACAGCAATAGCGCGGAGATCAGTGCGGTCTGAAACGTTGCGACCCCGAGTGCGCTGGCTGATGCGCCTTCAGAAAATACCACCATCGCTCCACAGAGACCGGCAAACCAGTTCCAGAGAGGAACTTTTCGGTTTTTAATCAGAGAAGGAATTGCCGCAAATTGTTGCCGGGTTTCTTTTCGCGCCATAATAATAAAAAACATCACGACTAAACCACTGGCAAAGGAGATAACTGCGCATGCATTACCATCCTGTAACCAGTGACCTAATTGACCATTCACCGCTGATTGCATAGGGGAGAGCATACCCGCAAGAATCGTGGCAAGCATCCATAAGGGAGTTGAGTACTTATTCTTTTTCATACATCAATCCTTCTATTATAGTAAATGGAGTAACTGGAGTTACCCCATTATTATTATTATCTTGCAATATGAGTCAGTATATTTACCCACAACGCGGTATAGAACGGCCAGGACATAAACTGCTGTGTACCCCAGTGCGGTGAACAGTCACTCATAAAGCAGGCTATTTTCCCGTTGTGATAGTTACCAAAGACCAGTAATGGAGCGTTGTTTATTGTTAATACCACCTCAGCATTTTCTTTAGCGATCGCCCGGTTATAACCTAGGAAAAAAGGATATTCAGAGAACCCTTTAATAACTGGATGTTCAGGTTGTGATGGCTGTGCAATAACACCCTCTGGTTTTTCGACACGATCGTCACCATCTAACATCGTAACCGGGAGCACATCAGCCAGAACTGTATTTTTATAATTGGCTTTTGCTTCAATTCCCATGAATGAGAGATAGCCGCCAATCATCAATAACCCACCACCGTTATTCACATATTCTTTAATCAGTTCGAGAGCGTTTGGTTTTATGCGAAGCTGATAAAAAGTATCATTTTGTAGCAGGAAAGTATTACTACCAATATCACTAATAACGATGGCATCATATTGTTCTAACTGTGCCACATCTTCAGGGAAGGCAATTTGTACCGTATGTGCCGGCATATAGGTGACATCTACCTGACTATTTTTCAGACATTGGAGTAACCAGGTCGCACCTTCTTCATATTTACTTGAGGTAAAACTGTCATATCCTTTTGAATGAATCATATGAATATGCCAGGATTCTCCAATAAAGAGCACTTTTAGTGATTTTTTGGTGTTATTCATTCTCTGTCCCTTCTTAATGCGTAAAAATAGTTTGCTGATAATGTATACTCTGAATTCGATGTATCACAGATTCATGTTCAGGCATGTCGGAAGCATTGCTTGTCTCCACCGCTAGGGATGCAAAGGCGCTGGCATAACACAGTGCTGATTCCAGTGATTTTCCTTTCGCAAGTCCTGATGCCAGAGCGCCGTTAAAAGCATCCCCGGCTCCTGCCGTATTTTTAACGACCGCTGGAAACGCTGGCGAATGAATTTTTTGCCATCAAATGCGAGTGAGCCCTTGCTACCGAGCGTGATAACCGTGTTTTTTACCCCTTTATTGTGGATAGCTTCTGCAGCTCGTTTAGCTGATTCAAGATCGTGTACGTCTATGCCGGACAGTAAACCAGCTTCTGTTTCATTGGGGGTGATATAATCAACATCCTGAATAAGTTCGTTGACGATATCATTATAGGGTGCCGGGTTAATAATGACCGGGATACTGTTTTTTTGCGCCAATGTGATCGCTTGTTGCAGAGCGGTATAATTTGTTTCGAGCTGCAGAAGTATGACATCAGAATTAATAATCGCTTCTTTCTGAATAGTTATTTCATCGGACGACATTGTCATGTTGGCACCGGGATAGATCGCAATAACATTATCGCCAGTACCTTCATTAACAAGGATCGTGGCAGTTCCGGTTTGCGTTTCTTTCGTTTGATAAATTATATTTTTATAAATCTTAGACGAATTCATAAAGTTGATCGCATAATCACTAAAGTGATCTGTACCTACTTTTGTTATGAAATAAACATCAGTATCGGCAAAGCTTGCTGCCAGCGCTTGGTTACAGCCTTTTCCCCCCGGTGAAAATATAAAATTACTTGCCAGAAGCGATTCTCCGATAGTGGGAAGCCTCGGCAAATAACTGATGATATCAACATTAAACGAACCAATAACGCATACTTGACTTTTCATAGTTGAGTGGCCTTTTTTTATTCCCTGGGCTGTATCATAATTTTCAAGCGCATAAGCGATTTCATTTTTCGCAATAGTATCAAGCGAGTCTAGGACGATAAAAGCACCGCCATGACATCGAGTCAGATAGCCAAGCCTGGCAAGTTCATTAAGATCTGATCGAATAGTTTCTTTCGTTACATTGAGGCTATTGGACAGATCGGATACTTTTACAGAACCGAATTTACTGAGTCGTTTCAATATTTCATGATGGCGTTCAAATTTCATGCTTCACCTCACTTCAGTTACGTTAATATCTGTCGATGTATATTGATGTGATAATCACCATAAAGTGGCGGGGAAAAGCAAAAAAAAGCAAAAATAGCCTGAGAAAAGGTAAGCGTTAATGGAGAATCATATTGATGCTTATTTATTGGTGAGAACTACGTTCCATGGCAGGAGTTCATCAATACGGTTGGAAGGTTATTCCGGCAGTACGCTCAGGATATGGCGCAGATACTCTTCCGGATCAATGTCGTTCAGAAGGCAAGTGCCGATAAGCCCATACAACAGTGCACTGCGCTCGCCGCCGAAGAACATAAAGTTTTTATTTCCGAGACAGATGGCACAAAGGGCTTTTTCCGCGGCATTATGTCTGCCTCCGCCTGACCGTCAACACTGTAATAACAGAGTGCGCCCCACTGATTCAGTACACAGCTGAACCATTCACCCAGTCTGGATTTTTGGATAGCGTGGCATTTTTCTCCACCATGCATGCAGTGAGTCCAGTAACAGTTTGCTCTTCTTCTGCCTGACCACAAGATGTGCTGGACTGGTAAACGATGGGGATACCTGCTTACGCGAGAGCAATAAGTGGCTGGCCACAATTCTCGGTACAAAACTCTGCTGAATAGCAGCGATTTTCCCAGCGTGGTGCGTCGTTTGCATTTTACTGGTTCTAAGTTAACAATTATCTGTTCACTAATGACTACTCTAAAAACTTGTATCAGGACTATCACTTATTTAAGTGATATTGGTTGTCTGGAGATTCAGGGGGCCTGTCTAGAGAGATATAAAGATACCTTCACCCCGGTGATGATAAAATAAAAGTATCTCAGCTATTAAACTGATGTACGATTCGGGCAATAACTTATTCGTATAGAGCACCTTTTCTCTGGTGCTCTATACGAATAAGTTATTGCCCGAAATTAATTATATTGTTTATTATCAAACCGAGTTATAGCTTTTCTCTGAAAACTACCGAATAAAATATACTGATAGACTGCTGCCTAGAATTTCCAGATCAGGTGGGCTGCAAGTTGCAGACCGTTATAATCATCG
>ERZ773134.3349-NODE-3349-length-10251-cov-9.123676_pt1 | contig 10251 bp, 7 predicted proteins | sample MGYA00580856_ERZ773134 | MGnify/ENA primary metagenome ERZ773134 (study PRJEB29015, sample SAMEA2737823) | human gut metagenome | biome: human gut; feature: human-associated habitat; material: faeces | place: China | collected 2012 ... | reverse complement strand
ATTTAACTGAAGTCAAAATAAACCGCCCTTTAAACTGCAAATGCTGATTTCCTTTTTCCATCACCGGTTCGTTGGCATACAAAGTAGAAGAAGCGGCGGATGTCACCGTCTCTATCTTTTCTTCCACGAAGGCCGGTTCGCCTCCAATAGAAGAATCCTCCCAATCCATTTCGGGTTCCGGCTGCGGATTATTCATCTTACTGGCTTTTGTCAGCCCTCCGTACAAATCCTCCCATTCTACTTTCGAACGACTATACGATCCGCCACCACCGCCACCGGCAGAGACTTTAAACGGATTATAATCTGTATTATAATGTACCTTCGGAGGTTCGGAAGATATCTTTTCCTCAAATGCCGGAATATCAGGCATATCCTCCGTATCAAAATCAATGGAAGGGATAGCACTGAACTTACCCAACGATTCCTTAACGGATGCTGAAAGTATCTGCCAGATGGCCTGCTCATTCTCAAACTTGATCTCGGTCTTTGTCGGGTGAATATTCACATCAATATTAGCCGGATCTACATCAAAATAGATAAAATAGGAAATCTGTTCACCGGCGGGAATCAACTGCTCATAAGCCTCCATGACTGCCTTATGAAAATAAGGATGGCGCATATAACGTCCGTTGACAAAGAAATACTGATGGGCTCCTTTCTTACGGGCAGTCTCCGGTTTGGCTACGTATCCGGAGATTTTCACCATGGTAGTGTTCACGTCTATATTCAGTAATTGCTGGTTGAGCTTCTTACCGAAAATAGCAAGAATACGCTGGCGTAACTGTGATACCGGAAGATTGAACAGTTCCGAATCATTACTATAAAGCGAAAAGGCAACTTCCGGATGCACCAAAGCGATACGCTCAAATTCGGCAAGGATGTTGCTCAATTCAGTGGAATTAGCCTTTAAAAATTTACGACGGGCAGGCACATTAAAGAACAGGTTCTTTACAGAGAAGTTACTTCCTTTAGAACAGGATATAGCCTCCTGGCTCTCCACTTGAGAACCCGCAATCACCAGTTTCGTTCCCAGTTCTTCCGATTCCGGACGCGTCTTCAGTTCTACCTGCGCCACTGCTGCGATGGATGCCAATGCTTCCCCACGAAATCCCATGGTACGCAAAGCAAACAAGTCCGCAGCTTCCCGTATCTTGGAAGTAGCATGCCGCTCAAAAGAGAGACGGGCATCCGTTTCGGACATTCCTTTTCCATCATCAATCACCTGAATACAGGTTTTACCCGCATCAGTCACTAACACATGTATATTTTGCGCATCTGCATCAATCGCATTCTCCACTAGCTCCTTGATAACAGATGCCGGACGTTGTATCACTTCACCGGCAGCAATCTGGTTAGCTACCGAATCAGGTAACAAATGAATGATATCGCTCATACTTCGTAAATTAACAATTAAAAACTCCAGCTTCCTGTTGCTAAATAATGCCACAGATAGAGAAGGAAGGCAATGATTATCAGTATGATTCCGAAAGAAACCGGTTTGCGGCCACTTGCTTTTCTTCTTTTCAAATGTGTAGTACCTTCGACGAATTTACCGCGAATATCTTCCGGATTAAATTCTTTCTCCGGCAGCATCCCCAAGTCACGTTTGGCGTTCTCCTCCATCTTAGCGAGCTTTTCTTTCCGCTCGTCTACATAAATGTATTGATGATTAAAGCCCCGGGGCTTTCTCATTGAGTTAAACATTCCCATACTACTTCATATTTATTAAGTTTCGCTTTTCTGTCTTTGGTCGCCGGTCGGTAGTCGGCTTCAATGTTTCTCCCGCACGCTTGCTGCGCCAGTTGAAAATATCGTCCTTATTTAGCGGACGGACATAGTCGAACCAGGCAAAAGTGGGAAGACGCAGTTTATCAGGCGGTATCTGGTCCATCGGATACATCGTTCCGTTGGATTTACCGATAAAAAGTCCTTTTTCCATTCTCTTATCCTTCATATAAAGATGCAGCATACTACCTTCCAGACAATTAAATCCGGTCATCGTACTGTCTTTCTCTTCAGGATAAAAAGCTGTCAGCACATTACCGATCACTTCAATATGGCGCATATCTCCATTAACGAAATAGGCTTTCATCTCCTTGCCGGACACTTGATTATAGTGAATAGAGTCTTTCATCTCCACTGTCAACGCCTGGTTGATAATGTGCGCCCAGTCAATCGTGCTGTCATTCATATAAATCTTGATCTGCTCACCAAGCAGTTGCTGTCCGTCATTCCAAAGAATAGGGTCAGTATACATGGTCATACAAGAATCTTTCGAATTATAGACCAGTGAGTCACATACTCCCTGAACATCTGTACGATACATACGTACTTTATGGTAAGCCTTCATCAACCGGTACAAAGAATCGGTATTCAGATTATAGGACACCATCTGCAAAGTATCCCCATGCATATAAAGACTGTCTCCCTGTGAATAATCGATAGCAACAGCACGTTTTGTTGCAAACGCGGAGTCCGTCAATTCATTATAGAAACAATAATCGCCCGTCAGCATATTCTTATTGATGGAGTCTGTCATCTTCACATTATCGAATGCTTCTCCGTAACCGATTACCCGGTCATAGAACAGACTGTCGCCTACAAGTTTCTTCCCCTGATTGGTCAGGACCGAACGGTCCAACAATTCCGCTTGTTCGGTCAATGTGTTATAGAATCCCCGTTCCGAATAGATATGATTATTATCACTGACAATATTGGAAGGTCCGAGAATCACTGCTATTTTGTTTTCGGTATTATACCTCAATGTATCGGAGGTCAACACAAACTTAGGGTTCACCAACTTCACATCATGGTTGAATACCGACTGTTTTGTTGCAGGGCTATATTCGCCCCAGTCAGAAGTCAGTACATTCTCTTCATCCATCAAAGTTCCCCCCTCGAAATAATATCCGAGATCATAGAGACGGTCGTAGTTCAAACTGTCCGTCAGCAGGGTCGTGTTCCGGTTAATCATCTTCACGTTTTCACGAAGTTGCGCAATTTGCGTCATTCCGTCATAATAAAGATAATCACCATAAATGAACAAGGTGTCTCCCTGTTCCATACGCACATTGCTGAAGGCTTCTACGGAGTTGGTTTTCTCAAAAATCAGTGCACTGTCACAGTACATATACATACTGTCATGGCGCAACTTCACGTTACCAATCAACACCTGCACATCCGGACGTGCCAGCTTATCCGCCTGTCCTTCGTCAGCATGGAGCAAGTAAACTTTGGTCTTTTTATTCTCCGGTTGCTTCTTGTTGTCCGATTGTTTCTTATTACCCGCCGGCGTTTTGGTTTTGGGAGCCGTCTTAGACGTATCCGCAGTCGATTTTGTCGAAGCCCCTGCCGTGGGTTTCTGTCCCGTCGGCCTCACTTGTGCCACAAGACATACACCAAACAGGCATAGAAAGCCTATAAGGAGCCATCTATGCCTGTCTTGTTGTTTATTTTTCTTATTCTTTTTCAGCATATAAAGTCAAAGCAAGGTTATATCAGTCATTCTTGACCCAACCCGGATACTTGAAGTCACACTTCTGCCAGTTTTCGTTGATGCGTACATAAGTGTGTTTTTGCTTGTTCAGAATCCATTTCTGCAACACCTCTTCGCGACGCTTATCCATTACGATTTCTTTCAGATCCTGATAGTCTTCCGCGATGGTTGCTTTATGACCATTGATTTTAGTTTTCAATTTCACGATAGCGCATACTTCTTTTCCATCTTTCTCATTAATCATTGTAAAAGCTTTGGAAATCTCGCCAACATTCATCTTATCCACTACCTTAGCAACGTCTTGAGGAAGATCCTGCATCTGGAACTTAGAAGTAGTGATACCAGAATGTTCATTGATGTTCACCATGATACCGTGATTGTTGCGGGTATCCTTATCTTGTGAGATAACGGCAGCGGCATCATCAAATGTGAATTTGTTAGCACGAATATCATCTGCAATAGAATCCAGACGGGCACAAGCCTCGGTCAGTTCTTTTTCCGAGACTTTCGGACGCAACAGGATATGGCGGGTATTAACACGGTCACCACGCTTCTCAATCAACTGGATAATATGGAAACCAAATTCCGATTCTACAATTTTGGAAACTTTCTTCGGGTCCTGCAAGCTGAATGCCACATTCGCATAAGCGGGGTCCATCATACCACGTCCCATAAATCCACATTCACCACCTTTAATGGCAGAGGCCTTATCTTCAGAATACAAACGGGCCAATGTAGAGAAGTCGATTTCTCCTTTTGTCACACGATCCGTATAATCACGCAGTGTCCTCTTTACATCCTCGATTTCCGAAACGGGTATTTTGGGTTGCAAAGTAATAATCTGCACTTCCACCTGTGTAGGAATGTAAGGGATACTATCCTGTGGAAGATCTTTGAAGTAACGGCGTACTTCTGCCGGAGTCACTTTGATATCTCCTGCCAGTTTCTGCTGCATCTTCTGAACCGTCAATCCGTCACGTGCATTATCACGCAAAGTTTCACGAATCTGGGTGGATGTTTTATTGAAATACTCCTCCATTTTCTCTCTGGAACCGATCTGCTGGATGTACATATTGGTCATCATATCCACACGCTGGATGATTTCCGCTTCGGAAACCTCGATACTGTCCAACTTTGCCTGATGCAGGAATAACTTCTGCACAGCAATCTCTTCAGGAATTACACAATAAGGATCGCCTTCGAATCTGCGTCCATTATACAAGGCATCCATACGGGCCTCTTCTACATCTGATTTCAAAATAGCTTCGTCACCTACTACCCAAACTACTTCATCAACCACATTATCTTGTGCATAGGTTGCCACATTAGCAAATATTGCCAGGACAAGGGTAACAACAAATCTAAAGTTCACAAACTTCTTCATTCTTTGTATTTAATAATTATATATAATCTTCTTCTTACTTACCGCCTGCTGATACAAGTCGTTCTTTACCTGTTCCATAAAGCTCACCCGTTTCTGATTTACCAGTAAGTCTTTCACTTCCGAGCGGGCAAATTCATACGGTTTCTCCTCACCAACTCCGCGATAATCGCTCACATTCAGGAAATAATAATAAGCCGTATCTTTCAATTCTACCTGACGGTGTTTGTTTACGTACTCTTCCGGTGCCTCTACTTTCAACGGAATCATGTCCAGGACATCGGTCACGGACACCCATTTATCATAGAAATATTCATATTTCACCGCATTCTGCAAACTATATTTTTCCAGGCTCTCGATAGCATCCTGTTTTTCCGACTTATACCATCTGCGCACATTGTTCAACTGGGGAGCTGTCAACGGCACTTTAATAAACAATCCCTTAATCAACGGACTTTCCAGTTTAAACAATTCCTTGTTTTTGCCGTAATACTCTGCTATCTCGTGTTCGGAAATATCATTCGTCAACTTCTGGCTAATCAACTCCTGCTGATAAGTATGCATTATCAACGCTTTTCGATAATTCTCCACCAGCTTGTCTACATCCACATTATCGGGGATATTGTTCGCAGCTTTCTCATACAATAAAATCTCTTCCGCCCAACTACGAATATAGTGCTCGGTGAAGAGAATGCTATCATCTTTTGACAATCCGACCGGAAGCACGGACATCAAATCTTCTTTATATAAAAAATTACCGTCCACCTCTACCAAAGGAGTCTTTCCTTTGTGGTCGTGCTGTTCCTTGCACGCTCCACAACCAAGAAGGGTAATCAGTAAGAGGACTAATATTCGCATCGGCAACTAAAATCTACTTATTTAAGGTACGAAGATAGTGAATAATCGGTTACATCAGTTATTATTAACTGTTTTTAAAACCTCTTGGTTTATTTCAACCTTACCGGACTCACTCAATTCCCGCATCCAGCACGTGTCAAGATAGCTTCGATAATCCTTTCGAACCCGATCAATTACTTCCCGATAATCATCCGGACCTTTCATTTTTTCGCCTACTACAATAGTAAAAGGATAAGACATCAAAGGATCAAAATCACCCTTCTTAAAAACCAGTTTATCTATATATTTATTGTCTCCGTCGGCAAAAATTCCTTGTTCAACTTGTATCTTTTCCTCCCCGGATGTATTAAAAGTTTGCCGAAGCTTGTCCGCCCACTCTTTTTCCGGCACTTTCTTCAGCATTTTTTTGGCTTGCTTTGCCGTCTTTTTATCAACGCAATGAAGTACGACTCCTCTATACCGGGGGCTCTCCCACCGATAATCCGACGAATGAAATTTAAAATAAGTAGCCAATCCCGCCCGGTCATTAGCTGCGGGCAAATCTATTTTCTGACGTGTTATCTCTTCCACCAAATAGTTTTCATCAGATTCCCGCAAGGCATAAGGAATTTCCGGATGCTTTTTATCGATATTCCGGCTTTCATAATCCAGCAATGACTTAGCTATAAATCCTTCCAACTGCCGTTTGACAGCTTGAGGATGAGAAGAGGCAAAATGCGTGAACATAGTTCCGGTGTATGCTTGTCCGTCAATCGTAAACAGGGTTTGTTCTGTACGGCCTTTCGCCAGCAGTTCTTCCATTGCCGCCTGATTGGGAGCATACTGCCATGCTTTTTTCAAGCGTTCGAGCACCGCGCCTGTACCTTTGTCCAAAATCTCCTTGCGCCGTAACCGTTCCATTAACCTGGCACTGACATTTTCGTAAACAGCTGTTTCCTCCCGATCCATCACTTTCAAGATATGAATCCCTTCAGGAGTGAAAAAGGGCTGCGATGCCATACCTTTTGCCAGAGAGAAAGCAACATTCTCAAACTCGCTCGTTGTTTCCAGACATTCGATCCATCTACTTTGCTTATCGTCCGAGTATATTTCGACCAAACGGTTAAAGTTCAAATCCGGCTGATTCTGTATCATCCGGTATATAGAATCCATCCGCGTTTTTTCTTCTTCTAAATGCCGGGAAGTGATTGTCTGTGGCAAACGTTTGAAAATCTGCATCACCTGTACCCTGCCGCTACGTGCTTTCAATCCTATCTTCTGATAGATAGCACGGGCACAACTATCCATCACTTGCCTGTCTATCAGATAAGATTCCACCAACTCGGTCCGGCATTTCTCCTGTTGTTTACGAAAAACAGAGGTCGTATCAAGTCCGGCAGCCCTGGCTGCTTCCACTTTCAACTTCGATTGAGCGAAAAGTGCCGCATACTCTTTGGACGAAAGTCTGGCATTTGAACGTTCCGCATAACGGCGGTATGCATATTCAAATTCCGAACGGAGTATCTCTCTTCTGTTAACACGCATCAATACCGGATCTTCCTGTGCAAAGACCGCGACTACAAAGAGAGAAATACATCCCAACAACAGGCTTCTTTTCATCATCAATTTTTATTTTTCAAACAACAAACGGTGAGCAGTGAACACCCTGCTGATTATACAGCCTGTTCACCGTTCACCGTTAATAGTTCACCGTATCTATCTATTATTCCGGACGGCTATAGTTAGGCGATTCACTGGTAATCGTCACGTCGTGCGGATGACTTTCCATTACACCTGCATTGGTAATGCGGGTAAACTTAGCGTCATGAAGTTTCTCAATGTTAGCAGCGCCACAGTATCCCATACCTGCACGCAAACCACCAGTCAGCTGATACACAACTTCGAAAAGCGTACCTTTATAAGGAACACGGGCAGCGATTCCTTCGGGAACAAGCTTCTTCACATCAGCCGTTCCACTCTGGAAGTAGCGGTCTTTCGAACCGTTCTCCATTGCTTCCAATGAACCCATACCACGATAGGATTTGAATTTACGACCATTGAAGATAATAGTGTCACCCGGAGATTCTTCTGTTCCGGCAACCAATGATCCGATCATTACGCAATATCCTCCGGCAGCCAATGCTTTCACCACGTCGCCCGAATAACGCAAACCACCATCGGCAATCAAAGGAATACCTGTACCCTTCAACGCTTTTGCTACATCATAGACAGCCGATAACTGTGGAACACCTACACCGGCAACCACCCGAGTGGTACAGATAGAACCCGGGCCGATACCTACTTTCACAGCATCTGCACCAGCTTCCACCAAAGCTTTGGCAGCTTCTCCGGTAGCAATGTTACCTACCACAATATCAATATTCGGGAAGCGTTTCTTTGCTTCTTTCAGTTTTTCAATCACAAACTTAGAGTGTCCGTGAGCTGTATCAATCACGATTGCATCTGCACCGGCATCCACCAATGCCTGCATACGTTCCAGCGTATCGGCAGTAACACCTACACCGGCAGCTACACGCAGACGACCTTTGGCGTCTTTGCAAGCCATCGGTTTATCTTTTGCTTTTGTAATATCTTTATAAGTGACAAGACCGATCAACTTTCCGTCCATTCCGACAATCGGAAGTTTCTCAATCTTATGTTTCTGAAGAATCTGTGCAGCAGATTCCAAGTCAGTAGACTGGTTAGTAGTCACCAATCTTTCTTTCGGAGTCATGACAAGATCAATGTGTTTTGCCATGTCTCTTTCGAAACGCAAATCTCTGTTGGTAACAATACCCACCAAATAACCTTCATCATCTACCACAGGGATACCACCGATTTTATATTCCGCCATGATGTCCAGTGCATCCTGAACAGTAGAACCTCTTTTAATCGTTACAGGGTCATAAATCATACCATTTTCGGCACGCTTTACGATAGCAACTTGTCTTGCCTGTTCTTCGATAGACATATTTTTGTGAATCACACCGATACCACCTTCACGAGCAATGGCAATTGCCATATCATCCTCTGTAACAGTATCCATAGCAGCAGTCATAAGCGGTGTGTTCAGCTTAATCTTTTTTGTCAAATAAGTGGAAAAATCCACTTCCTTTGGCAAAATATTAGATTCCGCGGGGATAAGAAGTACATCATCAAAAGTAAGTCCTTCTTTTACAAATTTTTCAGCATAATTAGAATTTAACATTCTCTTCCTCCTTTTTTATTCTTACATTCTACCATATTTTTATTCCTATTATTATAACACTGCGCATACATACTTTCAATATAAAAATGTTACCAGACATTTCCCTTGTGAACATGGCAGAAATAAGTAACTTTGCCTAATTTTTTGACATACTTTGTCGTTTATAAAAAGATTTGTTTCTTACAGCATCAATACATACCTTGAATAAGCTGCAATTTATAAACTGCTAATAATCAAATAGAAAATTATCCTTGGCAAAGCCTGCTAAAAACGAAATTGTCCTTGACATTCAAACGTACGGCATCCTTCTACGCTGCCTACCATAATAAATCCTTGTTCCAGTTCTTTTCCAGAAATCAACATATCATCTTTAAGTTTACTCTCTTTTACATAGTTAATCTGTATTTTATATAACTCTTTTCTGCATATATTACTATTATTTATATAGTTATATGGTAAATAATCTTCAATAATATTACCGTAAATACTATTGCTCATATGTCCGTTAAAATCCAAATCGGAAAAACGAATTTGGCGAACTCCCCATGATTCCATATCTTCAGGGATTTTTAACTTATTCAGCTTTTGTTTGGGAGACAACGTTTGTTTAATATCAATTTTCAAATAATCTAATCTACTTGGATGCGCAATTTTATGCGTAGTGCTATCCACTAGAATATTAGAATACATAATATCCATTAATTCTTCCTGACCAACACAAATTCTATACGAACGATAAAATTGTGCTCCGCTGTTTCCTTCGGGACGAGTTAATACTGTGATAGTTTCTCCATCTTTGGGTAAACGATTTATGTTCATACCTACTCTTAAGATAAGAAAAGCCAAATTTTGTGTTTTCATTAATGTTACATGATCCATCTGATACATGGTAAGATGTTCTTCCGCTACCTCTTGGCAAATTCTAAGTACGGTCGATAATCGTAATTCACCAAACAAATTTACTTCATAACTGGCAATTTTTCTTGTTGCCATATAATCTGTCATAATTCTCATAATGAAACACTATCCTTCTCCATGATAGAAAGAAAAGAGAAACAAATCATCCTTGTTTCCCTTTTTCTCTTCACATTATTTAATCATATCTACACCCATATACGGACGCAATACTTCCGGAACAGTAACACTACCGTCTTCATTTTGATAGTTTTCTAAAATTGCTGCTACCGTTCTGCCAACTGCTACACCGGAACCATTTAATGTATGCACATACTGAGCTTTATCCCTTGGATTATGTTTAAAACGGATTCCTGCTCGGCGAGCTTGGAAATCTTCAAAGTTAGAGCAAGAAGAAATCTCTACATAACGTCC
>ERZ773134.3348-NODE-3348-length-10255-cov-6.901569_pt1 | contig 10255 bp, 7 predicted proteins | sample MGYA00580856_ERZ773134 | MGnify/ENA primary metagenome ERZ773134 (study PRJEB29015, sample SAMEA2737823) | human gut metagenome | biome: human gut; feature: human-associated habitat; material: faeces | place: China | collected 2012 ... | reverse complement strand
GGGCGCATGCGCTGGGACATCCGATCGTGATTGATCCGGTCGGGGTGTCGGGGTCTTCCTATCGGCGTGAAAAATGTCTGGAGTTGATGAAAATAATCCATCCGACCTGTATCCGGGGAAATTATTCGGAAATACAGGCATTGCTGCACAACTGTGGAACGGTTACCGGGGTGGATGCAGCCGAGGATGCGCTGGCGGAAGCAGAAGAAACGGATTTGCCGGAGCTGATGAAGCAGTATGCAAAGGAAAATCAGATGATTCTTGTCGCATCCGGAGAAACTGATCTGATCACGGATGAAAGCTGCGTCTACCGGTGTCATAATGGAAGCCCGATGATGGCAAGGATTACGGGAAGCGGCTGTATGTCCACCGTGATGCTTGGCGCTTTTTTAAGTGCGGAAAATTCGGTGGAGAGTGCAGTGGCATGCTGTGCGTTTACTGGCATTGCAGGAGAACTTGCGGCGAAAGAAATGACCGCGCAAAAGAGAGGGACGATGACGTTTCGCAATTGGTTTATTGATGCCGTGTCTTTGATGACACCGGAACAGTTGGAACATGGAACAGATGTGGACTGGTTTTAAAAGTACGAACGGAGAAGTGGATATAAATGGAAAATATAGTATTGAAAGCGTCCGACGGTTACGCGCTGAGTCTGGCGGTATTTGAACGTGAGCATCCGCGGGGATACATTCAGATCATTCATGGGATGGAGGAACATAAGGAGCGTTATGAGGCTTTCGCTGAGCAGCTGCGGCAGGCGGGATTTACGGTTGTGACATCGGACATGCGGGGGCATGGGGAACATGCTCCAAAGCTGGGGTTCTTTAAAGAAAAAGACGGTGACCGTTATCTGTTGTCGGATCAGGTACAGATCACGGCATATATCAGGGAGCGGTTTCAAACGGAAAAGGTGATGATTTTTGCACATTCCATGGGAACCATCATTGCAAGGAATCTGCTTTGTACCCAGTCACACAGTTACGCAAAGGTGGTACTGAGCGGATTCCCGAATTATCCGGGAACACAGATTATCCGCATAGGGTTTTTCCTGACAAATCTGCTCACAAGGGCGCGTGGACCGATGTATCATTCCAAGCTGGTGCAGCAACTGTCGGTGGGAAATTTTAATAAGCAGGTAAAACATGCAAAAACCGAAGCGGACTGGATCTGTTCCGATGAGCAGGTGGTACAGGCATATCTGAAAGATCCGTATTGCGGGCATGGATTCAGCGTCTCCGCTTTTCACGATCTGTATATGCTGACAACTGCCATGCATCAGGTGTCAAATTACCGGGACGTAAATGAGACATTACCGATTCTGATGATCCGCGGCAGCGAAGATCCGTGCACCGGGTATGAAAAAGGTGCCAAAGACAGCGTGGACACGCTGAAACAGGCAGGTTTTTCCAATATTTCCACAATTACCTATCCGCATATGCGTCATGAAATACTGAATGAGAAAGAAAATGAAAAAGTTTACGCGGATGTGATTGCATTTTACGAGAAAACGTGAGGTTGTGACTTGTAAAATCACAGGGGCTTTATTATAATGGTAGAAAAATGGTGTACTTTTGAAAAATGCACCACATAAATGCAAAAATGCATTTTAGAAAACAGGAGGAAACACAATATGGATCAGGAGAAAGTCATCGTCATTGACTTCGGTGGTCAGTACAATCAGCTGGTTGCACGCCGCGTCCGCGAGTGCAATGTGTACTGTGAGATTTATTCTTACCGTACCGACATCGAACAGATCAAGGCAATGAATCCAAAGGGAATTATCCTCACCGGCGGCCCGAACAGCTGCTATGAGGCAGATTCCCCGACATACACGAAAGAATTATTTGAACTTGGCATCCCGGTTCTCGGTCTGTGCTATGGTGCGCAGCTGATGAATCATATCCTCGGTGGAAAAGTAGAAAAGGCACCGGTACGTGAGTACGGAAAAACGGAAGTGTTCGTGGACAAGTCTTCTCCGCTTTTTGAGGGAGTGGCAACGGATTCGGCAGAAGGATCTACCATCTGCTGGATGAGTCATTTTGATTATATTTCCAAGTCGGCACCGGGATTTCAGGTGGTAGCACACACCGCTGACTGTCCGGTAGCGGCAGATGAAAACCCGGAGAAAAAACTTTATGCAATCCAGTTCCATCCGGAAGTGCTGCACACTGCGGAAGGCAAGAAGATGCTGCGCAACTTCGTGTACAACGTCTGCGGCTGTACCGGCGACTGGAAGATGGACTCCTTTGTGGAGAACAACGTCAAGGCCCTGCGTGAGCGCATCGGCGATGGCAAGGTGCTGTGCGCCTTGTCCGGCGGCGTGGATTCCTCCGTTCTGGCAGCTATGCTGGCTAAGGCCATCGGCAAGCAGCTGACCTGCGTGTTTGTGGATCACGGTCTGCTGCGTAAGAACGAGAAGGAAGAGGTCTGCTCTGTATTCGGCCCGGGCAATGCCAACGGCTTTGATATCAACTTTATCTGTGTGGATGCCCGCGAACGCTACTTTGCAAAGCTGGCTGGTGTTACCGAGCCGGAGCGCAAGCGCAAGATCATCGGCGAAGAGTTCATCCGTGTGTTTGAAGAGCAGGCCAAGAAAATCGGCAAGGTGGATTTCCTGGCACAGGGTACCATTTACCCGGATGTCGTTGAGAGCGGTCTGGGCGGTGAGTCCACTGTTATCAAGAGCCACCACAACGTCGGCGGTCTGCCCGACACCGTGGACTTCAAGGAGTTGGTGGAGCCGCTGCGCAACCTGTTCAAAGACGAGGTGCGTCAGGCTGGCCGTGAGCTGGGCCTGCCCGAATATCTGGTCAGCCGTCAGCCGTTCCCCGGCCCGGGCCTTGGCATCCGCATCATCGGCGAAGTGACCCCGGAGAAGGTGGCTATCGTGCAGGATGCCGACGCGATCTGGCGTGAGGAGATCGCAAAGGCAGGTCTGGATAAGGAGATCAGCCAGTACTATGCAGCCTTGACCAACATGCACAGTGTGGGCGTCATGGGCGACGAGCGCACCTATGATTACGCTGTGGCGCTGCGTGCTGTGACCACCACCGACTTCATGACTGCAGAAAGCTATAATATGCCTTGGGATGTTCTGGGCACTGTCACCAGCCGCATCGTCAATGAGGTCAAGCATGTGAACCGCGTGTTCTATGATTGCACCGGTAAGCCGCCGGCAACCATTGAGCTCGAATAATGGAATGAAGCGAAATTTTAACGTAGCATCAAATAAAATTTGCTAAAAATTTGCTCTGTGACATTAGTTTGACACTAAGCCGCGGAAAACTTCATTGTGGAGCCACCCGGATTACTGGTTCGGTTTAACATTTGAGAATAATTTGAAAGCCCCGGAAAGTTACGAGTTTACGTTTCTTTCCGGGGCTTTTTGACATTATTGACATTAAGAAAATGCCCTGACATTATCGAAAATAGATGATACTGAATCGACAGTAAGGTGGCATCATACATATACTCCTTTTATGATTTTTGTAAGTTTGCATTCAATGTCTTAATCCGCAAAATATAAACCTCTTATGAAATCCTCTTGACAAAGTTGGAACGGGCAGTATAATAAAAATGAACATTGTTCATATTGAGGGTGACCACATGAATACAATCGTAACCTCCAAGGAAGATATCTTAAAAAACAGCCGTGAGCTTATCCGGGAAAAGGGCTGGGCGGCGGTCAGTATCCGTTCTGTCGCCTCGGCATGCGGGGTCTCGGTCGGCTCGATCTACAATTATTATGACTCCAAGGCTGAGCTTATCAGCGCCACGGTCGAGAGCGTCTGGTGCGAAATTTTCCACCGCCCGCAGGACGAGGCTGTATTTCAGGATGTGCAGACCTGTGTCAAATGGATGTACGAGCGCATGGCCTACGGCTGTGAGCAGTATCCTGGATTCTTCACACTGCACTCTCTCGGCTTTATGCAGGAGGACAAGGCCGATGGCAAACGGCACATGCAGCAAATCTGGCACCATATCTTAAATGGTCTGTGTACGGTGCTGCAACAGGATACCAAAATCCGTCCTGACGCTTTTAATGCGCAATTCACCGTTGAAAAATTTGCCGATGTTCTATTTTCGCTGATGCTGTCTGCCTTGCTGCGGCAGGACTACGACCCCGCCGCTGTGCTGGAAATCGTGCGCAGAACCTTATATTGACTGCATTTTCTTCCCACACTGCTGTGGGAATTTTATAATGTCCAAAATGAACACTGTTCACTCAAGGGAGACACTCATAGGAAAGTTCATCGCAATATCCTGTTGCTGCTCGCCTGTCTTGTGTGGAGGAATGCAAGCTTCAACATCCTGCGCTTTGGATGCAACTTTGCCGAGCAAGCCCTTGATGACCGTAAAAACGAAGTCGGCCCTGCAAAAAATGCAGTGTTACAATCAATTTAATCTATCAACAAGGAGCAATCAACTATGCAAGCAATCGTAGAAACTGTTTTTGATGCTGTGTATCTGGTATCCGTCATCACCATCGGTATCCTGATGATTTGTGGCTGCAAGGGCAACCACCAGTTCAAGCTGTTCGGTCTGATGGCTGTCGTTCTGGGTGCCGGCGACTCGTTCCATCTGATTCCCCGTGCTCTGGCTCTGTGCACCACGGGCTTTGAAAACTTTACCGTTCCTCTGGGTCTGGGTAAGTGGATCACCTCTGTGACAATGACTGTCTTTTATGTGCTGCTGTACTATGTATGGCGTGAGCGCTACCGGGTCAAGGGCAACAATGGCCTGACTGCCGCCATCTACGGTCTGGCTGCCGTGCGTGTTATCCTGTGCATGATGCCGCAGAACCAGTGGCTGAGCGCCGAATCCCCGCTGTCCTGGGGCATTTACCGTAACATTCCTTTTGCACTGATGGGCCTGCTGATCATCGTGCTGTTCTACCGCAGCGCCAAGGAGCATAACGACGCGGCTTTCCGCTGGATGTGGCTGACCATCGTGCTGAGCTTCGGTTTCTACATTCCCGTTGTTCTTTGGGCCAATACCGTCCCCATGATCGGTATGCTGATGATCCCCAAGACCTGCGCCTATGTGTGGACCGTTCTCATCGGCTATTCTGCTATGAAGAAGGAATGTAAGTGATTTGTTCACAGCACCGATTTATGAAATAAATTGCTTCGTAAAGATCCAAGCTTACCGAACCGGAATGATCTTACTTGATAAAACTGGATCAGGTAAACTTGTAAGCCCCCTGCCGGTGATGAACTGGCAGGGGGCTTTTTATGTGTGTACGGCTAGTTTAACAGAATACTTGATCTTTGCCGCGATTACGATGCATCCAGCAATTCGTCCGGGTCCTCGATGGCTTCTTCGATGGTCTCTTCCTCAGGAGTGGGTTCATCGACATCGGACGGAGCGAACAGGTCACGGATGAAGTCGCGCAGGAGGACGAGGCTGTTGTCAAGGTCGGCATCCTCGCTCAGCAGCTGCTGGATCATATCCGGCTTATCGGTGATCAGGTCGTCCACGCCGATGCTCAGCAGTTCGCTGGCATCCTCTTCGCGGTTGACGGTCCATGCGGAGATCGTCTTGCTGCGCTTATGGATCTGCTGCACCATACCGGAGGTGATAAAGGTGGACTGTACGCTGAAGAAATCTGCGGCAGGCAGATCGTAATAACTGCCCACGCCCAGTGCAAGGATATAGCCGGTCCGGATCTCCGGTGCCAGCTCCTTGACCTTGCAGAGGGTTTCATAACTCTGCGAGGTGATGGTGCAGTCCTGTGCAAAGCCTTTTTCGCGGATGATGCGGATGGTTTCCGCTTCCAGCTCCGGGGTGGCGGCATTGGGCTTGATCTCAATGTTCAGCTGGATCTTACCTTTGCACAGGTCCAGCACTTCTTCCAGTGTGGGAACTTTGGCACCAGTGTACTTCTGGCCGAACCAGCGCCCGGCATCCAGCTTACGAACCTCGTTATAGGTCAGGTCGTAGATGTTCTCGTTGCGGCCGGTGCAGCGGCGCAGGCTGGTATCGTGGGTCACCATGACCACGCCGTCCTTGGTCATCTGCACATCCAGCTCGGCCCACTCGCAGCCCTGATCGATGGCCAGCTGGAAAGCGGGCAGGGTGTTTTCCGGTGCGGCAGCGGAGTAGCCGCGGTGCGCGGTGACTACCGGCGCAACGCCGCCCAGCATGGAGAGCAGCTCGTCGTCTCTGGGCAGGGCAAGGTAACAGAATGCCAGCGCAAAGGTGAGCAGAGTAGCACCTGCAACCGATGCACCCAGAAGCAGCCTGCCGGTGGAACGGTGATGCTTTCCGCTCTGGACCGGCTCCGGCTCAGAGGGGAGAGATTCCCGCAGGCGGCAGTGCAGCATGGCGAGGATCGTGCACTGCGCCATGGTGATGGCGCAGTCGATCAGGAACTGGAAGAAAGGCATCTCAATGGCCAGCGCCGCGCGGGACAGTGCAAACATGGCCTGTGTGCTCTGCAGCCCGACCGCAATGATGATGCCGTACAGCGGCACGGCAACCGCTGCCGTCAGCAGCAGGGAACGCAGGACGACCGAGAGGTTCCAGCGCAGCAGCAAAAGAAAAGCACGGAAGACGCGCCTGCGGATGCAGCAAAAGCTTTCCTTTACCGACTGCCACAGGCTTTTGCGCTCCAGCACGAACAGCGGCAGCACCAGCACCCAGCTGACACAGAGGAACAGCAGGGCGGCACCGACAGCCAGATAGAGCAGGTAATACCGGCTGTTTGCCTGGATGACACCCATGATGTATTCCGGCACGGCAAGCTGCGTGATATAGTTATAGGCGAGGAAAAAATTGGTGAACGGGATCAGCACGGCACTGTAGACCAGAACGAGCCAGTTCTGCGGCAGGAATGCGTGGCGGATATCTGCAAGAGAGGTGCGCAGCAGGGCAGGCAGGCGGATCGTTTCGCCCTTGCGGGCAAGATCCAGCCCATGCAGCAGGACGGAAAACTCATACAGCGCCCAGAACGCGGTCAGGATGGCAATGAGCGTGATGCACAGGATGATCGCGGGAGAGGAAAAGATATCGGAAGCATTGTTGTTGCTCAGGTAGTGCATGGGTGCGAACCGCAGCGTGAGCGACCAGAGCTGCTGCATCAGGGGGACGAACAGCAGGTTCGTTGCAGCCTTATACAGGACGATGACCGCGAGCAGGGGAATCTCGGCGCGGCGGATGACAGCCCGGGCGGAGTGCTTCATGGAGTTGTAGGTTTCGTTGGAGGCGCGGAGTGAAGTGAGCAGATCTTTCAATTTGACATGGCCTTCCTTTTATATTCTGCAAAATGACCCGCCCCGAAGCTTCCCGGCGGGCTGTTCTGCGAAAAAAATTTACATATTAAATATAGTGTAACATAACTTCTTATAAAATAAAATGCAGCAGGGGCAGACAGAATCCACAAAATTAAAAGAGAATTTTCGGCAGCTGAGTGTGCGGCGCAAAATGCCCGCAAAAAGGCGAGAAAGCGGAGAAACGATGAATCGTTAAAAAATTGTAGAACTTTGCGCGACAGATGTTGATTCGCATGGACTTTTATAGAATCTCTTGCATTTTTATGGAAAATTCAGTATAATAAAACTAATTTTGAAAGCTCACACAGACAACCAGGAGGTCTTACCATGGCTTCAAAGATCAATAAGGGAGAAATCCTCGCCAAGTTTTTTGATGACGGGGAATACACTGCACTGTTTGCTGACGGTGCAGTGAGCGCTGCCTGCGGCTATGCGGCAGGTCAGCAGGCTTACGCTGTTTACCAGAACGGCGAAGCTGTTACCGTAAAGGATGTTGAAAAGAACATCAAGGTTCTGGAGATGGCAGCTCAGACTGGCTGCCCGGTCGTCACCTTCTACAACTCTGTCGGCGCAAAGCTGGCTGAGGGTCTGGACGTGCTGACCGCCAGCGCAAAGCTGAATGCGCAGATCGCAAAGGTTTCCGGCGTGATCCCGCAGGTGGCTGTTGTTCTGGGTGTCTGCGGCGGCACCAGCGCACTGAGCGCTGCCAATGCAGATGTCTGCATCATGGCTGAGGGCGCAGAGCTGTTCTTCACCGCTCCGTTCACCTCTGCTGCCAAGGGCGACAAGGTGGCCGATGCCGGCACCGCAGCCGCCGCTGCAAAGGCTGGCGTGGCCGCCATTGTGGCACCCACTGCTGAGGAAGCTGCCGAGAAGGCTGCTCACATCGTGGGCCTGCTGCCGGCCAACAACCTGACCGGCCCTGCGATCTTTGAGTTCGAGCAGCCCACTGCTGCTCTGGCTGCCGGTGCAGAGCCTGCAAAGGCTGCTGCTGCCGTGGTCGATAAGGACAGCGCTGTGGAGCTGTATGCAGGCTTTGGCAAGTCTGTTTACACCGCATTTGCCACCGTGGGCGGCAACGCCGTGGGCGTTGTGGCCACCGGCAAGACCCTGTGCCACAACTGCGTGGCCAAGGCTTCCCGCTTTGTGCGCCTGTGCGATGCCTTCAGCGTGCCGGTGATCACCATTGTGGATACCGAGGGCTTTGTGCCCAGCGCGACCGACGACATTGCAGGCGGCATCCGTGAGGCTGCCCGTCTGGCTGCTACCTATGCCGACGCTACCACCGCAAAGGTGGCTGTGCTGGCTGGCAAGGCCGTCGGCCCTGTTTACACCGCTCTGGCTGCTGCCGATCTGCGCATTGCCGTGGCTGGCTGCACCGTCAGCGCACTGGAACCCAGCGCAGCGGTCAGCGTCCTGTACAAGGAAGAGATCGATGCTTCCGACAACATCATTGCAGCCACCAACGCAAAGGCTGCTGCTTACACCGCCGAGGTGTGCAGCGCAGCAAATGCAGTTGCCTGCGGCGCTGCGGACCTGACCTGCGATGCAGCCAATGTGCGTGCAAGCGTTGTTGCCGCACTGGAACTGCTGAGCACCAAGCGTGCTGCCCGCCTGCCCAAGAAGCACGGCAACATGGCTCTGTAATCGTCTGTATAAATCTTTTTGATACGATTTTGATTTGGAGGATCCTTCCATGAAGTACTACAATATTACCGTCAATGGCGTTGCTTACAGCGTCTCCGTGGAGGAGACTGCCGCTGGTGCTGCTCCGGTTGCTGCTGCAGCTCCTGCCGCACCCGCTGCTCCTAAGGCTGCTCCGGCTCCCGCTGCTGCTCCCAAGGCTGCTGCAGGCGCTGCTGGTGCCGTTGCCGTCAAGGCTCCCATGCCCGGCAACATTCTGGATGTCAAGGTCAAGGCCGGTGCATCCGTGAAGGCCGGCGACGTGCTGGTGATCCTGGAGGCCATGAAGATGGAGAACGAGATCGTTGCTCCGCAGGATGGCACTGTGGCTTCCATCAACGTCAACAAGGGCGACACCGTCAACTCCGGTGACGTTCTGGTTTCCATGAACTAAGGGAGAGGTGACAATCATGGCCAAAAAGCCGATCAAGGTTACTGAGGTCGTCCTGCGCGATGCCCACCAGTCTCTGCTGGCCACCCGCATGACCATGGATGAGATGCGTCCCATCCTGCCGGAAATGGATAAGATCAACTACTTCTCCGTGGAGTGCTGGGGCGGCGCTACGTTCGACAGCTGCATCCGCTTTCTGGACGAAGACCCGTGGGAGCGCCTGCGCATCCTGCGCAAGGAGCTGCCCCACCAGAAGCTGCAGATGCTGTTCCGCGGCCAGAACATGCTGGGCTACCGCCCCTACGCTGACGACGCCGTCGAGTACTTCGTGAAGAAGTCCGTTGCAAACGGCATCGACGTCATCCGCATCTTCGACGCACTGAACGACCCCCGCAACCTGCAGACCGCCATCAAGTCTGCCAACAAGGAAGGCGCACACGTTCAGGGCTGCATCAGCTACACCCTGAGCCCTGTCCACAACAACGAGTACTACGTCAAGTACGCAAAGACTCTGGAAGAGATGGGTGCAAACTCCATCTGCATCAAGGACATGGCCGGTCTGCTGACTCCCTACACCTGCTACGAGCTGGTCAAGGAGCTGAAGAACACCCTGTCCATCCCTGTGGACATCCACAGCCACTACACTGCCGGTCTGGCTTCCATGTCCCTGCTGAAGGGCATCGAGGCCGGTGCTGACATCGTCGATACCGCCATGAGCCCCCTGAGCGGCGGCACCAGCCACATGGCTACCGAGAGCCTCGTCGCAGCCCTGCAGGGCACCGATTACGACACCGGCCTCGACCTCAAGCAGCTGAACGTCGTGCGCGCATACTTTGCAAAGCTGCGCGAGAAGTACATCGCCAACGGCCAGATCAGCCCCAAGTCTCTGGGTGTGGACGCCAACACC
>ERZ773134.3347-NODE-3347-length-10259-cov-2.213152_pt1 | contig 10259 bp, 10 predicted proteins | sample MGYA00580856_ERZ773134 | MGnify/ENA primary metagenome ERZ773134 (study PRJEB29015, sample SAMEA2737823) | human gut metagenome | biome: human gut; feature: human-associated habitat; material: faeces | place: China | collected 2012 ... | reverse complement strand
AAGGGAAATAAGCACATTGATTGCTCCTTGTTCTTGAAGTTTTCGAGCATAGTGAATTAGATCTTCTTTATTTTCAATTTTAACATTGAATAATTCTTCTAATTCACGATGATTTGGTTTAATTAAGAAAGGATGATAAGGTAATACTTTCTTTAATAAATCATTAGTTGCATCTACAATAATTTTAATTCCTTGTTGATCTAATTTTTTCATGATTTGTTCATAAATATCATTAGGTAATGATGATGGAATACTTCCAGCAAGAACTAAAATATCATTTTCTTGTAATTGATTTAATTTATCAAATAATTCATCTAGTTTTTCTTGAGGAATATCTGGACCACTTCCATTAATTTCAGTTTCTTTAGCCCCTTTCATCTTCACATTAATTCTTGAAAGACCATTTTCCAACTGACATAAATCGCAGTCAAATCCTCTTTCTTTTAATTCTTTAACAATTTCTTCACCTGTAAATCCTGCAACAAACCCTAAAGCTGTTGTTTCAAGATTCAAACGGCTTAAAATTGTTGAAACATTGAATCCTTTTCCTCCAGGATAAATTTCTTCTTGCTTTGAACGGTTTGTTTCCCCTTCTTCAAAACAATCAACATGCATAATATAATCCAAAGATGGATTAAAAGTAATTGTATAAATCATTAATCTCTAACCTCCACAACTGTCGCTTGTTCTTTAATTTCTTTTTCACAATGATCTGTAATAATCACCGCATCATTTATTTGACCAAAGGTCACATGATATACCTTATTAAATTTACTATGATCCGATAAAACATAACTCATTTGACAACGTTCCATAGCCAATTCCTTAATAGCAGCTTCTTCACTATCTGGTGTCGTAAAACCATTCATTAAATCAATTCCATTTGTTCCAAAGAAACCTTTAGAAAAATGATAACGACTTAATGACTTCATCGTATTAGCACCCACACATGCCCCTGTAATATTTCTCACTTCTCCACCAAGACATACTACATGAAATCCTTTAATGGTCAATTGTTGAGCTTGCATTAAACCATTAGTAATATAGTGTGCTTCTTTTTGATCTAAATATTCAATCAACTCTAAAGTTGATGAACCTGCATCTAAATAAACCACATCATTGGCTTCAATCATTCCTGCTGCATACTTTGCAATTTTTTTCTTTTCATCAGCATTTAATAATTGTCTTTTTCCTAATGGATCTTCAATCGTTTGTGTTACCTTAGGAATAAGGGTTGCACCTCCATGAACTCTTTTTAAGAATCCTTGATGATCAAGTTCTACTAAATCTCTTCGTATACTTGATTCACTCGCTCCTGTAAGTTCAACAAGGGAAGCTACAGTCACATTTCCTTTTTTATCTAATTCATTTAAAATAATTTGATGGCGCTGATTATCCATACTGATCACCTCTTACGAGTTCATTATATGACCGTTCAATCATAAAGTCAATTATATTTTGACTATTTAATCATAAAAATGAATGTAAAATGAAAAAAAGAGCACTATTTTGAATGAATGCTCTTTGATATATGAATGAATGATTAAATTATATAATCAATTGCAGTAACAGTTTCCATTTCTGGACCATCTGTAAGCAACTTTTGATGTTCTTTAGATTTTGGATAATTATTCAAATCATCCTCATTTTTAAATTCAATAATTTGAATAACATCACCAAAATGAGGTCCTACAAGTAGTTGTTCACTCATATTTACTCCTATTTCACTTTTAATAATCAAAGGATAATTTTTACCAACTTCTTCTAACATTTCTACAAAATGTTTAATTTCACTTTTGTCTTTTAAAGTAAATACCGATACATGTTTAACCATCTTTTTCTCCCTTCTATGCAATATGCATTCCACCATCTATAAATATTTTTTGTCCTGTTGTATGACTTGCTTGGTCACTACTTAGCCATAAGACAGCGTTCACGACTTCTTGAGTCGTCGCTAGTTTTTTCATAGGAATCACATGTTCTTTCAACATTGCTTCTTCATGAGGATTAGTTGAAAGTGAATTTTTGGTAAGTTCTGTTCCCATGGTTGGACCTGGACAAATGGCATTGACACGAATACCAAATGCCGCATTTTCTAAAGCTGCCATTTCTGTTAAAGCAATAACTGCTGCTTTAGCTGGACCATAAGCAGCAAATCCAGGTGCCATTTTATATCCACCAATAGAAGCCGTATTAACAATTGCGCCAAAACCTTGTTTTTGCATTTGTAATAATTCATATTTTAAACAAAGAAAAACACCTTTCATATCAACATCTACAACTAAATCCCATGTTTTTTCAGAAATTTCTGTCAATGATTCATAAGGCATACGTACACCATCTGGTCCAATACCCGCATTATTAAATGCACAATCAAGACGTCCATATTTTAAAACAACTTCTTCAATAGCTTTTTTTACATCTTCTTCTGGTGACATCGCAGCTAATTTTTCCATAAAAGTCATTTTTTCTTTTGACTCTTCTTCAACTTCATTATTTACAAACATTCCTTTAGCAAATTCTTGTGTAGCATAGCTTTCAACTGAATCTATCTTAATTGTATTTTTTTCAGGTTCTCTAATTTTACTTAAAATATCCATTCTTGTATTATATTGATCTTGTTTACCAACACTTTCTTTCGCACTTTTAAGAGCTTTATCAAGTTCAGCTGAGCCTTCTTCTCTCATTTGTTCAAATGTTTTAGTTTCTGTTAAAGTATCTTCTAAATTTACTTCTTTTTCTTCTTTATCCTTTTTCATAAATGACAAAAAATCATCATCGTCATCATCATTTTGAACTGGTTCTATATACTTTTCTTTAGAAATGCCAACTTCTTCCTTAAGTCCATCTCTTAATTCTTGGTATTTTTTTACTCTTGAATACGTCATTTTCCCACCATCCCTCGCCATTATAACATAATAATCACTATAAAAAAATAAAAGAAGCCTAAGCTTCTTTAATATATTTACTTTTAAATCTTTTTTCAACCGGTCTTACAAGATAATAAACAATTCCTGTAATAATTCCTTTAATAAAATTAAAAGGAAAATAAATAATAAAAATAGCTTGTCCATAAGGTGATAAAAAAGATAAAAATTTCGGAATTGAAATATTTGAACCATATTGTTGATTAAATGCTTGAATATCAACTGCAAAAGGTAGATTTGTATACCATGTCGGTTTTTGCATTAAATAAGTAGGTGTCACAAAGAAATAATTGATGACAAACATAATAAAAGCAAAAACAAGCATCGTTAAAACCATATCTAAAAAATAATTCTTTAAATTCTTTTCTGGATCAATTTTTCGAGCAAGCAATGAATATGTTACACAAATTGATAACGATGCAATCAATGCTGCAATTTGTCCAATAGCCATTGGTCCTACAGGTCCTTTAAACAAAATAGAAACAACAAATTTACAAATACAAACAAACAACGCTGGTATAAATCCTAAAGTTGAAATTGCTACAAGAACAACAATTTCTGATAAATCAAGATTTAACCAAGGAGCAAAGGGATAAGGAATCTCAATGAGATTTAAAATCATCCCAAGTGCAGCCAGCATTGCTGCTAAAACCATTTTTTGTGTCTTAGTACTTTCCATAATAATTCTCCTTTAAAATAAAAAATATCATGAAAATACTAATCTTCATGACTAAAAACATTATATTAAAAAAATGTCTTTCTTCCATCTAGACTCTCACTATCGGTAAAGGAATTGCACCTTTTCTGCATCTGCTCGTGGACTATCACCACCGGTCGGGAATTTCACCCTGCCCTGAAGACTTTCTTTTCGTATATATATTAGCACTTCAAAAAAAAGAAATCAAATCATATGATTTCTTTAATCGTAAGGTTTATATTCAACTGTTTTCTTTTTAAAATCAATAAACAATTGAAAAGCCTTTCGATCTTCATCTTCATCCCAAATTTCCACAAACTCAGGAGTCACTTCTATTAAAATTTCACTATCAACGTGAGAATAAGCATTATAACTTTGCCATAAATACTCTTTATATTTCTTTTCAAAAACTCTTCCTGGTTCATCAACGACCAATCCTTTATTAACAGCAATCCCTTCAACTTGTGTTCCATTAAAACACATTGCAACACGATTATTTTTAAACAACTGCTGTGTCTTTCTAAAGTTCTTATCTGTCTTAAAATAGATTTTATCATTATAAAAAAGACAACTGACATTTCTCACCATCGGATAATTATCCTCGCAACTGGCAAGTGCCATAATTTTCCAATCTCCCATTTTTTGTTTCATGATTTCTTTAGCTTCTAAAAATTCCATCTTATTTCCTCCCTATATAATTCCTTGATATCCTAAAACAAACAAAATCATTGTCACTAAAACAACACCTACGACAAAGACATAACCTTTATAAACACTTGTCGATCAGATTTCTCCACTAAATGACTTCTTCTTAATATTTGAACCACTGGTTTATATAAGAAAAAGACAATGGCAGCATTCATCGTTGCTTTAATTAAATTAAAAGGTAATATTCCTGGAAGCAACATTGGTACAATAGCACTTCTTGGCATTCCATAATAAATAGGTGTAATGATATAATTCCAAATAAGCATAGATATTGTTGTACACATAACACCTAGAACAAGTCCTAAAACAGCTCCTTTTTGATTATGTACTTTTTTATAGACAAAAGCTGCCATACAAGCAAAAGAACACGTTGAAACCATATTCATCAAGACATCTAAAATATTGCCTCCCTTTAACATGATTTCAAAAATCGAACAAATAAAACTCATTAATAATGATGTCATTGGTCCATAAATAAATCCCCCAATAACAATTAAAATATCCTTGGGATCATACCTTAAAAAAGATACCGCTGGAACAATGGGAAATGAAATAAATACATTAACGATCATTGCCATGGCACAAAGCATCCCTACTGTTGTTATTTTCTTTGTACTCATTTTATATACCTCCTTTAACAAAGAAAACGCACCTAAAATAATCTTCTAGGTACGTTTTTGTATATAAAAAGTATTACAAAAAACACTTCTTTCATCCAGACTATAACTGTTGCTACTGGAATTTCACCAGTTCGGCCATCTTTGGCTCGCGGAGTTTACCGCCAGTAGAGAATTTCGCTCTGCCCTGAAGTATTATTTTATTGCTTCTTTATTATATAATAATTTTTCTTATTTTTAAAGGTCTATCAAACCATAATGTTTTAATGCATAGGCAATACCTTCATCATCCACATCTTTTGTCACAAAATCAGCAATGCTTTTTAACTCATCTCCCGCATTTCCCATTGCTATAGCAGTATTTACATGCTTTAACATTTGCATGTCATTTCCCCCATCACCAAAAGCCATCGTATCTTTTAAATCAAGACCATAATATTCTAAAAATTTATCAATTCCTAATTGTTTTGTTCCACCTATTGGTGAAATATCACAAAAAGTTGGATGCCATCTTGCTGAAATACAATGAGGCATATGACTTAAAATTTCTTTTTCTTCATTTTCATCTACAAAACACATAATTTGATAAATATGTTTATCAATGACATGACTACAATCTCCTGCAGGATGATCATCATTATGAGTAATAGCGTGAATTGCATCAACACGCTCATCACGATAGTTGAAGTATTTTGTATTTTCTTCTGTAAAGCCACAAGGAACTTGATGATCTTTTAAATAATCTAATAAAGCTTGTAGATCTTCTTTTTTGATTGTATTTGAATAAATAATTTGATTATTTGTATAACAATATTGTCCATTTAACGTAATATAACCATCAAAAGGAAAATCATTTAAAACATCTAATCCATCTTTTCCTCTTCCTGTTGCTATAAAAAGCTTGATTCCCTTTTCTTTTAACTTATATAAAGCATCAAATGTAGATTTAGGAATCTGATGATTTTTAAAACTAACAAGTGTTCCATCGATATCAAAAAAAATTGCTTTTACCATATTATATACCTATATCTTTCATATTTTTTAAGCGTTCTAAATAGCGTTCAATACGTTTTAATTCTTCACCGCTTACTCTTTTAGCAGAATAATAATATTCAACAGAACTTTCCAAATTTTCTAATTCAATATTTTTCATTAAATAATTAATTGTTCCTCTATTACCATCTAATAAATGGACATGCGGTAATAATTGATGAAAACTATCTTTAAAATAATTAAAATGTGTACATCCTAAAACAAGAGAACCATACTCTTTAAAATCAAATTTCGAAAGTGCCTCTTTTAAATAAGCAAGTACTTCATCACTATTAAACTCTTGTTTTTCAGCAAAGCGGACAAGTTTTGGTAAAGCAACCAAATCAACTAAATGATCTTTATCAACTCTTTCTACCAAGTCCAACATCTTTTTACCTTTAACTGTAATTGGTGTCGCACACACCAATACCTTTTGATTTCCATATAAATCAACTGCTTTTTTTACTGCAGGTTCCATTCCAATGATAGGAATATCATATTTTTTTCTCATTAAAGCAACTGCTGCACTGGTTGCTGTATTACAAGCAATGACAATGGCCTTACAATCATGATCAATCATAAATTGAATAATTTCATCTACATAGCCAATGATCTCTTCTCTTGTTTTTTCCCCATAAGGAACATGTTTTTCATCAGCATAATATATAAATTGTTCATGAGGTAAAAGTTGCATTGCTTCATATAATACTGATAAGCCACCTATTCCTGAATCAAAAATACCTATTTTCATATAATTCCTCTTTCAATCATTCTACATTAATTATAAAAAAAGATATTGCGTTAAGCAATATCTATTTTTCTTGAAGCGTAACTTCAATTGTTTTTTCTGTGCCACTACGATTAACAACAACTTTTACTTTATCTCCTGCTTTATGCGAGTAAAGTGCTGTTAAGAACGATTTATAAGTAGTAATATCTTTACCATCTAATTTAACAATAACATCACCTTGTTGGATTCCAGCTTTACTTGCAGCACCATCACTTGTTAGTTTAACAACATAGATACCTTCATCAACAGATACTTTAACACCATATCTTTGAAGTTCATATGAAGAATAATCATTTAAAGAAACACCTGAAATACCGATAACTGGATGAGATACTTTACCATTTGTACGAATTTGTTCTGCAACTGTAATAACATCATTAATAGGAATCGCAAATCCCATACCTTCAACGCTTTCATCAGAGAACTTCATGTTCGTAATACCTACAAGTTCACCTTTCATATTAACAAGCGCTCCACCACTATTACCTGGGTTGATAGCTGCATCTGTTTGGATAACATTCATATCCCAATCATCAACTTTATCATCATTTAAATCAACAGAAACTGTACGATCTGTTGCTGAAACAATACCTTGAGTAACAGTTCCTGAATATTGAATTCCTAATGGTGAACCAATCGCTAAAACTGTTTCTCCTTTATCTAGTAAATTAGAATCTCCTAAATCAATAACACTTACATCAAAGCTTGGTTGACATCTTAAAATAGCGACATCACTATATTCATCACTACCTACAACTTCTGCATCTACATATTCATTATTTGAAAATACAACTTGTACTTTATTTGCACCATCAATAACATGGTGGTTCGTAATAATATAGGTATATTTACCAGTTTGATCATAAACGACCCCACTACCACTTGTGTTTCACTCGAAGAACTTGAATTATCACCAAATCCAAAAGCATTATTTGTTGTATTTTGATAAACAACAACTCCTACAACACTATCACTCGCTTTTTCTACAACACTTGTTGTATCTGTTTTAACATCATAATTGACTTGTTTTACAGTTCCTTTATTTGTAACGGTCGTTGCACTATCACTCGATGATGACATCATATTATAAAAAACATAGCCATTCATTGCAAAGGAACAGACAATAGCAACTACTAATAAAATTTTTACTATTTTTTTCCATTTCTTTTCTTTAGGTTTATCTTCATCAACTAATATAAAATTATTTTTATTATCTTCGTTCATAATATTTCCTCCTTTTGATGCTATTATCATAAATAATAAATATGTCTAAATTGTATCCTCATTGTGGGAAACTTTGGGATTTATAGGCAACTTGACAGTAAAAGTCGAACCTATCCCTAAAGTACTTTCAACATCGATTGTTCCTTGATTCAATTCGACGATTTTTTTAACAATACTTAAACCAAGTCCCGTTGATATCTTTGAACTTCTTGATTTATCTACTTGATAAAAACGATCATAAATATAATTCAGCTTATTTTTAGGTATACCCATTCCTTCATCTTGTACACTTAAAACAAACATATTATTTTCTTTTTCAGTTTTAATTGTAATAACACCATCATTAGAGTATTTAATTGCATTAGAAATAAAATTACTTAAAATTGTTTTAACCGTTGAATAATCTAAAATAACAGTTTTTTCTATTTTATTATGATAAATAAGAGAAATATGTTTTTCTTTAGCCATTGGCTCAAATAAATCAATACTTTCTTTGACAACAGCTTTGACATCTAATTCTTTAAATTCCAATTTAACTCTTGTTTGATCTAATCGTGATAATTCTAAAATATCATTAATGATATTTTGCATACGATAACTTTCTTTCAACAAAATATCCATAAACTCTTGAAATATTTCTGGTGAATCTAAACCATCCCTTTTTAATATTTCTACACTTCCAATAATAGCTGACATCGGTGTTTTAAGTTCATGAGAAACATCTGATAAAAATTGTTTTTGCATATCTTCAATTTCTTTCATTTTAGAAACGTCTGTAAATAAAACAATCGTTCCATCAAAAATAAGATGTTCTTTATCAGAAAAAACAGGTGAAGATTCTACTTGATAATATCTCGACTGTATTTTTACAACCGACGATAATGGTCTTTCAAAAACATAACATTGATCTACTAAATCAAGCATCTCACCTACAAATATATCTTTATAATATCTTCCTTTTAAATGTGGTATTTCAAAGCCTTTTCTAAAACTTTGATTGGTAAAAACTATTTTCCCTTCTTTATCAATAAATAACATCGGTAAATTCATTGATCGAATCAATTGACTTAATATCTTTTCATGATATTTATTTTCAATTTCTACTTCCTTTATTTCATTATCCTTTTCTCTTTGAAAAAAACGTCCCATTCGTTGATAATGACTTTCTAATTGATAAGCATTGATTGCACATACAAAGATAAAAAGAAGCATGATATAAAGACTGTAAGCCTTATTAAAATAACAAAGTAATAAAGTAACAACTCCCATCAATACAACTTTCAAATAACTTTTAGTCATCTTTTTTCACCAACTTATATCCAACTCCCCTTACAGATTTAAAAGAAACTCGACTTTCTTTTAACTTTCCTTTTAATTTAAAAACATGAACATCAACAATACGTGTATCTCCATCATATTGAAATCCCCAAATAGATTGTAATAAAGTTTCTCGAGAAACAGCTTCTTTAGGATGTTCCATAAACATTTTTAATAAATCATATTCTACTTTTGTTAGAACAATAACATGATCATCAATTGTCACTTCTCGATTTTTAGTATTCATCATAACATCTTCAAATTTAATTTCATCTAAAAAATGTTTATGATGTCTTCTTAAATGAGCTTCAATTCGCGCTATTAAAACTGCTGATTGAAATGGTTTTGTTAAATAATCATCTGCTCCTGCTTCTAATCCTTTAATAATATCTTCTTGTTCACTGCGTGCCGTTAATAAAATAAGTGGTTTAACATAATCATTTTGTCTTACTTCTTTAATAATAGAGACACCATCTTTATATGGAAGCATCCAATCAATCAAAACAAGATCATAATCATTTTCTAAAATCTTTGAAACAGCCTCTTTTCCATCATATAAACTATCTACTAAATAACCTTTTTTTCTAAGTTCATAGGCAAGTATCTTATTGATGGACATATCATCTTCAATTAATAATATATTATTCATTATTCCCATCGTATCTTTCTATTATTCTTTGAACAACAGGGTGTCTTACGACATCCATCGCTGATAAATGAATAAATGAAATCCCTTTGACTCCTTCTAAAATATCTAATGCACGAATAAGTCCAGAAGTTGTATTTCTTGGTAAATCGATTTGTGAAATATCTCCTGTTACAATCATTTTTGATCTGAATCCTAAACGTGTTAAAAACATTTTCATTTGATTATCTGTTGTATTTTGCGCTTCATCTAAAATAACATAAGCATCTTCTAAAGTACGACCTCTCATATAAGCAAGAGG
>ERZ773134.3342-NODE-3342-length-10269-cov-3.378304_pt1 | contig 10269 bp, 6 predicted proteins | sample MGYA00580856_ERZ773134 | MGnify/ENA primary metagenome ERZ773134 (study PRJEB29015, sample SAMEA2737823) | human gut metagenome | biome: human gut; feature: human-associated habitat; material: faeces | place: China | collected 2012 ... | reverse complement strand
GGGGATGATTTAAAAGATGTGCAGGCATTCGGACTCTGGTGTAATTCCAACCCGGCAGGTTCCGCGGTAGATGTGGAATCGGTACTTTACTTTGATGCATTCAAAGGAACAACGATCAGTGACGCGGAAGCTGCAAAAGCAGATGCCGATGGCCTGATTGCAGTAAAACAGACCAGCCAGAGTGGAAATAATGGCGGAAATTCTTCCTCCGGCAGCAGCACCTCTGGTGGAAATTCCGGCAGCACAACAACACCGGATACAAAACCATCGGAAACCCAGAAAACGGACAAAACATTTGAGAATATTGCAAAAGATACAAATGCGACACTTACCGTTGAAAAGAACGATAAGGGAGAAGTGACAGATGCCCGGGCACAGCTGGAAAAAACAGTAAAGAACGCTTCCGAGACAAAGAAGACTACAATTTCAGCAGATGTGGTTGCAAAATTAGTCAAAGAGGCAGGAACCAGCGACATCACGATTACCCAGACAACGAAGAACGCTTCCGGCAAAGTGATGAACAGCGTATCTGTCAATGCGAAGGATCTGCAGGCAGGCAAAAAGCTGACACTTGTAAAAGTTGATAAAAAGACAGGAGAAAAAGTCCTGATCAGCAGCAGGACTTATAAGGTTTCCAAAGACGGAACGGTGACAGTGGATACCAAAGATGCCGGTGATTATGTACTGCTGAATGAGAAGGATGCAAAGGCTCTGAGCAGTAAAATCTTAAAGAGTGTTGCATTAAAGGATATCAAGAAAACGGTTGCAAACGGAAAGAAGGCAAAAGTTACTTTTGATAAGGGTCTGAACATGGAAAATGTAAAGAAGATCACTTATACATCTTCCAAAAAGTCGGTTGTAACAGTGAATAAAAATGGTACAATTGTCGCAAAGAAAGCTGGCAAAGCAGTGGTGAAAGTAAAAGTCACTTTAAAGAACGGAAAGACAAAGACTGTAAAGATGACGATCAAAGTGACAAAGTAAATTTACAGGAGTTTCGTCAGAATTTTAATAAGAAAAAGACGGTTTCGCAGGAAATCGTCTTTTTTCTTACCCATAATTGTAAAGAGAAGCGTGTGCGTTTTTTCGGGGGAATTGATTGTAATTTCAGGAACCTTTGTTTATACTAAAATCAATAGAAAAGAGAATGAGAAGGAGAACATTTATTATGGCAGGAAAACACATTTCCATTCCGGCACTTTTAAAGATCGGTGCGGGTGCATTGGACAATCTGGGGATTTACTTAAAAGAGTTACAGTTACAGAAAGTAGTTGTATTGTTTGGAAACGGTCTTGTAGAAATGTTTGGTTCTACCGTTATGGAAGCATTGCAGCAGGAGGACATTGATATTTTAGAATATCAGGAACTTGATACCGTGCGGTTGGAAGATCTGACCAGCCTTGCATTTTCCATGCCGGCGAAGACGCAGGCAGTCATCGGCATCGGTGGCGGAAAAGTGATTGATGGTGCGAAATATTGTGGATTTCTGCGAAATCTGCCGTTTATCAGCATCCCGACATCGGCATCGAGCGATGGTTTTTCGAGTGCCAGTGCATCCCTTCTGGTGGAGGGGCGGCGCAAGTCCGTTCCGGCAAAACTTGCATATGGGATTGTGGTGGATACAAAGATTATCCGCAGTGCACCGGAGAAATTTTTATATTCTGGCATCGGCGATATGGTATCAAAAATTACGGCACTGTATGACTGGATTTTTGAGGAAGAACATGGGTACGGAAAAGTCAATGATTTTGCTGTCATGATTGCTAAGAAAGCAGTCAACAGTTTTGTGCGCACACCGTTTACTTCGATACAGGATGATCTGTTTTTAAAGGAACTTCTGGATTCTCTTGCGATGAGCGGAATTGCAAATGAGATTGCGGGCAGCAGTGCGCCAACGAGCGGCAGCGAACATCTGATTTCTCATGCGCTGGACAAGATGCTTGAGCATCCGCAGCTTCATGGGATTCAGGTCGGCATTGCAACCTATCTGATGAGTGTTGTGCAGGATCATCGTTACCGGAGGGTAGACACGATCTTTACGCAGACGGGGTTCTGGGATTATGTAAAAGCACTGGATCTTCGGCGGGAGGATTTTGAGAAAGCAGTTGATCTGGCACCATCGATCAAACCGTTCCGCTATACGTATCTGCATGAGCAGCAATATAGGGATCGCGCGAAGGAACTCCTGCATACAGATGCGCGGCTGCAGGAAATCCTGAAATAGAGAGGAAAATAAATTACAGGATATACAATGATAAAAGTAGCAATATGTGATGATGATATACAATTTATTTATAAATTGGAACAAAGTATTTTTCGGTTTGCAGAAATGAAAAGAATAAAAGTGGATGTTGACGGTTATACAAGTGGAGCAGAATTTATTCAAAAACTGCAGCAAAGCGAAAGGTATGATTTGTTATTTTTGGATATTGAATTAGGGGACAGCTCGGGGATTATCGTTGGAAACTGGATTCGATCCCAGATCCAATATGAATCCATGCAGATTGTTTTTGTATCGGCAAAAGAAATGTATGCCATGCAGCTTTTTGATCTGCGTCCAATGAATTTCCTCGTGAAACCCATACAACAGGAACGAGTAGATTATATATTAGATGAATATGAAAGGCTGTATCAGTTTCAGCCACATATTATAGAAATTGGGAAAGGAAGAAATGCGATACGGATAGAAGAACATTCTGTTTTTTATTTGCAGAGCCTTGCCAGAAAAATTCAAGTGGTAACAGCAAATGATATATTATGTGTTTATGGAAAACTTTCGGAGGTTATTCCTGCGTTGAATCCGCATTTATTCTGCGTGGTACATAAATCTTATGTCATTAATCTGCGGTATGCAGAATCTTTTCAGAAAGACAGCGTACACATGATCAATGGGGATGACATTCCGGTCAGTCGGTCTATGAAAAATAACCTTGATCATGCAATTGTGGAAAAGATGAGGTGTGGTGGGTGAATAACATAGAAAGAATATTTGAAGCGGTATGTAACATATTAAGTGTGTATGTAAGTTTTAAAGTGACGGATGTTTTTCTGGAAAAGAAAAGAAAACTGCCACGGATGGCAAATATTGTTTATGTGATCGTATGGCTTATTAATACAGTTGTTGCATTTGGTTTTCGAAATGCCATGGGAACTACGGTGAGTATGGTACTGCTTCTCTGGGCGGCAGAAGGTATATTGTATGAAGGAAGTATACTACAGAAAATAATGGCAGGTTGTTTTACAGTATTGCTGGGGCTTACCATTGAATTTATCCTGTATTATTATCTGGGAGATTTTTCTTTGTTTTCCGAAGGGCGGGCAATGGGAACCATCACAGGGGCAATGGTCAATCTGCTCATAGCAATGGGAATAAGACAGGTGATATGTCGGCGAAGGGTTATGGAAACACAGAACTATTACTTTATGATTCTTGTATTAGCCGGAAATATTGTCTGGATATATGCTCTTGAGAGTGTATCCGGCGAAAATTCGCCAAAAACAGTATTATCACTGGCTATTATGATCGTTGTAGATCTTGGAATGTTCTATTTGTATGACCGTTTGGGAGAAGCTTATCAGGATAAAATGCAGCAACGGCTTTTAAAGGAACATATGATGGCCTATAAGGAGCAGATGCATATCATGCAGCAGAATCAGAAAAAGCTGGATTCTTTGCGGCATGACATGAAAAACCATATGTATCTTCTGCAGACATATCTTAATGAAGGAAGGTATGATAAGGCACAGGAATATGTAAATAAAATGAGTGAGCATTTGCAGACGGAGCATAAGTATGTGAATACGGGGAATCTGGAACTGGATATGATTTTGAATCATAAACTGGCAAAAGCGGAGGCAATGTCCTGTCAGATTCAGTCGCAGATCGTGATTCCGTGCCAGTTGCCAGTGGATGGATATGACTGGAATGTTTTGTTTGGAAATCTGTTGGACAATGCAATTGAGGCAATGGAGCAGATAAAAGATCGTTTTTTGGAGATTCGGATACAATACGACAGGGGAATTCTGGGTATACAGGTGAAAAATACGTTTGATGGAAAAGTCAATAAACAGGGAGAACGTTTATTGACAAGGAAGAAACAACAGGCATTGCATGGAATCGGTATGCAGAATATTTCAGATGTTGTAGACAAATACGGGGGATGGAAATCTATAAATATCGATGAAAATATATTTGAGGTTCAGATTGTGTTATATCTTTGAAAAAATCCCATGGTGTATGCTATGGGATTTTTAATGCAGATTTTGACGAAAATCAAACCAATTTTAACATGCAGAAAGAATAATGGGAAAAATGAAGTATAGTATACACAAGAGAGGGGGGATGGCTATGAAAAATATTTTAAAAATAATGCTTATGATGATTACAATTTTTACGATAGCAGGTTCTGCTGTCTATGCCGCGGAAATACCGGTTTCAGATCAGGATCAGTTAATAACGAGCCGTGATTGGACAGAAATCAGTAATTTACAGGATGAAATGAAAAAAGAAGAGCCGGATGCAACCATCGATTATGACAAGGCTTTAAAAGTATATGTGGATTGTAATCTTATAAAATTGCAGACGGCAGATACGAAAAAACTCACAAGTGCTCTGGAAAGTGCAAATTATGTATGGGTCATTCCTTTTAAAATGGAAAAGACATATGGAATGTTTACCGTAGCCAAAGGACTTCCATTGCGTGAAGAAGCAAAGTCTGTATTGACAAAAGCAGAACAGGAAGAAGTAAAAAATCATGTCGGAAAATGGATGATTACAGAGATAGCAGAACATACAGTGGAACCTTACTATGATATACTTCTGGAAAAACGAGAGGCATTATCGGACTGTACGAGAGTAGTACTGGTGGGAAGTCAACCGGGAATGAGACAGCCGGTTGCACTTGGGATGGATGATGAAACAGCACGTGTCTGGATTTCCTTAGGGTATCAGTATCCGGTTATGGAGAAAATTCCGGAAACTCAAAATGTGGAAAGCGGTGTCTATTCATTTGATTCTGTAGCGGAGATTTCAGATACTTATATTGAAGATTCTGAGGTAAGTACAGGAGTTGGAGTACAGAGCAGAAGTTCGATGAAATATGTGGCTGGCATTGGAATTATAGTGATAGGAAGCATATTAATCCTTAGTGTTTTAAAGAAAAAGAAATTGGAGGATTATGAATGAAGAAAATCAGTCTGTACTTATTAATTTTTACAATGCTATATTGTCTGTGTGCGTGTGGAAAAAATTCTGATGCAAAATCAAACAGTAGAGACGATGATGGCAGAAAAGAACAAAAGATAATCATATCATCAATTCAGGTTGCTTCAAATACGAAGGTTATGCGTGCAAAGGTGTTCCTTCCGAACGTAAAATCTTTGGAAGGAACAAATTATTGGTTAGGTGGGTTAGATACTACCAGTAAGGTGGATGTAATAGATACAGGTGATGGTATTCAGATCAATGTGTGCGGCTTTTATTCCGATGATACTGCGTGGAAAAATCCGAAAGTATATAAGGGATTTCAATCACCGGATAATTCAAATACGCCATTAAAAAATGTTTTGGTTAAGGGAAAAGTTGTTCCAATGAAGGAGAAGATGTTAAAAGCGGATGTTAAGAAAACAAAAAAAACAATCCCTGTTGAAATTACACCTTATACGGTTAGTATTTGTCCCGTCAATGACTGGAGAGAAAAAGGGTGTTTTTATCATGTAGTTGCAACAACAAAAGACGGAAAGCAATATTCCATAGGAGAGTTACCTCTTACCGATGACAGAAAAGGAACTGAAAAAAAGAAACATCCTTTCATGGATGGTACAGATCTTGAAGAGCTTGGAGATGGCTATGCATCTGCAAGTGAAATGAAATATTGTGGGGCTCGTTATATTTTCAATCAGAAGATTGATATCACACAGATAGAACAGATAGAAATAATAAAATATAAAATCAGCAGATGATATAGGTATAAAAACAGGTCATAAATTTGTTGACGCTGACAGGAAACCATGTTAGGATGATGGCAGAGACTATCAATGAAGTGACAGGGGAATGAGTTTTTGACTCATCCCCCTGTTCTGATTATCAGGAGAAATGGATGAAAAAGAACAAGCAGATGAAACCAGACAATGTAGCAAAACGTCTATGGGCATTTTTTATCGTGCTCACCATGTGTATTACCGTGCAGCCTGTCGTGCCGGTAAAGGCGCAGGAGGCTGTGCAGACAGCGGCAAGAACGATCTATACGGAATTTAAAGATGGAAATTCTACCCATTCTGGAGATGGAAGCTATGGAAATCCCTACAATTTATTTGAGGATGCCTATGCGGCTGCCGGCAATGGGGATGAAATCTCAATTTTGGGAAGTGGTGCTTTTTTAAATGCCGAGGCTGCGGAACCGTTTATTTTTGATAAAAGCGTGACCGTCAATGGAAATGGAAATACTTTTTCCAACCGTAAGGGGGGATTTATCCTGAATACGGATGTGACATTTAAAAACATTACGCTGCGGTTTTCCAATCGTCTGCACGATGCAATTTTTGCAAATGGGCATAAACTTGTTCTTGAGAATGTTACGTGCGACAGCGGATTCCGCTATGTAGATATCTTTGGCGGTTCTCTTTATGAGAATGGAAAGAATATGGGGGATCATCCGGGATCAGAGGCACAGATTCTGATTACGGGTGGTGGTACCAATCTGGGGAATATTTATGCCGGTTCCATGAACGGAACATATGACGGTAAGACACAGATCGTGCTTGCGCACGTTTCCGGTACGCAAAATGGGGAAATCTATGCATCCGGTGCCATTGAACCATATGTAAATCAGGATGACTGGTTTTCCACGCAGGAGCCGGATCCACCGGCAGCGGATGGACAATATACGGTTTCCGGCGATGTGGAAATTTCACTTACCGGTTCCGATACGAAACAGGTGTACGGAGTATCCGAAAATCACGCAGGGAAGACATTTCTGACCATAGATACCGACCAGTCCTATACCGGAATTCCAGGTATAAGCAAAGTAGGAAACCTCACAGTAAAGGGCGGTGGAACATTTGCACCGGCAGCTTTGGACAGCTGTACGGTCAGGCTGGAAGGGGCAAGTGCGATTGATCTTTCCCAGATGGAAACTCCACAGGTACATTCGATTGTGAGTGCGGATTCAGCAGGAAACCGACTGATCTTAGGAAAAGAACAGAAGCTGAATGTTACAGATACCATTACGGGTGCACTTACATTTGAAACCCTGAATGGAAGAAATGGAAAATCCGGAATTGCGGAGTATGGTCACACCTATCTGGAACTTGGAAGGGCTGCGGATACGGTGGTTTCTTTTACACCGACAGACGGACAGGCGGGAATGACACTGGAACGGACATCGTCTGGAAACGGAGAAATCTGGAAAACCAGTGAGTTGTCAGGGGATGAACCGGTTGCGGTAAAAAATGTTACAGTAAAAAATCCTGTACTTTTGGCGAATGTTTCAAATATTATGAGTAGTGATAAATCGTATTATCTGGATGTGGAATGGCAGGAAGGGACACCCGAAAATGGGAAAACTTTATATCAGGTTCCACTTACATACGAAGTAGAGTTCAATAATCATATATATTATTCAACGGTTGGTGATGATGGAAATGCCAATGTTTCGGATCTTAGACTGGCATTTCATCCGGAGACAAATCAGGACGGGGTACATACAATTACACCGGAATTTTATGAAGATGCTACTAGTGGCGAACTGAAACTGCCAGAACCGGGAACCTACTACATCACAATCCGTCCATTTTCAGCAGATGAACAAATTGAGCAGAAGGTAGTTTTGATTGTAAACAAAGATCCGGATACATCCGGTTCGACGGCTACTTCAAAGGAAACAACCACTACGATAAATGGATTACCAACGGCCGTGTCCATGCAGGATGAACTGAATTTTACCGTGCAGACGGTCTATACAGATAGCAGCTTACAGGGACAGAACGTGCCGTCTGCTGGTTTTTCGGTATACATTAACCAGACCCCTTATGAAGTATCCGGCATCACGCTTCAAAACGGAGAGGCAGCCATAAAGATTCCGGTTTCAGAGACAAACGGATTTCATATGGGAGAAAATGCAATTACAGTTTCTTATGCAGGTGCAGGAGCAGCCAATGAAAACTACAGGGCACTTCCTTCCCAGGCAAACGAAACCGTGACGGTAAATCCAATTGCCGTAAAGATGCAGTATGATACCATCCAGCAGACAGCTGCGTACACAGGGCTGAAACAGAGCTGCCTTGTTTCCACGGTAAATGTAGTCCGAACGGACAACGGACAGACGGTAGATTCGCAGGTAAAGCCTGAAGTTTTCTATCGGCAGGATGGGAAAAATGTTGTTCCGGTGCAGCCGGGTAGTTATGATGTCTGGTTTAAAGTGGATGGAAACCAGTACGATGTGATAGTGGAAAAAGTCGGAACCTTTACCATTACAGCGGCGAAACCATCGATTCGTCTTACGGCAGAGACAGAAAACGGTAATTCCGTACATCTGTATGCAAAGGTAGATGGAGTCCGAAATGGCAGTATTCCGCTTGGTTCGATTTCTTTTTATCAGGACGGAACCATAATAAAGGCACAGGAAAAACTCGTATATGGGGAAGCCGATACGGTTGTATCAGGCTTAAAACGTGGCGGTTCTTATCAGTTTAAGGCAGTATATGAGCCGGATGATAAGGATGGACAGACTTATTACGAAACAGTGACAAGTGAAGCCGCGACCGTTACAATCAAAGAGGACAGTTCCACCGGAGGCGGTGGAACAGCCGGAGGCGGCTCATCTTCCGGAGGCGGTGGAGCAACCGGAGGCGGCTCATCTTCCGGAGGTGGTGGAGCAACTGGAGGCGGCTCATCTTCCGGAGGAAGTTCTGGTGGTGGAAATACTTCGGGTGGTAACACAGCCGGAGGGGGAACACCGTCCAACGGAAACAAAACCGATGTAGAAACTCCGTCTGACGGAAATACAGCTGGTACACAAACACCGTCCGATGGAAACGCGGCCGGACAAAAAACACCAACCGTAACCGTTACCGGAACCCGGAAAAATAAAGCCATCAAAACAACGGTGACCGCTGATCTGATAAATCAGATACTGGAAGAAAACGATGGAAAACACACAGATGTGACGATCCAGGTTACCGATCCGGCTGGCGACGTAAGCTATACACTGACCGTAAATACAGCAGACATACAGACCGGAAACAAGCTGTATGTGTGTGCAAAAGATCAAAAGACAGGTGCCTATGTCCTTGTAAACGATAAGAGTTATACGGTTACAAAAGCCGGAAATGTGAATTTTTCAGCAGATTCCAAAAAGGATTATGTCCTTATGGATCAGAAAGATATGGATCAGGTTACAGCGAACATATTAAAAACGGTTACATTGAAGAATAAAATCGTTCAGGTGAAGAAGGGAAAACAAAAGAAGGTTTCTCTGGCAGCCACCTTAAATATGGACAATGTAAAAAGCATTTCTTATCAGAGCAATAACAAAAAAATTGCATCTGTAAACAAGAAGGGTACCATAAAATCGAACAAAAAAGGAACTGCGTCCATTCGCGTGACAGTAACCTTAAACAATGGAAAGACCAAAGTTTTAAAATTAAAAGTCAAAGTCAAGTAGCAGATGCAGGAAAAGACAAAACCCCGGAAATAAATATCCGGGGTTTTTGTTTTACCTAGAGAGAAAGTGCACACTGATCAATTTTTTTCAGTTCCTCCTCCGTAAACGGAGCAGAGTTTAACACTTTCAGATTTTCAAGAATCTGTGCCGGGCGGGAAGCTCCGATCAGAACGGAAGTAACCACACCGTCCCGGATCACCCATTTGAGTGCCATCTGTGCGAGGCTTTCACCACGGGCAGCCGCAATCTCATTCAGGCTCCGGATACTTGCCATCCGCTTTTCATCAAACTGATCCGCATGCAGGAAACGTCCGTCCGTGTTGACACGGCTGTCTTTTGGGATGCCGTTTAGATAGCGGTCGGTCAGCATACCCTGCGCGAGAGGGCTGAAAGAAATAATTCCTTTCTTACCATCTGCAGCAGCTTGTTTTAAACCGTTTTCCTCAATGGTACGGTTAAAGATATTGTAGGAATTCTGGTTGATAATAAATGGACAGTGCAGATCTTCCAGAATGGCAGCCGCGCGTTTCATCGTTTCCCCGTCATAGTTGGACAGACCGACATACAATGCTTTTCCGCTGCGCACGATCTGGTCGAGTGCACCCAT
>ERZ773134.3341-NODE-3341-length-10272-cov-2.748752_pt1 | contig 10272 bp, 5 predicted proteins | sample MGYA00580856_ERZ773134 | MGnify/ENA primary metagenome ERZ773134 (study PRJEB29015, sample SAMEA2737823) | human gut metagenome | biome: human gut; feature: human-associated habitat; material: faeces | place: China | collected 2012 ... | reverse complement strand
CTTTACTTCGACTTTTCCTTCAACCAGAGTTACCTGCAAATTCGAATCACTTTTATAGGCAGAAACATTAAAACTTGTCCCTAATACTTTTACATCCATTTCTCGTGTTTTTACAACAAATGGTCGATCTATATCAGAGGTTACATCCAAATAAACTTCACCCTCTATAAATATTTCTCTCTTTTTCTTTTCAAAGACCACAGGATAAATGACCTTTGAACCTGAATTTACCCAGATTTTTGTTCCATCAGAGAAAGTAACAGAAGAACGTTTTCCCAAAGGGACAATCAATTGATTAAAGGCTTCAGCATGGTCTTTTTCTTTCGATACACTCTCCACCTTTTGAGAATTAACATTAATATCACCATCCTGATTATACTCCACCTGACTTTCTTTTTCCGAAATAGCAATCTTTTTGCTTTCTGACAAAATCAACTCCACATCCCCAGAATAGTTACTCGCCTGATCTACAGATTCTATTATCGCTAAATAATTTATATCTTGCTTATCTTTCAGATAGAACTTACCGACTGTAAGAAAACACAAACAAATAACTGCTGCAACTCCGGTTATTATTCTGAAAATGTGGACTCTCTTCTTCCTGGTTTTATTTTTATCAGTCTTCACTTTAATCTGATTCCATACCGCAATCTCATCCTCTGACGAGAAACCTGGACTCTCCATATCCTGTTGTAAATGCATAACAAAGGTACAAGCTTCATCGATCTCTAACTTCAATTCTGGGTCTTTTTCCCGAAGTTCGTTCCAGAACCTTTCATTTTCAACATCAGGAGCCAACAACCATTGAATAAAATATTCATCATTCAACAGTTCTTCAACATTATATCCTGTATAATTCTTATTCATAAAATTGTCCGTTTAATAGTAAAAGCCAGAGGAGCGCTTTTTATACTCACTAAAAAACGTTTTTTTATGAAAATAAAAATTACTGCAGCGCAAGTAGTAAAATCAGAAACAAATCCATATCTATCTGAGAGGTTCTCATTTTTTTCAATGAGCGTTGAATCAGATTCTGTGCAGATTGATAATTAAGGTCCATCAAGCCGCAAATTTCTTCCATACTCATCCCTTGAGTAAACCGATAATAAATAATTTCTCTTTGCCGGGAAGTCAATAGCGAAAGAAGTTTTTCTATCTTCTTACTTTCAGTCACATACTGTTCATTTTGGATATATTGGTCTTCTACCGTCAGTTCGATCAAAAAAGGCATATCCCCAACTAAATCTTCAGATACAGATTCTTTATGAATAGCTTTGATTAAATTATTCTTAAAAGCACCAAACAAGTAATATTTGATATTATCACAAAATTCCAATTTCGTCTTGTTATCATATAAATACACAAAAATATCTTGTATACTATCTCTCACGACTTCCTCATTCGATGTAAAGCAAAGACCATACCGATATAGTTTTCGTGCATAAGTCGTATATATCCAGGAAAACGAATCGTCATCACCTGAGATAAATTGCTGCCACTTTATTTGACTTTCATCTACTAACATACATAAATGAGTTTCAACTTAATCTGACAGTCTAAGATAAAACTGAACATTTCCGTTCATATATGTTTCATTCTCCAAGACTGTCAGAAAAATAAATTTGTAAGCAAAGATAATCAAAAAACAAAGAAATCTGTTTTTTGATGTTTCATTAGCTAATGAAAGCCATCCCCGAAATCCTGTATCTACAGATCCATGTCTAATCTTTGGCCGGCATTTTGAATTCAGTCAACCCTATGCAATAAAGGAAAACAAGTATTTAGAAAAATCTACGCAAAGGTTTGCAGAATTGCTTATTTACACAAAATCGTCTATTTATTCTTTTCTTTTTCCAAAATAGACCTAAGTCGTTCTATAATCTCCGGATGTTGAGCCGCGATATTTACTTTCTCTCCAACATCATCTTTCAGGTTATAGAGTTGAACCTCCTTATTATTCCCTAATTCCGTATTTGTTAACTTATTATATACTGCTCCATTGCCAGGAGTAATATATTTCCAGTTTCCATCAGAAACAGATAAAGTACCAGCCTGCTCTATAATATAATCACGACCTTTCGAATCTTTACCCAAGAGTGTTTCCAACTGATTACGGCTGTCGGGAGCAGCCTGATCGGCGATCTTTCCTCCAACAAGTCCGGCCATCGAAGCAAACAAGTCAATATGAGAAACTAAAGCGTTCGAAACACCTGGTTTTATTTTGGCAGGCCATGAAACGATAAAAGGAACACGAGTTCCCGCTTCAAAATTACTATATTTTCCACCTCTAAAATCTCCCCAGGGACGATGATCACCCAGTAACTCCACTGCTTTGTCAGCATATCCGTCATCAACAACAGGACCGTTGTCACTACTTAGCACAATCAGCGTATTTTCTGCCAGTCCATTCTTTTCCAGTGCTTCCATTATTTGCCCCACAGTCCAGTCAAACTGAAGCAAAGCATCTCCGCGTGGTCCCATACCGCTTTTACCAACAAAACGAGGATGAGGCCAACGGGGAACATGCGCATCATTGGTCCCAACATATAAAAAGAAAGGTTCACCCTTATGATTTTCCAAAAACTGCACAGCTTTCATTGTAATACTATCGGCAATATTCTCGTCTTCCCATAATGCTTGCTTACCGCCTTTCATATAACCGATACGGGAAATCCCATTCACAATAGCCTGATCATGTCCATGATTCGGGCTGGGTTTCAACTTGGTCAACAATTCGGGATGATCTTTTCCCAAAGGTTCCCCAGGGAAAGGTTTTTGATAACTCACTTCGATCGGATCATTCAAGTCGAGATTAACAACATGCTCATTTTCTAGCCAGACACAAGGTACACGGTCACCCGTTGCCGCCATAATATAGGAGTATTCAAAACCGATATCCGACGGACCTGGAGTAATATGCCCGTTCCAGTCTTGTCCTCCCGTTTTATCCGATAACCCCAGATGCCATTTACCGATAGCTCCGGTCGTATATCCGCATTCTTTGAACATATCGGCAATCGTATACTGTTCCGGGCGGATCACCATACCCGCGTCACCTGTCGCAATCCCCGTATCGTTACGTCGCCAGGCGTAGTGTCCGGTAAATAAGGAATAGCGAGACGGTGTGCTGGTTGCAGCAACAGAATGGGCATCCGTAAAACGGATTCCCTGAGAAGCAAGTTTATCTACATTGGGGGTATGAATTGTTTTTTCCCCATAACAACTCAGGTCTCCATACCCGATATCGTCTGCAATAAGAAAAATAACATTGGGTTTCTGCGGCGTGGCTTCTACCGTTTTTTGTTTGTTTGCAGAACAGGCAACGAACGCAGAAGTCCCTATTCCAAGCAGTAAAAGTGATTTCATATTATTATTATTTAGTAAGTTACTTTTTAACCATCAAATATTTCCAAACATTTATACTTTTGTTTTCATATTACTGATAATAAATTCATTCCAAAAACAGTTCAACATCTTTCATCCGGCTTTCCGGCAAGACTTCCAGCTTTTGTATTTCACCATTTCTATATTCCACTTCCACAGTTGTGTTTTGAGGAGCATGCAACTTGAAACAGACATCTTTGTCTTTCGGCCAGCAAGGTAATACATGTATCTTGTTTCCTATAGTTTGCAATAACATCTCCTGCAAACCGATCATACCCGAGCCTCCCCAATTATGATCCGGTACCCAATCGTGCCCTGGCCCCCAGAACGTGGGGAAACGTCGTTCCGAATCCTTCAGTTTCCGCCTATTATACTGATACGCCTCCTCTACCATCCCCATCCGGGCATAAAAAATACCGTCCTGATGCCAGCTGATTACCATATTCTTCGGGAAATTCCCATGTTTCCATGTGTTTCTGAATACAGGAATTTCACTGCTGTTTATATCGTAACGGTTGAAAGGAAAAAGAGGATAAAACTGCGGACACTCCACATTCTGATACTTGATATAGGATTCTGCCGGTTTCACAACCGTATCACCCTCTATCACATCATAATATAAATCGGGTAATCGTTCCAGATAAGCGGAGAAATAGTCTCTGTCCTTATCCGACACAGAGTCGCTCCGTAACACCAGCAACGATTCCAGGCAGGAACGGATACCGGAAACCAGATCCGCCGGATTTTTTGCACCCCGATAGGACTCGCACGAAGTAGACGGAAAGAAAACCAGCATCCCGTTTTCATCCAACGTCTTCCCATCTCTCATCTGCTGCCTTTTTTGATAATGCTCGTCGAAGAAAATCAAGGCATTCTTGATAAAAGGCATATATTCATCAATATTTCTTCCGGTGAAACGATTATATTCCAAAAGCATATACGCATGTTCTACCTGTGATTCCCAATGATAAGAGATGGAACCGTTAGCCATAACTCCTTGTTCAACAGGCTCAAAATAGGTATTGACAGCTTTTATCTCAGGTGAGCCGAACGGTAATTCCTTCCCGCGCTGTCTCATTTTACTTCCTTCCCATCCCCATCCGGCACCAAAATCCAAACCTGCATCATTTGCATATTCACAATACACGGCCCCGTTATGTCCGAAATACTCCCAGACTTTTAACTGGGCACCGCGTAATCCTCTTTTATATAAATTGAACTGGGCAATCATCCCGTCAAAATCGCCACTCTTCAGCATAGGCCAGAAAAGGAGACGTTGGTTTTGTGCGGTAAAGACATCGCCGCCCCATTGGCGCCAATCAGGATCATGCTCCATTTTGGGGTCGACATATCCCGGATCGAATGTAAGGTTACCACCATTAAACTTGGATGGATATTCTCCATACATATTGCAGCCCAGCTGATAGCGGAAGAGTTGATAATTACGTCCAACCTCCCATAAGTTACCTGTATCTTTCCGGGCCGGATCAGTGATAATCCAGCTTTGGTTCCAGAACTGCCGCCACCATTCCGCATTTTTATTCGGATTTCCTTTCTCCTTATCCGCTAATGCCGCTTTTTCTTTTAAACGGGTTGTCCATTGGTTCATATCCGGAGTCTGTTCCCTGTGAGTAACAATCTGTAGATGATAATTATTGCTGGTTTCCTTGCTTTTCAGGGACCATGCTTTAAAATCAGTGTTACAATACCTTCCTTCCGTTACATCACCGGCTACCAGATTATCGCCAAACATAAAACCTCCGAACGTCAGATTACTGATAGTATTACAAATCTCATCTTTGTATTCGGTCAGTTTCTGTTGCTCTATCATCACATCAGGCGATAATGTATTCTCCGCATTCCGATGGTAAAACAGGATACCGTTTTCCGAAAAAGCAATCTGATCTTTCTTCTTAATCACTTCCCCCGGATAACCTTCCATTCCAAAACATCCGAAACGACCTCTCTTTTCATTAGCCAACTCCCGATCCTCCGTTCTCCAGTTCTCATAAAAAGCTTCCATTGCTATTTTTTTATCCGAATGCAGATCGAAGTGAATGGATTGCGTAAAAATATCGACCCACATTTTAATATGAACCGACTCTTTACCTTCTTCACCGGCCGAAATCAGAATTGAACCGTCTTCCAGCCTGAGAGATTGTTGAAAACCAGTCACTCCGGCAAAAGGATTAGGCGTAAGACGTAAACGGACGCGCCCTAATTTCAGGTATTCGCCATTTTCACTAAAACTACCGCTTTTCTGCATGTAAAACAGAATATCACCCGATTCAACCCAAACATTACAACCGATATCTCCTCCACCTAAAGGCATAGACTCCGAAGCATTCAATGAAGGTTGCTCCCAAGTAATATTATACATGTCGGTCCACAGGGTTTCATTAGCCATTTTCTCCTTGCTTTGACAGGATAATAATATCAGAAGAAAGATTAAGAATTGAAAACATTTTAAAGAATTCATGATATTGATTTTAAAATATTCGTTTATATATTCCTGCTCTGGTGATAAATAGACGGATATATAGAGACCCTTCCTCAAGAAAAGTCTCTATATTTTTATTTTTTTAATTATTTCATCCAACTCAATTGCCTCCAAACCTCAGGTCCATCATTCTTTTGAGGAATTCCGGGAGTACTTCGCCCTTCCTTGACATACTTAGTCATCAAAGCTTTAAGTTCATTGACAATTTCAGGATATTCGGCATACACATTATTAGTTTCTGCCGGATCATCCTTCATATTATATAGTTGTATGGAAGGCAAAGTTTTAATAAGTTCATCATCATTTCCCGGTTTTGGAAAACTCCATCCGCCTGAACTGGGAGATAAAAGTAATTTCCAATCGCCTTTACAAATAGTAAAGTCACCTCTAATAGAATGGTATACAGTTGCTTCACGTATTTTTGGTTTGTAATCTGCCTGGATCAACAGAGGCAATATATTATAGCTATCTTCTGCTTCGTCATCAGACAATTCATAGCCCGTTATACAAGCAAATGTAGCCATAAAATCAATCAGACTAATAGTCTGGTCTACACGATGATGATTAATTTCTGAAGGCCAACTGACAATACAGGGAATGTGGTGTCCTCCTTCAAATAAATCAGATTTCATTCCACGGAAAATATAACTAGGGTTATGCCCTTTTTCAGCAAGTAGTTTAAAATCAGCTTGTGGAGAACAGCCATTATCGGAAGTAAAGACAATTATTGTATTATCCGCAATATTATTATCCGCCAGTGCCTTCATTATATTCCCTACCACAGCATCCGATTGCATTACAAAATCAGCATATTTATTCAATTTCGACTGATCTGCAAATTCATCCGTCGGAACAATCGGTGTATGAGGAGAAGTTAACGGGATATAAAGAAAAAACGGATCTTCATTACTTGCTGCCTGAGTTATATACGTAACAGCTTTTTCTTCTAAAGCAGGAAGAATTTCTTCCATTTTCCAATTAGCCAATCCTCTTCCGGGACGGGAATCCATTTCTTTACTAAGCGGATAATAAAAGTCCGGCATTCCCATTGTATGACGATTTTCAATGAAGCAATAAGGAGGATAGTTTGGTGCATCAACGCCAAAAAAATATTCAAATCCGACATCACAAGGTCCTCCCGTTATTTCTTTTGAAAAATCGAGATTATATGCATCAGGTGTATCAACAGGTTTCTCGCCATCTTTTGTAGGAAAATTCATACCTAAATGCCATTTTCCAATACAAGCAGTATGATAACCCTGATTTCTCAGCATACTGGCCATAGTAGTTCTATCTCCTGCTATCAAAGGTTTATCATACCAACCCAATACCCCATTTTTCAATGTTGACCGCCAATTGTAACGTCCAGTTAGTATTCCATATCGGGATGGAGTGCTGACTGCTGAAGAGGAATGAGCATCGTTAAATACAACGCCATTTTCGGCCATTCTATCCAGGTTGGGAGTTTTAATTTTCCCTTTTTCATTCAAATATGAAAGATCACCATATCCTAAATCATCAGCCAGGATAAAAACAATATTCGGTAATTTCTTATCCTGCGCTACTAAATGAAAGCCTATACCGACCATCATACTTGACAAAATAAGTATTCGTTTGTTCATTTTTATTAGATTTTATCATTAAAATCCCGAAAAACGATTTCTAAAGTTTTCCGGGATTTATACAAATTTCAAAGATTCTTATTCTTCCATCCAACTCAATTGGCTCCAAACTTCAGGGCCATCATTCTTTTGAGGAATTCCGGGAGTACTTCGTCCTTCTCTGATATATTTAATCATCAAAGCCTTTAAGTCCTCCACAATCTCCGGATGTTCAGCACACACATTATTTATTTCTGACGGGTCATCCTTCATATTATAGAGTTGCACAGCCGGTAAAGTTTTTATAACCTCATCATCCTTTCCCGGTTTCGGAAAACTCCAACCTCCGGAACTAGGAGAGAGTAACAATTTCCAGTCTCCTTTACGAATCGTAAAATGCCCTCTGATAGAATGATGAACTGTCGCTTCACGAATAACATCTCCTTCTTGTTCATTTATAAGCAATGGTAAGATATTATAGCTATCTTCACCTTCAGAATCCTTCAATTTATAATCGGCAACCGAAGCAAAAGTGGCAAAAAAGTCAGTCAGACAGATTGTCTGGTTTACTATATGATGTTTCACTTTTGCAGGCCATTTAACAACACACGGGATACGGTGACCGCCATCAAACAAGTCCGCTTTATGTCCACGGTAAACATAACTGGGATAATGCCCTTTTGCCTGAAGTTCTTCAAACTTAGCTTCCGGACTACACCCATTATCTGTACTGAATACCAAAATTGTATTCTTATCGATACCGGCATCTTCCAACGCTTTCATAATCTTACCTACCATATCATCAACCATCAAAACAAAGTCTCCATATGGATTCAAGCCAGATTTACCCTGATATTCCTTTATCGGAAGAATTGGAGTATGAGGAGCCGGTAACGGCAAATACAAATAAAAAGGTTGATTGCTCTCCGCTTTCTCATGAATATAACTCACCGCTCTGTTCACAAAATTAGGCATAGTCTGCTCATGATCGAAATCGGAAGCCGTCGGACCTTTTCGCCAGAATTTCATTCCTGTGTTTTCCGTAATCCTATCAGGTAAGGCTGTAGGCATATCATTTTCCACATAAACATAGGGAGCCATATCCAGTGAACCGGAAATACCATAGAAATAGTCAAATCCTAATGTTGTCGGACCGTTAGTTACAGGTTTACTAAAGTCGATACTGTCAATCCCTGCATCAATATTATTCCAGTTCCAACCCAGATGCCATTTTCCGATACAAGCAGTTTGGTATCCTCGTTCTTTTAGGAAACTAGCTACCGTTCGTCGTCCCAGTGGAATTAAAGCTTTACTATATCCGCCCAATACACCGGCTTTTTCAGTCGAGCGCCAGTTGTACCGTCCAGTCAACACACTATAGCGCGAAGGTGTACTAACTGAAGAACTGGAATGTGCATCCGTAAAAACAACACCCTCCTTTGCTATACGATCGATATTAGCTGTTTGAATTTTAGAATTTTCGTTCAAGGCCGAAACATCTCCGTATCCCATATCATCTGCAAAAATAAAGATGATATTAGGTCTTTCCGTTTTTTGTTCTGCTTGGGCACAAGTACTTAGAATAGCCATTCCACCCAAAGAGAACAATAGCCCTTGGTTCCTAATTAACTTTATCATAATCAACAAAATAGTACTAATATCCAGGATTTTGTTTTATTTCTGCAAAAATATTCCGTTCTATTTCAGAGAATGGTATCGGCCATAAGTTATGATAGTCGGAAATGGAGGGTCCTGATTTTGGATTGTATTTGCGGTTTCTATCCACCAGCTTACCCATACGACATAAAGTGACCATACGCATTTCTTCTACATATAATTCACGCAAACGCTCATCCAGAATATAATCAATATCCATTTCCGAAGCTTTTGCCGGTTCTGCATTCGCTCTAGCACGAATTACATTAATATCAGTAGCAGCTTTTTCCTTATCACCTTTACCGACATAGGCTTCAGCACGTAATAAATAAGTTTCTGCCAAACGATACATATATTCATCTTTATAAGAACTGTTCGCATTATTTATCAACAGATGTTCACCGAATGCAGTCATAAGAGGTTCTCCGTTTGAGTTCCTCTGATACAAATCTTCCGGGAAATTATTCATACGAGCCACCTTTGTCAGGAACGGGAACCATTGACGAATAGGATCCACTTGCTTAGAATATCCATCTTTCACTAACCATTTACCAAAAGCAGGGGATGCCGGATTATCAATTCTCACATCACGCATGATATTATATGATGAATTCCTTATATCATTTTCCGAACCTTTCCATAAATCTCCGAAAAAGAAATCTGTAGGTTGCATCCAAGCAACACCACGTCCTCCCTTTCCATCTGTTACACCTAAAAAAGCATTGGTTGTTATATCTTTGCCTGTTCCATCTTTTTCCGTTATCTGGATATTCTGATAAAAAGGAAGGACAACCCAAGGCATATTATATTCCGTTCCTGAAGCAGGATTTTGATAATCATACTGAATAACCCACAAACTTTCTGTATTTCCACTACTTCTGTTCTGATTATTCAAACGGAATAAATCCCAATACACATCGCCTTCTTCATCTTTGCGTGAACCAAAACGAGAAGTCATCAATCCCATTGCCGGATACTCAATCACACGAGATGCAGCACTGATAGCTTGGTCATACTGTCCAAGACTGATATAGACTTCTGCTAGTAAATGCTCGACCATCTGTTTACTTATTTTTCCGTCTTTTACCTTATCTATATCATCCAATAAGGTTTCGGCCTCTTCGAGGTCCT